>Ga0126338_10000974_pt1 | contig 17438 bp, 12 predicted proteins | sample OrbCmetagenome_2_FD_92529 | JGI IMG/M metagenome (GOLD analysis project Ga0126338, IMG submission 92529) | Coral microbial communities from Petempiche,Puerto Morelos, Mexico - Orbicella C C metagenome | ecosystem: Host-associated > Invertebrates > Cnidaria > Coral | place: Petempiche,Puerto... | reverse complement strand
TTATTATTATTATTATTATTATTATTATTATTGTTATTATTTTGCTTGTGATAACATGATCACTGGGCGCGCGAGAATTTTATATATTTGGTTTTGCCCCGATTTTTGGTGGAAATAGCGGCATTCTGAGCATGCGCACGCAATTTATCCTGGACTGATTCCTGGACCCTACGTTTTCCCGCCTCCGTTCAACCCCTTTATGGAGCGGGCAAGGGAGAGTTCAGAGATTGGACTAATGTTGACATAATCAAACCAAGTACAAAAGCCTCATAATATAGTTTTCTTGCTGTTCAGTTCTAACAGTCTGAAGTACAGCACTTTTACGCCGCGAGGTTTGGGCAGCCTGTGCAGTGCAGGATGATAAAGAAAACCTTCCTACCTGAGTAATTGCCGAAGCTCAGCTTGTACTTGTCATTCTCACTCATAACACCGAACCTGTTGTACTCGGCATAAGAAGTATTCCCTTCAAAGTCTTCCAAATCCACACGCAGCATGCTGTCATTATCTGAGGTAAGGCGGTGAATTTTATCCAGTCCGAGCCAAAATTCACCATTCAGGTCACCAAAACCAACTTTGTAATCGCTCCAATTAAGGAAAAAAATCAACCGAGCCGTTCAGCCTCTTCTGAAACACTGTCCACCCTCCACCGGCTGTTGTTTGGTCACAAAACACATCAAAGGCAGACAGATTGTCAGGTTTAATGGTGTACACACCGTCTTTTCTTTCACCAGATTTGTAGATTTCAGCGCAGTTGTTCTTGTAAGCTAAACGGAAAAATAAACAATCTCGTCTAAAACCCATGCTGGAAGTTTAATATTGCGGCCGCAGGTGTAAACAAAATGAATAATTCTTTACTCGTACTCTTAAGGGCTACGATTTATTTCGTTAGTAGGCTGTCTGTATGTTATTTTACATTCGAAAAAGAGGCCGCAGAAAGTCTTTCTGTACTTTTATCACGAATACATATGATAACACTAAGATGAAGACATCATTGATCATCGCAGTTATGCGCACAACTTAACCCTTTAAATACCAAACTTTCGCCAAAAAATACCGTTTTTAACCGTTTAGTCAGGTTTTTTTAGCTGCCATGACGCTAAATAAGCCTAAGTTTTGCTAAGAAAGCTTTTTTAACTAAAAGGAGAGATTTTTCGAGGATTAGGTACAAAATTGAGCAATATTTCAATTCCAGGCATGCGCATAAGCCAAAATTTGGACATGTAAATTGATACCGGTTGGAATTACCGTTGAATAATGTTGAGGGTTTTCCCAAAATCAGCAAACCACCCGAACGAGATGGCGCTTACCATTTGCCAATTTTTTTCGGCTGATGAGAGACTGGAAACTGGAGAATTTACCAAATTGCAAGGAAATTTCCGTCGTTCCGTTCCCAACGGGAAAAGAGGACTACCTCTGTAGGTAGTGCACAATTTCCGACAGAAGACCGCGGGTACTTCCATTATGTCAAAGATTCCGGAAATTTCGATCGGAAGTCAAATGGAATGGTCCGTTTCGGTTCCTCCTGACAGGAATATTCGGGATCACCTCTGGAAGTGGTCCACTTATTTCGGTCGGACCGGTCCGACCGAAATTTTCCGTTCCATTTTTGACAAACCGCTTCATTACCCTACTTCTCTTCACTTATGTAGAGAATTCGGAAAAGGAATTAAAAATGGTAAAAGCCATTCCTCTTTGTTGGCCCGGTTTGACTGAAAAATGTCGTTCCATTTTCCTTGGGTATTCCCACTGGTCTCTGACCGGTCTATCTGGGGTCAGTGGAAGCACCGCGCATGTAATAGATACAATATTAGGGCATTATGCCCGTTTTCTGGATTTTTTGGCGGGAATCTTTCTCGGCTCGGAAAAAGAGACTCGTGGCTCTTGGTTCTCGGCTCGTGACTCCAGGCTCGAGCTCGCAGACTCGCAAAATAGCCTCTCCCCAACTTAAGCAATTGTCAAATAAAAGATCTTTCATATATTCAGTTGCTTTCTTCACCATCTACTGGTATATTACAAACTCACAAAGTGACCAGCTCCCGGATTGCTTAATACCTCAGTTGGTAGAGCACTGCACCGGTGTCTCTGTAGACGCGGGAAGAGGCTAATGGCAAAAGCCAGAAGTGTATCATCATTATAAATTTGGACGCGTCTGTCGACCGGTTGCTTGACACCTCCTATCCTTCCTCTAATGAGGGTAAAAGCAAAGTGCTTAGCAGCAACAGCATCTACAGAAGGAGGAAACTGATCCGAATGTGAACTCAGAACTGGCAAGCGACATAAATACATTATGAAAAACAGACTGCTACAGGGAAACCCTCGGAAAAGATAAACAAATATTGTCGCCCTGAGAATTGGGAAGGCCTGACAAAAGTATGTGTAAACCAGGCTGTATGGGATAATTTGAGCCCATCTGTAAGTTCACAAGACGTTAAAGTGCAAAAGGTACAAACGTCTTTGTTTAAAGGCAAATGTGCCATGACATGCATGATTAACAAGCTTGTTGAGCAAATAGTACCACTACCTGTGGGAAGTGAGCTGCTTCAAGAGGCTACAGATGTCTTTGCTTTGTTGGCAGTGAGCTTTATCACAGGCGTGGAGAGTTGATAAAGCTTGACTTACATAATGGTTATATGCATTAATGCTCCTCATCCATCCCAATCACAGATTAACTGTTTGGGAATGATTTACCAAAGCAGGTAAAGTACTTGACAGCAGTCAACCATGTTGGGAAAAAGGTCAACACAAGAAGTGGATTATTTGCCTGACCCCATACTGTATATTTCTAATGACTGTATTGCAGCCAGCGACTGAAAGAAATTTCATCACAGTGAGAGAATGTTACTTCTGGCCCCTTTATTCTTTATAGTATCGCTCACTAGAAAATTGAAATTGCCGTTGGGTTTCCACAGCAACATGCTATTCGAAGGGAAATATGCGATCCCTTCGGGAACAACACAATGCTCAGAGTGAAATTGTAAAATTGATGTATATAAAGGATTTATTTAAGAAACTACCCACTGTGAAGGGGAATATGTTTCTACTATATTTCTACTATGTTCATCCGCCCTAAGAAAGACGGCACTTATATGCTCACTAAATCGAAAAAACCTTAATGAGCGTGTGCAGTACCATCTCAAGATGGATACTCTGCAATCTGCAATCAATTGCTACTGGACACTAGCTGATCTAAGGGTTGCTTATTACTTGGTGCCCATTGATGAGAAATATTAAAAGTTAAGTTCTACTGGGGAGGTAAATTACTTCAGTTGACTTGTTTATCTTATGGACTTTCTTGTGCCCTACGCCTGTTTACGAAAATCTCAAAACCTGTTTATGCCACTCTTAGAGAGAAAAGGCATTTAAATGTGAGGTATATTGAGGACTCGTATCTACAAGGAGGTACGATACATGAATGTCAGTCTAATCTTACTGATACTTGTTGCTTATTTACAAAATTGGGGTGTCCTGTACACTCTGTGAAATTAGTGCTTGGACCAGTAGAGACACTTGTTTTTCTCCGGGATTTTGTTCTGAATTCTCTCAGTATAACTGTGTCTCTCTCCCAAAGCAGTACCTTGGGCTTATTAACAGTGTAACTATATCAATTTAAAAAGAAAATAGCTTTTCAGAATTACAATGGTGGTGAGATAATATTGAGAAAGCTGACTGTCCTCTTTGTACCCCAAATGCAACATAACTCTGTACACGCTTCACACAAGGATTAGGATGCAGTCATGTGCATTGAAAAACAGGAAGCAGAAGGACTGAAACTGAACCAAAGAATAACATTAATTGCCTTGAACTCATGGCTGTAGTTTTTGGTTTGAAAGCTTTCTACAGTAGAATGAAAAGTGCCGATATTTGCATTTATTTGGTCAATACAACCAGTGTTAACTGTCTTAATTCTATGGGAGGTACACATTCTATAGAGTGCAACTCCGCTGCTTAAGATATCTGGCAATTTTGTATTGAGAGAGAGATCTGGATTTTTGCTGCTCTTCTCCCACTGAAGGAAGAATAATACTCAGGCTCACAGAAAGTCTAGAGATTTTACTAATAATAAGGAGTGGAATTGTTAAGGCCAGACATATTTCAACAAGTTACAAAAATCTGGTTGAACCATCATCTCTTGATCTCTTTGTCTCTAGGCCAAATGCACAGTTGTCTTGTTATGCATTCTGGGGACCTGATCCTGGCACAACTTATGTAGATGTTTTTTCGATTACATGGGAAACACAATTTTTTCTATGCTTTTCCCCCATTTAGTTTGATTGCTCATTGCCGGCAAGATAGCGAGGGCGGAAGCAGAGGGCATAATGATTGTTCCCTTCTGCCTACCCAGCCATGTACAGCTGGTGCACCTGAGAGTAGATGTGCCAAGGACATTTCCACAGCGACTGATCATGACCATGCTCAAAATGCCAGGGAAAGAAGATGAGTTTCGTCCAATGTTCCTGATGGTTTGCAGATTATCAGGGAATCCCTTGAAGTGCAGGGAATTTTTAAGAGAGCTGAGGACATCATCCTACAATTTTGGAGACATGGAACTCTTAAACAGTACTCATCTTACATTAGGAAGTGGATACATTTTGTGGTAGCCAACAAATCGATTTTGTTTCCCCCACTTTATCCCAAGCATTAGATTTTCTAGTTGAGCTGTTTAAAAATGGAATAGGATATAGTGGTATAGACACTGCCAGATCTTATTTGTCGTGCATTATCAATCCCTTGGCTCTCATCCTACAGTTACAAGGTACCTCAGAAGGGTTTTTTGAACGAAAACCCACAACACCATGATACACACTTATACGGGACGTTGGCAAGGTACTTTGCTACCTCGAGACAATATATAACTCAGAGGATTTATCATAAAGGGACCTGATCTTAAAAACTGTAACGGTTCTATCTGCCAAAAGAGGCCAAACTATTCATTATCTTAACCTTGATGATATGATAAGTTCAGAAACTTTGATTATGTTTACCTTGAAGAAACTTCAAACAATCCGAACCAGGAGTTAAGCTAATGCTAATCGAGTTTACTTCATATCCTCCTGATCCTTACATTTTTGTGATCACTACTCTAAGGATGTACTTAGCTTGCACAAGATACAAACATGGTGACAATAAGGCATTGCTCATTGGATCATTAGGCCAGTTTCTGAAGAACAATTGAAGAAAGGGCTATGGTTGTTATGCACAGGTCTGGGATAAATGTTGAACTGTCCCGGCCTCATAATGCTAGTGCTGTAGACACATCCAAAGCAATTATATACAGATTATGTCAACATCTGAGTGGAGTTCAGCCTCCACATTTGTTAAGTTCTACAAATAACCTGTTGATGTTGATGACAATTTTACAGGAAATGTTTGAAATCTGTAGACTAGGGGATTATTGTGTCATAGATACTCTGCAGACCAAGTGTTGTGTTACAGAATATGGATTCTGTGTGGAGTTTGTTACATGTGTGCAGTGTGCTTTAAAGTCTTATGTAAGACCTCAATGCGATGACTGAATAGAATTTGAAAATTAAACGAGACTTACTGTAAGTTGAGGTTTGATTGGAATTCTATCCGTCACCAAGCATTGAGGGATTACATGCCCTCCCTTCTCAAGCCCTTACCCATATTTTTACTGGGAGTTTCTCCACTGCACACATGGTAAGTGCTTTAAAAACTGAGGTCGCGCAGGCGCAATGCTATCTCATGTAATCCCTCAATGCTTGGTGACGGATAGAATTCCAATAGAACTTCAACTTACAGGTAAGTCTCGTTTAATTTTCAACTTTACCTGAACATGAGCGACCATCTCCAGCAAATCCTTCCTTACAAGAACAGTTATGTCCGCCGACAGTGTTGATGCAGTTTGCATTTGCGTCACAGTCATGAATACCGTTGAGACATTCATCAACATCTATATGGCAAACAATTAAAAAAAATTAACTTTTACATTTTGATTTTAAGTAGATCAAAATGCTATGATACTGAAAGCGAAGTGCAGGAGTCTAATTCTATTTCAAACAAATAAGACATCAACAGCATCAAAACCAAAGCTATACTCAAAACAACACGGAAGTGACATGAAAGCTGACTGTCAATAACCTTCTAAGTCCATGTCACAATTAACCAAGGCTGCCGTTCCATTCGCATTTGGATCCAGCCAGTACTTGCTGCTAATGGTGTCCTTGCCTTCGCTTGCCTTTATTTCCTGACACGAATGCGCTGGGAGCTCCGGAATGGAACCTAGAGGGGCTTGGATATATATATATATATGAAAAAAAAAAAAAAACAAGACCAAGGATCACTGTAGGTGCATGATGATTGGTAATTACTAGAGTGAACACGCTCCTTATCAGCTTGTCTTTTAACTATCTCAGTGTATCAGCTTTCAGATCGTTTCAAAGTTCAGTCACTTTCGACCTCGTCATCGCCTACCCGTCCACACCAACCTTGGCTTAGTGTATTGCAATTGCTCTCGCCTCTCTTTCTGCTAGTCAACAAACTGTGTTACCCAAACATTTGAGTCTGTGTTTGATATCATAAGTTATTTAAAACCGTTACCTAGAGAACTTCACGGAATGAAATATGCGTAAATTTTTCAAATGGGGCCAGGTAAAATTTGTCAGGAGTTAAGGGATTCTTGGCCATTCTTTTCAAAGGAAAATACTTTCAAGGTGTTGTTAACGAGCATTAGACCCTCGGGAGGACGGGGAGTTTCAGGTATTATGCAAACGTTTCCGATCCAAGGACGGCAACTGGGAGTTCATATTAGTACTTTTAACCCTCACCAGTACGTTTCAAAGCTCTTATTTAAGCATTAAAAACTTGTCGTCTTCAACAAAAGTCGATAAAACGTGCCAAAGAAATTAGCACTCGGATTCAGCTGGTTAATGTCCGCCTCTCAAAAACGTCCGTGCTAAAGCTCTCTTATCTTTCTTCTTTTTACATACCCCTTTCCATCAAGCGTCTTATGTAAGAACGTGCCGGGTCTGAGCGAAAGTTTTCCGGTCTTGCCTCCTTGGTGCGGTTATTCAATTCGCATGACTTTTCCCATTTGACGTAGTTGTAGCTTTGACAGGTGATTTCTTTTTCACAGCTGAAATCACACTCGTGAAACGCTCTTACGAGGAATTTTTTAAAGACGAATCCTTGTAGAGCCATTCCATCTATGCTCCGTTCCACTCTGCATTGCTCACCAGCAGACACGCAGTCCATAAAGAAACCGGCGAAGAGAAAAATACATAGGTTAACTTTCCAGAGCATTTTCCTGGTCTTTCAATTTGTAACTGTATGGAGATAACTGTATATACACAAATAAAAAGACTAACTTTAGAAACTTGGTCAGGACTGATGCCAATTTTAATGATATGCAATCGCTTTTGTAGCTATTCAGTAATAACAAGCCATCTGTTCCCAGGCTTTTGTCTGCGGTTCCATATCTTTTAAAGCCTTAAGTCATTGCCATTCTTTCCACAGACATCTGCTGTTGTTTTTAGCAAATTATTTCTCTTCGAGCGCGCGATCGAGCGCCGAGCCCAAAAGCGATCGCGAAGCGAGCGCAAACAATACATAAAACGTCGGTAGGCTTCTGGAGAAAAAGAGATGCTTTTTTGTCTCCCACCCCTTGTCATCCCCTCATCTTTATCATTTCATTCCAGAGTATACAAATTAAACTCGGCCAGTAAAATTGATTGTTAGAGTTATTTGTTCGCGTTAAGCCTCTGCAAGCTACTTCAACAGCGATAAATTCATCTAAAAGAAGCTAAAAGAGGCCCAAACATTCGGAACCGTCTGATTTCTGCAGACAGCTGTGTTCATTTATTATTCCGCCATGCAATTTTGGCAAAGCATCGTACATTTCCGAGTTTATTAAAATTACTCTCAAAGGAGTCGCAAAACGAAAGTTGGCAGACGTTCTATTCGAACTTGGTTGATGTTTTCCTTGCGATCTTCGACGAACTCAAGACAAAATAAATGGTCTGTGGACAGACTAAGGCTTTCCAGCTGAGTTAAGGGACCTTCAATGGAATCACGTTCTTCGTTTCTTGAAACGGTGTCGTTCTCTGAGAACAATTAGTCACTTTGTGGAAGAATCGAGTCAGTTTTCATCTTAAAATAAAGATCCTTGAAGAATAACGCGCATTCGAGAGGGATTTCCTAATCTGTGGCAGTAAAGTCGTTTTATTTTCTTTAAGCGACTTATTGCTCCCTGTCTAATATGTATTATGTTCAGTTTCTTTATTGCAAGGTGTACCATTTGAGATTGAGATACCAAGCCCGAGTAAACGCTCTTAGCATCTAGTTTCACGCAATTATGTAATTTTTTTCACCATGAGCGAAAAACAGAAATTGTGGCGCAAATTATCCTGCGAAGGTCTACAGTAACCTCAACTTACCTTTTTAGGAAAATACCTTCCGAGTTTTTTGGCAATAATACGCGATACAGGAGAGAACTAGCCTTTCAGCGAACGCATCGTGCAATAAAATACGGATTTATTTCAGGAAAACCTTTGCATTCACATCTCTTTTACCACTGAGCAGCATACAAAACCGTCAAGCTAATAAAATGTAGATTCTTGGATTGGCTACTACGCACAAACCTTCAAACACATGACTGACAATGATTGTTGAACTGAATTACCTGCCTTCGTGTTCGTACGTACGGCCAAACAATCTGCACCATGTCAATCAGCAGATGACGGACTACAAAATGGCGTGAGGCATTTTCGATATTTTTTTTGGTTACTGAGAAATTCTATTGTGAACTAGACGAACAGATTATTTGCCGATATTCGTCACTTGAGAGAGCCTTAAAGAGGAAGTATTTGAAATATCAAGAAATCCTGCGACACATTTTGGGGTATAGATAATGAAGGAATACTTTGGCCAAGTTTCGTTGAAATCCGTCAAATCTACGCTCCCCTGTTACATGTAAGTGTTATTGTCAGCTGAGAAAACTAGGTAGAGCCAAAAGAGTATAAAAGCTATTCGAAGAGATTTACAACCATGACATTTACCGAGGCACGCGTTCGTTTAGCTGCAAGATATCACCAAATCATGATTGTAACACATGGTTGACTGAAAGATCCACTAATATCGGTCAGCTGGACTTTAGGATAGAATATTTAAGATGTGACATCTTTATTTTAACGTATATAAACATTTCCAAATTTTCGTAGCAGTGAGATTGAAATAAAGCATTTAGAAAAGATTACACACCTTTTAAATTTGGAAGACATGTTTCGGATACTCAGAATCCATATTCAGTTAAAGGATGTTTACAAGTGAGTGACTTTATATAAAGTAGGTAACAAGAAGGTGTAAACTACAAAATGTAGAATAATAGTTACAAAACAGTGAAAAAGTTACATAATACTTAAGGGAAACAACAGAGTAGGAAACTAAAAAAGTGCGAGTACAAAACAATGAAAAATGCTGAATACAAATAGTAATTGAAGTAAGAGTGTTAAATTAACATGTTTGAGTTGTTTATTCGATGCGCGTCGTTCCCATTCAATATGAAGAGCTTCTTTGATCTTAAGTTGGAAATTAGCCGAGTGTAAGATGGAAAAACAATTAAATGAGCATAGATTCTTACATGACTCAGAACCCTGAAGATGTTTATAGATATGGGAATTGCGATCCAAGAGTAAGTGCTCACGAACCCTGGTGCCAAAATTTCTAGTGGTTTCACCGACATAACAGGTATGACATCCTGCACATGTAAATTTGTAAACCACCTAGGAACGGAGTGTATGGGGGATCGAGTCCTTCAAACTGAACATGTTACTTAACTTATAGGAAGAGAAGGCTAACCTAATGTCTAGATCCTTACAATATGTCTTAGCGATGATTTTGATTTTACGTTGCGCCACGAGGGAAAGGGGCCAGTATAAGGTAATTTGAAAAACCGTTTGGTCGTTCCCATAGAATGGTCCTGCCGGGATGCATCAACTGATTGTGAACCTTACAAAGGTATTGATTAACTACCCTTTGTTTCCCCTCTACTAACTATGGTTACATGGGAAACAATTTTTCATAAGAATAGATGTTAATTGTTGGATGTTGGTGTGAAAGTTGCTCCAAGTGTTGTTGATTTTGAAGGCCCTGTCCACTAATGTATGAATGGGAACAATTTTGTAAGAAACAGGTGTAAAACTGAAAAAATTAGTGAGCAGCCCCGTGTACGTTTTTTTTTCCCGAAACACTGAAACGTTGCAACTTGCTCCCTCTTGTTATTGTAGGATCAGCTTTAAGTTGTCTAAATTTAGAGCTGTCTGAGATAATGTCCAAAATGCTGTTGTCGTACGTCGCTCTATCAAAAAAGACCACACCATTTCCCTTATCCGGTTTTAATATGACAATGTTCTTGTTCTTTCTTAACCGCTTCAGAATGCGTCAGGTTTTAACGTCATTCTGAGAAGGTCGATAAGAGGAAACGTAAACATTTGCAAGATGAGAAAGGTCGGCTTTGAGTCTTCCAGACTGTCCTTTGTCAACAATATTCCTAAACATAGAGCGGTGAATGAGTTCAAAGCAGGTGTAAATGTCAGACTTGCGAAAATGTGGAGGCATGCGCAGATTGAATGGGTCTTGTCTTAAAATATTATTTCTGTTCGCTACTGCCGAGACCTCTTTTCATTTAACGGCAACTTTTATGATCAAACGGACGGTGTACCTATGGTTTCTCCCCTCGCACCCGTTCTTGCCAATCTTTTTATGGGTGACCATGAGAAAGATTGGTTACAAAAATACAAGGAACCTGAAGTTCTTTTCTATCGCAGATATGTGGACGATACGTTTTGCTTATTTAACAACGATAATGACGCCTCACAATTTTTTGATTTCATCAACTCAGAACATACTAACATCAAGTTCACTATGGAGAAAGAGGAGAACCATAAACTACCCTTTCTGGATGTACTCGTTGACAACAGTCATCCCGATTTTCTAGCAACATCAGTGTTTCGGAAAAAAACGTACACGGGGCTGCTCACTAATTTTTTCAGTTTTACACCCGTTTCTTACAAAATTGTTCCCATTGGACAGGGCCTTCAAAATCAACAACACTTGAAGCGGCTTTCACACCAACATCCAACAATTAACATCTATTCTTATGAAAAATTGTTTCCCATGTAACATTATACAAAGGGTAGTTAATCAATACCTTTGTAAGGTTCACAATCAGTTGATGCCTCCCGGCAGGACCATTCTATGGGAACGAACAAACGGTTTTTCAAAACTCAAATTAAAGTGTTCAGGGCTTTTTGAATTTCACAGTAAGATGGCAGCCAAAAATTGCTGTTTTTTCAGGTTGCGTTTTATTTTTTTATTTTTATTTTTTTTGTTTTGCGAGGGACAACATGATCACTGAGCGCGAGTGAATCTTGCATGTTTGGTTTTGCCCCCTATTTTGAGGGAAAATGGCGACATTCTGAGCATGCGCATGCAGTTTATCCTGGACTGACTAATAGACTCCTCTTTGCAAGTGAATAAATGAAAGATCATATATTTTAACTGCGGAGAAAGATATGAAGACATGACTGATCATCGCAGTTATATACACAGCTTTAGCAGTTGTTAAATTAAAGCCTGAAAAAAATTCAGGCCTGAACGGGATTTGAACCCATGACCTCTGCGATACCGGTGCAGTGCTCTACCAACTGAGCTATCAAGCCAACTGGGAGCTGATCATGTTGTGAGTTCGTAATATACCCGTAGATGGTAAAGAATGCAAGTGAACATATGAAACATCATATATTTGAACTGCGGAGAAAGATATGAAGACATGACTGATCATCGTAGCTATATACACAACTTAGGTAGTTGTGAAATTAAAGCCAGAAAAAATTCAGGGTCGAATCCCGTTCAGGCCCGAGTTGCGTGTATAATAACTGCGATGATGAATCATATTTTTATATCTTTCTCCGCAGTTCAAATATATGATCTTTTATATGTTCACCTGAAAAAATTGCGAGCGCCCGCATTATCACATGTACACCCGCACTTTAGTGTAATGACGATAAGTGTTTGCTCTCAGCAAATAATACTGAAGTAATTCCTCCGTCATATAATAAAGTAATGATCGGTTGAACTGAGTAGAGCATATATTGATGTTCTCGTTGAGTCTTTTTTTTTTTTTTTTTTTTTTGGAAACCACGGCCGGCGCATCTTTAAAATCAATCAATGTAGTAAGCCAAACCACTTCCCAAGAAGAGTGTGTCCTCAGTGAAATACTATACAAAAGATGGAGTAGACGGTTTTCATTTAGCGCGGCTTGTTCGAGTTTTACACGAATAGACAGTTTACCTAAACACGAGCGACCATCTCCAGCAAATCCTTCCTTACAAGAACAGTTATGTCCGCCAACAGTGTTGGTACAGTTTGCGTTCACGTCACAGTCATGGTTCCCCGTGATGCTTTCATCGATATGTACAATAGAAAATGATAATCTGATACGTTTAAAAATTGACATTAATTGGGGAGCCCCAATTATAAGTTCTAGCCTTAACACATTGATGTATAAAGTCACTTTTCCTGAGCATGAGAGACCATTTCCAGCAAATCCTTCATTACAAGTGCAGTTATGTCCGCCGACAGTGTTGATGCAGTTTGCATTTACGTCACAGTCATGACTGTCGCTGATGCATTCATCAACATCTATATTGCAAATAATTAAAAGAACACTTTAACTTTTATATCTTGATTTAAAATAGATCAAAATGCTATGGTACTGAAAGAGAAGTACAGGGGTCTAATTCTATTTAAAACAAATAAGACATCAACAGCACCAAAACTGATTGTCAGTAACCTTCTAAGTCCATGTCACGATAAACCAAGACTGCCGTTCATATCGCAGTTGGATCCAGCCAGTACTTGCTTACTGCTGTCTTTGCCTTCGCTTGCCTTTATTTCCTGACACGAATGCGCGGGGAGCTTCGGAATGGAACCAAAAAAGAACTAATAATACTGTTGCCAAGAGAACTTTACGGGATGCAAATTTGGCGAAATTGTGCAAATGAAGCCAGTTAAAGTTTGGTAGGAGTAAGAGATTCTCAGGCTTTTTAAAGGAAAAAGCTTTCAAGGAGTTGTTAACAAGCATTAGCCCCTCAAGAGGACAGGGGAGTTTCAGACATTGTACAGACGTTTCCAAGCTAAGGACGCCAACGAGAAGTTTATATTCTTGCTTTTAACCTTCACCAGTGCGTTTCAAAGCTCTCGCATTTAAAACTTGACGTCTTCAACGAAAGTCGATAAAACGCGTGAAAGAAAACACCCGGGTTCAGCAGGTTGATGTTCGCCTCTCAGAAACGTCTGCGCTTTTAAAATATCTCTAATCACAAAAAATATGCCCTTTAACGTACCCCTTTCTATCAAGCGTCCCATGTAAGACCGCGCGCCGGGTCTGAGCGGAAATTTTCCGGTCTTGCCTCCTTGGTGCCGTCATTCAATTCGCACGACTTTTGCCCTATGACGAAATTGTAGCTTTGACAGGTGATTTCTTTTTCACAACCAATATCACACTCGTGCAAGGCTCCTACGAGGAATTTTATTTTAAACATGAATCCTCGTAGAGCCATCCCGCTTGTACACCGTTCCTCTTTCCATCGCTTACAAGCAGAAACGCCGTCGATGAGGAAGTCGGTGAAGAGGAACAAACATGGACCAACAGTGCACGGCATTTTCCTGGTCTGTCAATTTGTAACTGCATGAAGGGATAGAATGACAAAATATAAAACGACTAACTTTAGGAAGTTGAAAGACATTCACGAAATTCAACTACTTATACTGCTAATAATACGGTATTCTTAGACTAGTAACTTAAAGAAAGAAAAAAAAAAAAATGCAACGTCATACACGCACACAACTACATTAGGGAAGCCTAAGGGAAGCTAAACGAAAACTTAGGGGCGAAGGGCTGTGGATGTATGATATGGCGACTAAGGTTTTATCTCAAAGGAGAAAAGATTGAAGATATTTTCCCCGTTGATTCTCTGTACATTATTGAGGCGAGGAAAGAGGAAAGGAATCATGTCTGGCAAAAAGGAAAGTGAAAAAGAAGAAACTTTGATTTCTCTGCCTCTGCGAAGCCAAATGTAGAATCTTGCAAGTAACAATAAATTAAAGTTGACTGTGGTTTTGTATTTGAAAGTATCAGGAGACCTCAGACCCAAGAAGACAGGATTGTTAAGATTGTAGTCGTTGAATAAAACAAAAATAACGATGATTTCGCTATGTGTTTTAAGCACTTAATGACTGGCCCCAAGGGAAACAGTGAGTTTTGTTTCTCCGAGACCCTCAATAGAATGTTGAGGCCGAGGGGAAACTAAACTCACTGTTTCCCACTTGACCAGTCATTAAGTGTTTTGTTATACCTCCCAACTCAAAAACAGGAAAAAACTGCAAAGAAATCGTTTGCTTGAAGCGGGCTGGCTCACAAATTTGCCGCGGTTTCAAGGAGCACGATCTGATCACGTGCGAGGCTTAAGTTCAAGTTGTTGTTGCCCTTGGGAGTTAGTGAGTTTTGTTCGCCCTAAGGAGTTACTGACTTTTGACCCATGACACGTGACATGTTCCCCTCCAATCGGAAAACGTATTTGAGTTGGGAAGTATAACAAACATCGTTGTTGCCATCCAGTTCAGACCACATGATGATTCAACTGATTGCATGAGAGTATGTACAAACAGAACAACTGTAACCTCCCAAATGAATGAACACACGATGTAATTCGGGTGGCAACATGCATGTCAAGCTGAATCCGTCTATACTGTGTTCATGAAATTAAAACAATGAGATTTATAAAATGTCTTACACTATGGTTTCAAATCAGGAACACTTCCAAGCTTCTAAATTTGCACAAGTGGCTCGGGTGCGTGCGCGCGTGCGTTGGTAAGGACTAACCTACCAACAACCTTTCTTAGTCATTTCAGTCAGAGATTGGGTACGATTTTCGCCACTTTGGTCTCAAATAGGGTACAGTCTTTAGAAGAAGCTACTTTTCATAGTTAGTCTATCGATAAGACCATCAACGAAAGCCCTTCACAATGCCTTTAACATCGGTTTGAACTGGAGAACTGATTATAAGTCAGGCGTTCAGAAGAGGGGATCGAATTTTTGGTCAGGTCATAAATAAGGAAGGGAAAATCGCAGACTTTGGTCATAGATAGGATAAGAGTTTTGGGAGGCAGATCGCGCACCCCCACCCAATTTTTCAAGGAGTATCCCTCCGGTATAAACTCACGAGGGAGAGCTTTTGTTAGAGCACTACACTTTCAACCTTTTTTGTATGTTGGTTGAACCACTGTCCTTAGTCGCCTTTGTCGTCTTTACTCGTTTTCTTCGACCCGGTTTTATGGTCACTTAGATAGGTTTTCGCTTCACTTCTTTTTCTTCTGTCGTATTTGATAGGTCGAGTACACTCGCCATTGATGGCTACGAATATTCAGTAAAATTGTCATTATCAGATGCCTTGACAAAGCATAGCTACACAAGTTATTTTGTCATGATCACCTCTCGATCACTGTCGTATAGCTACAAAATTTTTTTGACTGGATCGCGTTTCTGATAACAAAATACAGTAAAAAGTGAATAATGCAGATGCGGACAATACAAAAAGAATGATGGAAGTAGAACATCTGATCGCGGCATGAAGCTGAAAAAAATTATCGAGAAAAGTAAGTGAACAAAGAAGGTTTTAGCAAATAGCGAAGTCGCCATCCAGTGTTCATACTCTATATTGATTATACCCAAATAAATGTAAGCTATGATTGTACGTTTTTTTTCTTTTCAGCAATGTATATACGCTAGACTGCCAGCCGATTTTCGAGAAAGAAATCCGCGTTCCTCCCCCGATGGAAATGATTGCAGCGAAAATTGAGCGTACTGATGTGTATTAAAACAATTGTTAGTGAGCGTTATTAGCTTCAGCCTTCTGCTTTGGTTAATAACACTTATCTCTCCTTTAATATTCTGGACATCACGAGAAACATCATCAAAGAAACGTTTCACGTTGGATTTGAATGGTTTCGCAAAAGTAGGGTTTTCAAAAAGATACCTCGATGGACCAGTTTTCAATTTATTTTGAAAATTCTAACATGGAGCCTTGCTTAGTAGGCTACAACTAAATAAGCTATCATGTATTCGCGCCAGAACTCATAGGAAATTGGCCGGGTGAGCAAGCCTCCGTAAAGACCGGTTTTCACTTAGGGTTAAGCACAAGCACATGAATATCGGCAGCGAGGACGCACGTAACACAAGCATAAGAACAAGCAGAACCAGGAGCCATAATCGGGGACGGAGACCGTAAGTGCGCGCCATTTCTAGTATTGGGGTTGTCCCCATGATATGGGACAATAATTCTATTTTTAGAACAAATTGCACCATCACCTGCGGCACACGCGCGTACATGCTGCGAGGATTTTTGCGGATGTCGCGTGGGGGAAATGGCGTCCGAAATTCCCGAAATTTTTATGTTTTAGGCCCACAACTCAACGCGTTTACGTCTGTTGGAACTTTGCTAAAGTATTTTCGTCGTAGGCGGCTTCAGTTTGAGTGAAGTAAGACTGTGTCGAATTTAGGTATGTTCCGCTTTAAGCTTATATATATCGCTGACCAAGTTGTGTTCCGACGGATGCTTCTTTTATATGAGCTGTACATTACTCCACGTTAAATTTCACATATGTTGAAGATTAACAGCTTTTCCATTACACAGCAAAAAAACTAGCTGGATGTATTTAGATATAGCAGAGCTTCAGGACTTCATACTTTCCTAGCTCCTCTTGCCACACGCTTGCGAGCAATTTGCCAGTCTATCGCGACCGAAAAGTAAAACAAAATAATTGCTACTTTGAGTTTCGCCTGAATTGTAAGGAACGCTTGATGTTCCATCAAGGCCCAATAACTTTACGTCCGCAGATACTGCTCAATTTTATTCGTGTAAAAACCCAGTGAATTATCTGTTGTCGATGAATGAGAGCGCCCGCCGATGCGTGTTTTGTACAGTCAGTAAGCATGACAAACTGTACTTCCGCCGCACTTTCGTGTGAAAGCGTACATCGAACTCAAACAATAACTCTATAGTTTTTAAATATTTTTAAGATTGATAAATGTTTGAGAACATATTAAAAGCTAAGCTGAAAATATGTGAATAAAGCAGAAATAATCAGCAAAGTTACGATGACGCTTTCTTTAATGAACTTCGAATAACGATTTCGATTTTGTTGATCGAGTTATCAAAACTCCTTGTCTATTTTCATTTTCGCAGTGTAAAACTTCACTATGCTTATGTTGAAGGAACACACACGATGTTAGTAGCCTCTTTTGCGTTCGTGAAATTTGTTGCAGCATCTCAGCACAAAAGATAACGAAAGAAATCTTTGTCAAGATTTGTTGACAATTGAAAACACCGACTCGGATTTGAAAGTGCACGAGCTGCACTATG
>Ga0126338_10000973_pt1 | contig 17440 bp, 10 predicted proteins | sample OrbCmetagenome_2_FD_92529 | JGI IMG/M metagenome (GOLD analysis project Ga0126338, IMG submission 92529) | Coral microbial communities from Petempiche,Puerto Morelos, Mexico - Orbicella C C metagenome | ecosystem: Host-associated > Invertebrates > Cnidaria > Coral | place: Petempiche,Puerto... | reverse complement strand
GGAAACAGAAAGAAAAGAAAAATGTGTGAAAAAATCACGATAAAGGCCATACCAATGAGAACAAGTTGTATTATAAAAAAAAAAAAAAAAAAAAAACGAAAATTAAGAACCTGATAAGATTAAGAACCTAGGTGGCCTGACATCCAACTTGAAAAAACCTATTGTAGGTTCTTATATGTGGGTTTTTACTGTATTATGTTGTATGTTAAACTTGATGCTTTTTGGTGTGATATTTGTTTTAAACCTGTAGAATACTGTTTGAAAAGAACTGTTTGTTGTGCGACTTGAAGTACAGGGTATTTGTAAATACACATACGTGAAGCTTTGTACTAAGTGCTTTGATGTCAAGCATGTCAAAGCAATATAAATTTGCCAACTTGTAACCTAAGGAATTGCAATTTTTTTGCAGCTTTTCTTTTGAGAAGAAAGGGAAATTCTCATTTCCTATTTTTGTAGAGTTCTTAATCAAACTCCTTTGAACTTTGAACATTTACATTAAGGATTACTGTATCCTTAATCAGGGGAACTGAAGAACATTTATTGCCAATAATTACTAATAACAAATATATATTAGAGTTGAGAGGATTACACTAATCCTCTAAAACCTTGTTTTGTATCAGAACAAAAAAACATGAACATTTACAGCTGGACAGTTACTACTAAGTAATAAAGATGCACTCGGCATACTCAAAGGTTATATCCCACTAAGAAAGTGGAGTAACAAAATGGTATGTAGTAGAACGAGATGCATGATCTCAATAAATGATTTGTATTTTTCATGGCTGTCTCACTAAATTGGGGTCTTGGACTTGTGCAAGTGCAAATATTCTTTACTGTTATATCAGTGATGGTCATTTGTCAAGAGCACACAAGATTATCCCTGCAGTACAGTACCCAGTTGTTCATAAGACGGATAACGCTATCCACTGAATAAATCGCTATCTGGTGGATAAGTGTTAACAAAACAAACCATGCTATCCGCTGGATAGTGATTTATCTGGTGGATAGTGATTCATCCATTGGATAGCGTTATTCACCTTTCGAACAACCCGGGCCAGAACAGATTCATTTAATATACCCAGGGGCGAGTATACCCAATCCACAGGACTAACTGCCAATTGTTTTGTATCAAACAAACCCTTGTAAGATTGAGATCTAAGGTACAATCGCCTGGCCTAGTATCTCGATAGAGCAACAGTTATCTAATCTGGAGATCATGGCTTCAAATACCACCAAGGTCAAAGAATTTTCTTTACCTCGTATGGTCCCGTATAAATTTTCACTTCTAGAGCTAACGCCCAGAAGGAAATGCGTGGGTTAATTTCCAGCACACCAAATTACTTGAGAGCTAATTGTCTACCTTCCATAACATAGAACGAACTGCTCTTTGTTACAGTTTAAGTGTGGAGGCATGATGTTTATACCTCTTCTGATATCAGCAGTGCATTGGGGGGCAAAGGAACGGGAGTCAAAGAGTTGACAATATTAGGGAGTGTCTGTCTGGGGGCGGGTGGGGGAGGCCGGGGGTAGAGTTGATTATGGCGTGGTTTGGGTTGAGGTAATTGTGTGAGAGTGCGGGCTGAAAAGTACCTCTAATAGATACCGGAATTCATACCTTTTTTTCCCATGGCTAAAGTAGAACATTCTGACGAGCATCCGCGACATCCCCAGCATGTTTTCAGAACTTGTTCTTTGATGAGTCAATGCTGACACTTTTTCAGTTGATACAATACTGATAATGATATCAAACAAACGGCCAGTCATTGGTGAACACGTTACGGTCATTTTGGTGACAGAATAGTTGGCTGCAGCAACAGTATGTCCCGTTGAAAACACCTATAACTGAAAAACGGGTCCGATGGCCCCACGTTTTATTTTGGAATCTTAGTTAACACCTTAAAATACAACCTTTTGCCAAGTTTAAAAAGGACTTATGGGAGGGAGCTCAGAGCTTGAAATTCACTCCCATAATTATTTCATACTTTGTGAAAAGTTGAATCTTTAGCTACTTACAATTCGATTAATAAGCACTAAAACTAGAATATGGCTTGTCGCGCACTCCTCCCTTACGAAAGGACTGCGTGACTCCCTTACGGGAGGAGTGCGTGACAAGCGAAGAACGTCTGCGAAATAAAGTACGTAGCATGGAGCAACAAACATGAATTTGAGCTGATTTATTCATAAGATTCCAATCAGTTGTCTCGTGAATAGTAAATGAATTAGGAACAACAAATAGATTCCATGTTGAAGACGTCAAAATGATGGTAGGAACATCAGTGACACACTCCTCTAACTGCTTGGGCGCTTTGTGTTTGTTCTTGCCACATTTTCACTTCAACTGTGATCGACTTAACAATTAGATTATGAGCTCTGGATTTCTATCGCGAGTTTTTCTTAGTAATAATCTACTAGTCATTCATAACTTTTTCTAAATCCTCTTCACAGACACTTCAAAAGTGCAAAGAAGCAGCCGTTATTTTGTTAACAAGCATACACTGCTAGGCTACTCACTATCTACCACAGATAGATACTGAGTAGCGTAGCCAATCAGAGAACGGCATTTGTGATTGAACAATAGGAGATTTTTATTAATACTACACAGACGGCAACATGGAATCTATTTGTTGATTAACAGACATAAATTATAATTTCTGTGGTTTGTAGCACTGGTTTAGTTTATAATCGAAACAGCAGTTAACGGCTTCACATTTTGCTGCTGGTGTCATGATTGATCTTGTGGGACACCAGACACAATCTGTCCATCGGTAACCCTCTGAATGTTCTGCGCCAGTAGCACTTCGTGTCTTAACAAAAAAAGAACAGCCATAACCTGATCAGTCTAATTCCCTACTGTAATATCTAGAACGGAAGTTGTTAAAACATGATATCGAGGCACCTTCACCGAAGGAGAGATGCATGCTGGATAGGACGGAGCACGAGGGAAATATGGCGAACTGTTTGCTGGCGCGGTCATGTATTAGGAGCTAGAGTTTCAGATTGTTATTAAAGTTTGAATTCATTACACCTTCAAAGCCGTCAAACTACTGGGCGTGTAGCCTCCACTGTTGTTCCACCAAAACTGCCTTTTAACGTCTCAAAACAACTCAGACAGACTGTTTTTGTATTCTCGGTGTTAGACTGGAATTAGCTTGCAACCGAGGCTCAAATGGAAATGATATTCCCTAGCCTCCATTACAAACTAGTTCCAGTCCAATACCGAGAATACGAAAATGGCCCATTTCCAAACCCTCCAGTTTAAGCTCAAGTTAAGACAGTGTGCGTCGCCTCTTATGCATAGAAAATGTAGTTTTTATCACTTAGTTTATTTCCAAGATAGTCCTTCTCACGATATATAAAATAAAGCCTCCATTTGGCGTGAGAACATGCTGGGATATTTGTCCGCGGACGTTATCTTTTCCAAGAAGCGAAGAGCTTTCCTAGAGCTTTGAGGAACAGATTATGTCCATAGACAAATATCCGAGCATGTTTTCGCGCCAATTGGAGGCTATTGTGTTTGTTATCTTTGAGATATTTTTCGCAACACACGCAATTTTGAGAATTGGGCAATGTCACTCAGATATTGTAAAGCTTTACTGAGCTGGGACATATTTAGGCACGTGACCCGAGCGAAAATGTTTGATGTATTATAATTTTATTTAGTAGAATTCTACTAGTATACTAATGCAAATGCTGCAATCTGATTGGCTAAACTACTCGTATACTATCAGCCATTAGAGTGCAGTAGCTGTCGATCGCCCACGAGATGCGACTTTTTTATCGTTTTTCCGAAGTTTTGGAAGAAAGTTTAGATGTAAATAGATAATTAAATTCCTGAGACGACTGAAAAAAGGAAATTGACGGTTTCTTGACTTTAAAAACTTGAAATTATTGAAAAATCGGGTGCGCGCGTAAACAACTGCAAAATTACCAAGGACAATTCAATACGTGCGATTTTGTTAAGGCCTGAAGTTCAATAATGCGAACAAAAATAATTGGAAACCGTATTTGCGTTAATTTCAGTTAGAATTCTACTAAAACAATTAGATTATAATCGCATTGTTAACTATAGTACTCGGTACTTTTGGGGATGATGTTGCCATGCACGCTGCGCGCGTGGATGTTTTCATGGAGGTTGAAACCACGTGTAAAGCTGCTTGGGCTAATCCCTGTCACAGGAATCCCATCCTTATAAAATGGACAGGGGTACCCGTCGTATCTTTTAGGGGTTAAAAAAGCGGTTTTAGTACTTCTTAGGGTGTTAAGCCTTAAAAGATCCACAGCGGGAACTTTTCAGGTACCTTTTATGGTATTGAGCCAAAAAACTTAGGCAGGAGAAAAGACCTTTTAGGGGTGAGATGCATTTCAAGCCGTGCCTCTTGGTACCCCCTCAGGATTCTTTCAAAATTCCGGATTGTTAGATCGATGGCAATGGATAAGAAATGTGGTGCGTCTCCCGGGCACATTGACGTCTTTTCTGCCCGTAGAATCTTTCCCTCCACAGCAACGCGTTCGTAGATAGCTATCAGAACCCCTGCGTGTTGGATGGGCCCAAAGATACTTGTTGTTGAAGGTCTTGATTCGCACGTATCTTCGATCGCGGGAATTTGGACATAGCTGATCTAAAAGTTCTGCAATTGAGAAGTGAAAACAGCATCATGCAGTGGCGTGATAAGTACTGGTTATGCAACGTTTTCGAGTGGTATACCATGGAATATACCACTAACCACTTGTATTTTTTAAAGGTTCGTGTGTATATCAAGAAGATACAAGTCACAGGTGGGATATTGCATGGTATACCATGAGAGTGCGTTGCATAACTATTTTATACCATGCCAAAGAAAATAGAGTGGTCAAAATATTGTCAATGCAACAAACGCGCGGCGCATGATGGGCAGTTGGATGTAATACCGTCGAATATACCACGGCTTTCCTGCATTCTGATCGGCTGTATTTTCTATGGCATGGTATATGATTAAAGATTTACTTAAGTGTTAATTGGCATGTTCATAACAGTTGTTACTGAGATCAGTTTTTATGTATGGCTGTGGGGCCTAGAAGTTAACAAATACAGAAGCGATTAAACTGGACGCTTTCCAAAACAAATACATGGAGCCCGTTTTAGAATAAGGTGGCTCGAACCATCTCCAACCAACACACATTCGCGAGATCACTGGAGTGAACAGAGCAAGTGATGAGATCAGACGTCGAAGATGAAACTGGATTGGACTTATAAAGAGGAAGGACAGAGAAGAGCACCGTGTTACAGCATTGGAGTGTAGGCCAGAGGGGAAGAGAAGACCAGGTCGACCCTAAACAACATTGAGGAGAAAATGCATGATTGAGGAGGAAAGGTGCGAGTTGTGTGGCAGTCATAGGCGACTATCAGAGCTCTAGCAAGTAAAAAATCCGGAGTGGATGGAAGGAGAATGTCAAAGCTTCATGTGCCTTTGGTATGGAGAGATACAGGTAGGTTGGTATGGCTCGACATGAACGCAGAGTGAGGAGGGCAAAATCCGATTAACGTATTCTAACAGGCGCACCTGCTATTTTTAAGGTAGTTCTTGCGTTTACATTTATCGGGAAAGTCTGAAACCTTTTAGTGTCTGACTATTCATGGTCAAATGGGTGATATTAATCAGTGCTGTCATGTGGTTCTTTATCGGACATCTTTACTTTGTACATGCTGTAAAAAGGGAGCAAGTGGACTGTAGAAGCTTAGCTCTCTATTGAACAATGTTAATAAAAAAGCTAATGTCATGAATTCACAGGGAGGAATAATCTTACAAGTTCATTTACCAACAAGGATGTTAAAGTTTCAAATTTTCCATTTTCCTCAAATAAGCGTCAATTGGGATGCTAGTCCATCGCAGGGTTACCCCCCGGCACTAAGGGGTGTGGAGTGGGGGTGGGCGCTTTTTTTTGCCTGCCCTACCGGCTTTTCTTCCCTCTGCAATTTTTTTTTTTTTCGCAAAATAAGGGGAGACTCCGAGTCCCCCGGGCCCCTCCCCTAGATCCGCCACTGAGAGAAGACATATAAATGCCCCGTTTGTCGCAAAAAGTACTTGTTTACGTCTTCGACTGAAGTGCCTCGGCATTGGAGATTATAAATCAAGTTGTTAAAATTTTATTTTACTTTCTACGACAATTTCAGCAAATTTCACTAGCGTTATAGCCGCCGTAGCCAGTATATATGAGGCAAACCGAGGCAGTTACCTCAGTTATTTTTTCGTTTTCGTAGTTTTTTCGTTTCTGTAGTTTTTTCGTTTCTGTAGCGAATGTTTTCTGAAGGGAGAAAGGGAAAAGAACTGCTAATAAAATACTTATGAGAGAATTTAACCTTAACCATGGGCATTGCCTCATTCACAATTGTTTTTCTGGCTACGGCCCTGATATTTCGCGGTGTTTTGTAAAATTGACCCAACTCCTACGGTCTTTTCCTTTCCGAGCGCACTGTTTTAAAAGTATTAGTGGACGATCTTCATCTGTTGCGTAAATGCAATTTAGCAGCTGGTATACCCGCTTTTGTTTTCTTAGTTGATTTTAATGATACAGTCTTGTGGTCGGAAGGCTGCTTCTCACGATCTCCTTCGAAGACGTTATTTGCACAAAGGAATAAAGAGCGCTTCCTCATCCGGGTGATTCAGCTTGTCGTGGCATCAGGCTGTTGCAAAAACTCCTAGAAAAGAACTGGGAACGAGTCAATGATATTCAAGACGGCGAGGAACAAGATGGCGCGATTGTGCGGAAAATACAACTTTTCAGCAACTTTTCACGTTCTAGGGCACGCGCACAATATTGGCAACAAGAACTGAGATTTTGTAGAGTTGAAGAAAACGTTTTCTTCAAAGATGGAGTGATGTTTATTCACGTGACTACTGACCGGGGATTTCCCCTCCTCTGCAAGTTTCGTTTTCGAATGAACACGAGTGAAAAATAAATTTACAAGGTCTGCATGCTTCGAATTGGTGTGGCTTTCTCTGCAGTGTACACTGCATTTTAGGTAAGTTTCGTTAAGCATCTGTCAGTGTGTAATTGTAACCTTGTCATGTGTTGTGTTAACTTTCAATACTGTGGATCAAACCTGTGGACCATTCAAATGAAAGCTATATATTGAGCAGTACTTTCATGTGGTGCTGTTTATTTTACTGTACAAGGTGGTTCTAACTTTTTGGTCTGTAGATGAAACCCTAGTGTGTGACCCGTTCAAATGAAAACTAATGAACAGCACTTTCATGTGGTACTGTTTATTATACTGTACAAGGTGGTTCTAACTTTTAAGTCTGTGGATGAAACCCTAGTGTGTGACCATTCAAATGCAAGCTATTGAGCAGTACTTTCATGTGGTACTGTTTACTGTGGTGTGCAAGGTGGTTCTACCTTCCAAGTCTGTCGATAAAACCCTAGTCAGTTATTGTGTGGCCATTCAATGTAATCTATTCAGTAGTCGGTCTGTGTATAATGCAGATTGTGGACTGTGAACTGCAAACTGCAGACTTTACTCTTCCATCTGTAAATTACAGTAAATGAGGGTCGTATAAGGAAGGTCTATGGCACTTTTCACGAAAGGAAAAAAATGAGGATCACAAATCATGGATATAAAAATTTCATTTTCCTGAATCATGAAAATAAGCAAGTACATGTAAGATACTATTTTTAATAACCTGTTCTTACACTAGAAAGAGTGTTTGAAGAAAGAAAAATCGTGAAAGCTCCATATTGCAAATCGCATCACTAAGTCACTCTCGATAGATGACTCTAACCATTTGGAGGACCCCCGTCTCAGAATCACGTAAAATAGAGTGGTGAAATCATGAATATCGGTGAATAATTCAAGTTTTTCACGGGTTATGCAAAACCTTCACGGATCACAAACAATAATTTCCTAAATTCAAGTTTCAGGGAAAATAAAATCAGCTGATCAGGAATCATGAGAATACCCCGGTACCACCCTCTTAAATCTGGTCCATCAAAAATCAACTATGACATATGTACAGTTGACATGTGTCCTCAATTTGAGCTTGGTGTTACACAAGCCCCATGATCATGGGAGTGGTAAGGGCTGAAATATTTTCTGAGCAATAATTTTTTTTCTAACTTCAGGTATTTCAGAATAAAAGTATTTTAGGCTTGTTTGCTATTTTTTTTGAGGTTCCTGAAGACTGTGGTTGAGGAAAAATTACAAGGGTCCTAAAGGTTCCTAACCATGAAATCCTGGGTGCCCAGCACTTACATGTAAATAAACTTTTATGAAAAATGTAAGTTTTTCCCAAAGGCAAAAGTTAGTCGCCTGTGGCACCAGAGTGCTTCTAAAGCACTACCCTGGGGTCACTTAACATATGTCAGGATTTTACTGTGGGGTCTTCATTTTGCGACACTACATGTAAATTTATTGATTTGCCATCAGAATCCAGTCTGATTGCTCTAAACTGAAACATTTACTTGTGAAAAGTTTATTTTGGATACGTTAGTCACTGATATTATCCTTACAAGGTAAATATTATAATCCATAAGCATGCCATTTTCCAATTAATCCATTGTCACTCAACCATTAGAAATTACATTTTCTCGTGACAAGCATGCAAGGATATATATCTTGTATAATTAACTTGTATAATTTTAATTTCATGTTATATGTTTACCAGAAGGTCCAGAAGATATGGCGGCAAACCTTGCACTTTTGATTGGTCCAAGTTATGCTAGTGATCTGCCAGATTACTGCGGCCCATTAGAAGGTGTTCAAAATGACCTTGAATTAATGACAGGCATGCTGTGTAGAAATGGATTCCTGTTGGAAAACATTAAGGTTTGTTGTGAAGAAATCTTTATTTTCAACACATGAGAGGACAATCCCCACATGTGTCATGTACAAGTGTCAAGTCAGTATCTACAGTTTCACTTTAAATTGACTTCTTGTCATTCATGTACACCACTGTGATACACAAACTACTTTTATTGTAAGGCTTGATTATTTTCAACAAGGTCTTTCCTATTGTCTAAAATTTGATCATAAGAAATGACCCTTGCTCTTATTAACTGAGCAGTAGGTCTGTATGGGAGAATCTTGACTGAGTAGGTGAGTACAGACTGAATGCAGCGAGGTCTGTGCACGTGACTGAGGTCAAGATTCTCCCATGCAGACCAACTAAGCTTGGTTAATGAGATGTTTATTGAATGGAAAACAAGAAAAAAACTAATTTGTTTAATGTAACTGGTTTGTACTAACTGGCATTTTGCTTGTGAACGGGGGTGAGCTGAACTTAAGTCTGCCAAAGTTTGCTTGTCCTCTTTCCTTTTTTTTTCATCAAGCTTTATTGGGATTTCCTTTCTGTGGGGAGTAGTATGATTGAATATTCTCTTGAACTAATATTTTTGGAAGAAGATAGTCAATGCTCTTGTATTGCAGTTTGCAACTTCTTCGCCGCAAAATATAACTGGTCTAGATGTTGGTCTAGATGGGAAAATCTAGACCACAGTCATTATCGATTTCAGCCAATCAAATTTATGAAATTCAGTAGTTCCCAGTCATTGTGAGACACAGCCATTTAATAAATAGAAATTATTAACTTCTTAATATTCTTCTTTTGGCATGTAGGTCCTTGAGGGCCAGGATGCAACACGCGAGAATATCTTGAGCTCCCTAGAGGAAGTGTCACGCAAGGCAGAGAGTGGATCAGTGGTAGTGATACACTTCAGTGGCCATGGCTATGAGCTCCCTGATCAATTTGACCAAGGCTTGATACCTACTACTTTAACCAGAGAGATGGTAAGTAAACTAATGTTTGGTAATTTTGGACAATTGTGGAGGTGTGGTAGCATCCTTACCAAGAACGGCAGATTTCGAGCAAAAATTGCATAAAATAGTAATTTTACAAATATCGTCAGACCCCCTACAAGTTAGTGCCTCTGGTGCTTGCTTGTAAGTCCCCTAATTCAAAATATGCCCCAGCATCCTGCTTACTGCACCCAAAACTCATGTTCAAAAGTCATGCCACACAATGCATTGTGTGTGCACTCTAAGGAAAAATAATACACAAGTAAAGGACTTTGTACTGTTAAAAGATTTGGGCATGAACATCTGTTATTTTGCAAAACAAATGAAGACTTTCAAGTCAATTGTTCTTTTTCCTGTTTGTCTTAAGACAAACATGACAATTTTATATAACAGTTCTTTGTGTGTAATTTTTCAGTGAAATATCTGAACCCTCCCTTAATCTCTCTTAGAAGCCACTTTTTTAGTGCACCTTCATATTGACATTGTAATTTAAATTTTATTATCAAAATGTGACATATTAGTAAGTGTTCCCCCTGATCACGTAACCCTATGATGATTTATAATTCACTCTTAGACCCCATTCACACCAACTAAACTAGTTTAACTAAATCAAGTTTAATTTTTCCAATTTTTTGATTACGCTTTGCATTCATTTCATTTCTTTGTATTCATTTCAAACCACCTTGCTAACATATTTCAATCAAAGAGGTTTTTACCTTATTAAGTTGTGAGATATTCATAGTATGAGCAACTAATTTTTAACCTTGTTTAAACATGTCAGTGTGAATGGGGTACGGAACATTTAATGCTGTCTTGAATAATTTAAATATTCTTTTTTTCTGTAGGTTGATGAGTACCACATATATGATACATGTATTACTGGTGAACACTTCAAGCCTCACCTATTGGAGTTACACAAGAAAGGTGCACTTGTCAACACAATCTTTGACTGCTGTTTTTCTGGCCGCATGTATCGTGGCTTCTCAGAAACTGATACAGGAAGTACTCCAAGAGCCATACGACAGGTACATGACGTAAGCTTTGTTAGGCTGCAATAATTATAGCCAGGATTTCATTAAGGGCAGGGCACTGGGCAAATGGGCACTGGCACACCTGGTTAAACCATGCATCTAGTGGACAGTTTTTCTCATAAAGAAGTTCAGTTCAAAACGTTTTGCCTGTCTGTGAAAACCAGTTGCCTTCCTGCTGAAGACATCAATGAAACCGCTAATAATATTGTGACTGTGCACATGTATATTTGCATTTATACCATGGCATAGTAAATACAGCCAATTAGAATACAGGAAGGTCATTTTGTGCTCGACTGTCTTCCCTTCATGCACTGCATGTATGTCACATTGACTCTGTTGGCCACTGTATTTTCTATGGTATTTACACCTAATCGTACTGTTTTAGTATGCTTTGGCAAGTTTGGTCCTGCCATGGTTCACATTTTGCCGAGACGTAGTTGAGCCAAAATATCCATGGCAAGACCAAACAAGACTGATACGCCACCAGAGCGTGCCAAAAAAGGAATGATGGTGTTTACTGTACCCAAATTTGGTCAAGTGAGCATGAGTCACACCGTAGCCATATCAGGTCAGTGACTTGATATTGCACAGGTGATTTATACAGTCCTAATCTAGTTCCTAGTTCCTGTTTTAAAATAGTTTTTAAACTCTTCTGAAATGGCTTTGGCTAAGGAGAATCTCAATTACTCTTTTAATTCTGCGTGTTTTAAAACTAGCTTGGGAAGCCGTTTTCCATTCTTTTAAAACTAGGGAACAGATTAGTTTTTTTTAATTGTTAGTTCAGAAGGACAAAATAATTTTCTCGGGGGACTTAACACGTTGAGACTTCACGCTCAGAGATTTTTTGTTTTGATCTGGGATACACTCACAAAGTAATCTTTTACCTGCTTGTTTGCTCTTTACTGGTGCCTTTTCGGCTTCCCTTGATGGATTTTCTTCAGTTTTCTTGGTTTCTTTGTGTATCAAAGTATATGTAGGTTGCCCAAATTGCAGATTTTCCTTCCACAAGGATTGCAAACATGATGTGAGTAGGTCTCGCTTCAATCCAGAGGAATTCCAACACTTTCCAAGATGTTGTCTAGCACAGCACTTCTTCAATCTTTTCTGTTGGAAGACTTGAACAAGTTTTCTGTGGACATATATCCTGGCTGATTCTTTGTAAAATTTCCAAACTTCGTTTTAAACTGGCAATGAGAAACACAGCAATTACCTGAAGCCATATCATTTCGTCCGCTTGCTTTTTTTGCCTTGGAAAGGAAAACGCATATATTCGCGCACTATTTACTTTTAGTGGGCTCTATCAAGCCCATACTGGGTGCCTGTCAAAAGTGATTTACTGGAAGTTAATAATCATTGGTTCTCATGTGACAGTTGGCACCCCAAGGGAGCGCAGCAGGAGCGTGGTGTGTTTGGGGGCGTTTGGTAAAATGTCTGGGTCTGATTGCAGGTGTTTCCTTCCGTTGCCTCACCACCTCCCCCTGCTCCTTTTTCGCAATCGCTCGCAGTTTTCATCTCCTTCGCATGCTTTTTTTGGAAAAGGAAAGGAAACAGCCGCTACGCAGGCTACAACAGAGATAACACACACTTTTGCCAGCAAAGTGGCAAAGTTCTCTTCACAGCCAGTCAATTTGCCCGGTGCTGTCATTAAGTTTTGATGCACCTGACTGTAGCCTTGGTCTTCACACCTGTAACACATTTGTTACTTTATTGGTGAATTTTATCAGTTACAGCCAAGTTCACCCTTAACAGCAAGGGGCCATCAAGCATGCTCAGCTGTAGCAGGTGCTATGAGTTGCAGCCCTTATTGACAACCCTGCCTGTATATTTGAATGTATTGCAACAGTTGTACTGTTTAATAAAAATGTGTATCTGGTTTGCATCCTATGTGCAGCTTGCATTATCTGATGAATATGTCAATGAGCATCGCAAGATTTTGAAGTTTAAAGAACCTCTCAAAACTCCAGTGGAACAGGATGAGGTAAATTTTTTTCATTTAATAAACTTCAGATTCAAACTCTCATCAGCAGTTTAGAAAATAGCCTGAAGAAAATACAAACGCTGATTGGTTTAAAATTATGTTTCTATTAAGCAATTAGATTATGAGCTCGAGATTTCTATTGCATGATAGTTGTCAAGGGCGCAGAAATTTGGAGCGGATAATCTAATTGTTTTAGTAAAAATCTAGTAGTCGTTCAAAACTTTGAACTCACTTTCTATGCGTGATAGTTGACTCGGGGTGTGCCCTCGTCACCTATCAAACGATAGAAATCTCGAGCTCATAATCTAATTGTTTAATAGAAACACTCGTGAAAGTTTGGGAGAACTTGAAAAAGCTGTTGAAACACTCGCGTAATGGCTCGTGTTCCCACAGCAGTTCTTGGTCTCCCAAACTCTCACTCGTGTTTCTACAACACGACAGAAACATGGTTTTCACTTTCTTAAAGTATTCATTTTGTGGTAATTGTGCCTTGAAGGTACATGTCGCTTTTTCATCTGGTGCAGCTGAGCAAAATTTTGGTACAGAATGGAGGTGTTTATGGCAATACCCAAGTGGCAAACACCAGTCACTGTCCCATTTAGCCTATATGATCAGTGGAATAATTACCTTCCTGAATGTACACTATAGATCCTTGTCAAATTCATGTACAGTCAATTCAACTCTCGTTATAGTGGACATGCTCGGGGACGTGGTTTAGTGTCTGACTAATCGCAGGGTGTGAGATAAAAAGTGCCCTTAACATGCAATAAATGACATAGACAATGTCTGTGAAGCAAGGACTATTGTGCAGACAAAAAAGAATTGATGTAAAAATGAACATTCCAGAAATCTTTTGAAGTGTATTTTGACAAAATAATGATCAACGGCAGACTGTAATTTTACATAATTATGTTATATGAGAAGTACATCTGAAAAGCTTTATTGCAAGGCAAAACAATAAAATTGTTGTTAATTTTTTTTGGTACCACAAAAATGTCCATAATTCAGTAATAGCAAGCATCCGTAATAGCGTGAGCCATTTCCACTCAAACCTCCATAGCTTTCACTGGGGATCTGGATTTTGTCCGTAGCGAGCATCTGTAATTGCGGGGTGTCGGCAAGGTGAGAGTTGACTTTAGTATGAAAGGGACACATGTTGGGAGCAATTGTCAACACAGGCAAAGCAAAAGGAAAGAACTACAGGAATCAACATTCATAGATATTAATTAATAATTTCTTAACCCCATATACTTTATTTAAATATGCTGCCAGTATGTTGTACTGATCATGAGTGCTTTTGCTGGGGGCAGCCGGCATCGTTTACAAGTTAAGGCTCTTTATAATCGGCGAAATGAAGCAATATAACACAAACAATGTCCCAAGCCCTAAGACTGAACAAAAGAGTAGCAGGATAACGAGAATGTCAAATCAAAATAGAGATTTTAAAGAGGTGCAGGTCAACTGTTTTGAAGTTATTAGAAGTAGCGAGTTTAAGAAACCAGGATGCAACGACAAGGACAACGTTGACTTAAAAATGATTTTTTTATTTTACCTGTGATTCTTGAGATACTCTACAGTCATTTTCCTTTGTTACTTAGTGTCAAAAATTATCATGAAACTTAATCTGGTCAGGGCAAAACATTTGAAATGAAAAGCAAAAAAAACTAGCCGTTGTGGTTCACTTTCTCTGGACAATGCAGAATTTGGTCATTTCAGGTTATTTTGCAGAGGACGGCAAAGAAATGTACCAAGAAATATAATGCATATGCACAGCCATTGTTCTGCTCATTTAACCTTTTGTTTAGCGACATTCCTGTTGCTGTGATGACTTCAGTAGCTTTAAAGTCTGCATCGGGTTAGTGAGTTATACAGCCAAGGCTTATCCCGATTTCTGTAGCAACTAGCAGTATTTTTCCCCCTCCTCCTGGATGGGCTTCTGTTCCATTGCAGGGTTACCCCTGGCATTTATACACCTGAGTCGAGAGAGGCACTGTGAGAGTTAAGTGTCCTGCCCAAGAACATAAGATATTGACTCTGACCAGGGCTCAAATCCAGACCACTCAATCAGGAGTCCTGGGCAACAACCAATATTAAGCCACCATGCTTGCAGTTCATAATATGTACATGCAGTATGATATGAGATCTCTATAATATTATTTACGATACTAACGATAATTCAAAAGTTTTAAATTAACACAGATTGTCATTTAAATTGTAACTAGCCAGTGGAACATGCACCAGTACAAGACACACAGCCACCAAATCTACTATACCCAACCATACCGCTTCATTACCCGATTCAGGAATTCTGGACACCAAAGTTACAGTCACAGGGATGGTCACCAATGCAGGAAGACAAGTTCATTCACATCGCAGCTTGTAGCACAAATGAGAAAGCGTATGAGCGGTGTGACTCAAAAACTGATAAAATCTATGGCAGCTTGACTTCAGCCCTGGTGGAAGTTATTGATGGGATTGAACCAGGTGAAAGGATATCCTACCATACTCTTCAATGGTAATATGACCTTTCTTGTCTAATTTGTGAGCATTGGGTTTCCTATTTAGTTAGCATCATATGTGAAAACAGTCAAACCTCTGGCTGCGGCCACCTCTTGTAAGTGACCACCTCACCTCGACGACCAGTTTTCCAAAATACTAAAAGTTTCCATGTCCTATCACTATATTTGGAACCTCTTGTAAGCGACCACCTCTCATAAGCAACCATGACCACCTTTAGAGCTAAATTTTCTTTGGCTTTTAACCTCCCTTAAGCAACCACTTGACAGATAATAGAGTGGAAATTGGATAATAAGGTGTTGTAACATTATCGCATTCCTGGATAGTACAAGACACGGAAATTTCTCAATGGGAAGTATTGCAGTTTTTCTCAAAATTGACTTGTCACATGAATAAAATATTTAAAACAAGGGTTAGGTCTCTGCAGTTACCATATGCTGATGAGGCAAAATTTTGACCCAATATGGTTCAAGCTCTCGTAAGCGACCATCTCCAGTATGCGACCACCTAGGGTTCACGTTTTGGGTGTTCGCTTATGGGAGGTTTGACTGTACATGTATATGCTTTTGTGTGCGAGGAGGAGAACTACTGTCAGTGATTTGATACCACAAAGATACCACCTGCTGTGTAAAGTTACCCTTTTCTGAAATCTGAGTGAGAGCAAGCTGGTGAATTTAATCTTATAATACAGTATTACCAAACTTAAGGTTATAGAGTATTAAAAATGTAAATGTCTTTACCGAAATCAAAGCCTGCTATTGCTACTACCTGTAACAAAGATTTTCAGACATGAAAACAAACTGGAGAATGCAGTAGAGCTGTCTGCATGATGAGAAACTTGTTATATTAATACAGCTGCTGTACATGCATCTGTAGAGCCATAGCAGGGTCATGTACTGCGGCTGGCCCTTTCAGGAGCAAGGCTGATATTCTGAGAGGGTCTATAGGAGCTTGAACCAAGTTACAGCATATTGACAATTATATTCAAATGTGATAGTTCTTCTTTAATGCAAAGATCTTCAAAGATCTTGGCAAGAATTTTTAAGATCCTTATATTTGTTATAAATCCTAAAGATTTTTGACCAGGATTTCTATGGATCTTGATTAAAATCCATGATACGATCAGTCAGGATTCCTCATAAAGATAATGTGAAAGAGGTCCTCAGAGGTGCTTCACTTTCTGTTGTTCTTTGTCAGCCTCCTCAGACGAAAATTTGCTGAAAGAAGACATGAGCGTCCAGCACCGCAAACCCCACAGTTTGAGGGTGGCAATATGAACTTGGTGTTATTTGGTTTTGAATCAGGTGACTATAACCGTATACAGCCGCCTTACATTACTATTTTTAAAACATCATTTTTGCTGTATGCATTAGCCATTGAAGATACTTGAAGTATTAAAAATGGATATATCAAATGAATATGGAAAATTGCTTGTCCTCTAATTAGCTAAAGCAGACTTTGGTAGTCAATGGTCCTCTGAAAATTAAGGGGGCACAACGATGAGCATGACGTGTGAAGTAATATATCAAACACGAGAGACAGTGTTTCATCGGGATATCCAAACATTGAGAAGAGAGTTGAAAATACGACGCACAGCAGAGTATTTTTGATGACATTCGAGGTGTTTAGATAGCCGATGAAATGCCGTCTCGAGTAATACATCTTCTCAATCGAAGCAAAAAATAAGGAGTAATTGGAGAAGTAAAATCGTCAAAATCTATGCTAATTAAAACTGGGTATCCAAACCTCCTTCACGCTTGTGATTTTCTTTGTTTTAACTTGACGAATTATTAATGAGTTTGAGAAGGTTAAGTACCAAATGACTCATTTACCTGATGGAAAATTTATCTTAAATTCATTAACTACAGTAATTTACTGGTAACGCTATATGCACTGAAGTATCATGAGTTGTTATAAAATTTTACATCAGTTTATTTCTAATAACTGAAAAAGTCAGGCAGATGTTTGAAATCTCATTTAATTTGTCTTGGAAATCTTGCTGAGATGAATAACTACTTAATAACCGAGAGTGAGGTCGTTACAGGAAAATCTCAAACTGAGGCCTTGCCGTATTGACCGAGCGATAGCGAGGTCAATACGGTAGGCCGAGGTTTGAGATTTTCCCGTAACGACTGAACGGTC
>Ga0126338_10000972_pt1 | contig 17444 bp, 15 predicted proteins | sample OrbCmetagenome_2_FD_92529 | JGI IMG/M metagenome (GOLD analysis project Ga0126338, IMG submission 92529) | Coral microbial communities from Petempiche,Puerto Morelos, Mexico - Orbicella C C metagenome | ecosystem: Host-associated > Invertebrates > Cnidaria > Coral | place: Petempiche,Puerto... | reverse complement strand
AGCTGCTGTGACCTTTGCAATTCTTAGAGACTACCTCTTATATACCCATTGTTTTATTGTACAATTTATACATGCTACATATCTTAATTGTAAATACATTTTTATTATTATTCCTTATTTGTAAATATTTTTTTGTTGTGTCCCCAATTAGTTGTGAAAACTAAATACATTGACACATTAATAAAGCTTTTACTTACTTACACAAGATCAGGTTTCAAGACATCGTTTATTTAAAGTTGAATAAATAAAGGACCAAAATATTTTTAAAATATTAACAAAAAGACCTCAATCTGATGTGTATCCCCCGCAGTAAATGAACACAATACTACCAGTATCAACATAGCATTCTACCGACTTGCGAACCAAATACAGTGGATACAGTTCAGGGCGACACACACTCAGAACCTCCAACACACCAACTTCCTTACCTATCCACAATCCAAGCACATCTACAAGCCGGATTCCACAGGCGAGCTAGAATTCAAGCTCCAAAACATCCATCAAGAACTCCACCCCACACTCAGAAAGCTAGACCCCCAAAAGAAATGGTCCAACATCAGCCACACAGACAGGAAAACAGTTAAAGAACTCAAGGAAAACGACCTTGTCTGCCTTCCCAGCCACAAAGGCACCCAATTCTGCATCATCCAAAAGAGCAAATACACACAAGTGGCACTAGACCACCTTAATGATCCCAGCACCTACCAGAAGGTACCCCGCATGTCAGCCAAAACCATACAGAACAAAGTCAACTCAGTGTGGAAAAGCATCTGCCTACAATACAAGTTCCCTCAATTTATCCTAAAGAGTTTTATCTCCACAAACACTGACTTATGCAAGTTCTACCGCCGAATCAAAATGCACAAGACTGGCCCAAATATCAAAATAAGTCCAATTGTATCAAACATCAATGGACCCACACAGTGCATCTCATGGTTACTTTCCAGAACCCTTGGGCCCACGCTCAGGAACATCCCAGCACATCTCAAAAACAGCCTCAAACTCATTAGACGCATACAGGACGGAGACCTCAACAAGAACAACAACAAGACATGACCATACTCCCGCAGCCTGGATGCTGTATCCTTCTACACACCCATATCTATCCAAGAAGCTATCAGCAACACTATCAACAGAATCCAGTACACAACACACCACCTCTCCAGACAAGACATCACTGACCTACTTGATGTGACACTCCAAAACATGTACTTCGCCTTTGAGGACTGCATATTTTGCCAAACCAAAGGCCTCCCTATGGGTTGCAGCACATCAGACATCTTAGCCATACTGGTCGTGGATAAACTGGAGAGTATTGTGCTCTCCTCACACCTCGTCATCAGCCCATACAAGAGCTATGTAGATATCTACTTCCAAACAACCAATGAAGAAAAGACAGACAAATTCCACCACACCGTGAACAACCTACACCCTAGGCTGAAATTTCAGATCAAGAAACCCACCCCCTCACCAAAAGGTCTCTCCCTATCCCTCACTGACTTCAAAGATATACTCTCAGAGAGCAGCGAAAGCTCTCTTGAGTTCTACAAAAAACCAGCAAAGAAACCACTATTCTTCCACCATCAGACAGCCCTACCTGGAAACTCAAAGATTAATTTCATCTGTAATGAATGAAGATGTATACAGCAGAGAGGCTCTACCCAAACAACATCCTGTAAACACAACCGCGCATTTGACAATATCCTTCGCCTCAACGAATATCCCAAAAACATCATAGAGAAAACTAAACGCCATCACCAAAGTGACCTCGAACTGCAAAATGCAGAATGGTTGTACTTAAAAATCCCATTCATTTCAGACCGACTAGATTGCAAAATCACCAGAATCTTCCACAAAGAAGGCCTCCCAGTACGCGTCGCTCACAAATCCTACATGCTGAGACAAGCTCTCTCACCACACCCAAAACATATGCATAAGAACAAACTGCCTTATTGCAATCTCCAACCTGTGCCTATGAAGAAATATCATGTACCAAAGTCACCTGCAGGAGATGTAACAAGTTCTACATCAGAAGCACCACACAATCAGTACATGATCACATTAAAGAACACCTAAACAACTCGTCCGTACAAAAACACATTGCAACATGTCAAGAGGCAACTAACAACCAAAAAAAAGTCGTGTTGATGTCAAAATAATTACAAAAAAAACAATCCTGTCAACTTGCAATTATTCGAGGCATTCTACATCCAAAAGTACACGTCCGAACTTAATTCCCATGAAGAATGCATCAAACTCAGAGACCTTCTGTTTTGAACTATTTTGAATTGCTTTATCACTTGTACTCATTAACGATTGTCCATTTTATTGTATATTTCCGAAAGAATGTATTGAACTCAGAGAACTTTTCTCCTATTTTATTTCATTTTACCTTGAACTGCTTTATTTTAAACAGCTTTATCACTTATACTCATTAGCTATTGTCCATATTATTGTATACTGCCATCACCATATTTGCACTCATTGTCCTTATTACATTCTATCATTCGCATCACCTACACCACTTTTATATCACACTACGGAATATTTTCTTTCATTCCCTGATGCTGCTGTAGAACGGCAAAAGCTTGAAATTAAAATACAGTACAGTAGCCCAAGACCTCAATTGAATCAAGAAATTTATCCATTCCCAAATGCTACTGAAGGACAACTTCAAACATTTATAATACAAATGATTGTTATTAAAAAAAAAGAACTCCTTTTTGGAATACCAAGAATGTATCCACAAATCGTATGCATCCTGCCTGGCATAGGAAGACTGGGCACAAAATGGATGATGCAATAGAGAAGTTGAGCATCACTGGGAATGAAAATGTTATTCACCATTTTGACTGCATTCTTTCACGTTCATTGCCAGGTGTGCCTTTGATTATCTTCAATCGACAACATGAGCCTTTTACATTTTAAGTTATGCCAAGGAGTCAAGAAGGAACAGACCAAGAACAGCCAACATCACGAGAAAAATACATTTACAGAAAAGGAAGATGACTGGATGTGACTGTTTTACCAAAATCATATTCAATATTCTGAGATATCTTATTTTCTTTAAAGAAGAAAGTAACACGGGTCTCATTCACTCGTGGGCCAAAAATTGTGGAAAAAGCATGACCCTGTACTTCCTTAGCAAGTTACAGGGTCTTGCTGCAAGGCAACACCCATTGCTACTGTCAAGGGGTAAGCAGAGTACATTTGACACTTCTGCATATGTATCATGATCATCTTATAAACAAATTCTGAATAAAGTCTGTGCAATCCATGGTTCCGTTTTGGAAATTTATCTAATTATTAATTTAACAACCCTTTAAGTTAACAGCTGTTGCATCAGCTACATATACACAAACCTGGAAGAGAAAATAAATACAACAAATGAAGATCAGCTAGTAATCTGCTGTTAAATTTGATATTAAGTTTTTAAAGATAATATTTGTCACTATATGTATATTAAATCCCTAGGCTCATGTCTACCCAAAAGTCTTCTTTTTATGTTGGGCTTATGTGTTTCAGCTCACTTTCGCAGGGAAAACCTTTTTTCACTTGCTAGTTTTAGTATTTATCATCACTCCCTTACCCTTTTGGTCTCACTCCCATAATAATTATCAGATTTTCATGATGTTATTCCTGTTACCCTGGTGGAATTGAATGTGTTGTAGTGTTAACCATACCCAGAAGTGTTTCATGAAGGCAATCAATAACTAATGAGTACTTGATGAAAAGCAGTTATATTAATCAATGACAGTGATTGTCATTGATTAACATAACTGCTTTATTATGATGATCAATTACTTATCAATTGAAAATCACAGGAAAGTCATTCATTGATTACTCATCAATTACCGAGGAATATTAGTCAATTAACTTACATTGATTATTATTAACATTGATTTTCATGAATAAATTTTTATCAATTAATTCTGCCAAGTGTGACTCATGACTGAAAGTGACACAGAACTTTTATTTTTTCAGGAAAAAGATTCTTGAAATTCTGTCGCAACCGACACTTATCATGATGATGGATGACCCATCAAGGTCCAATAACCTGGGGGAGTTCCTTAACCAAATCCAAGGGGACTTGTCCAAAGTTTCGCATCTTCTGGGATGTATGCGCCCAAAGGTAGCATTGTAATCACATCCAATGACCCAGAAGATACAAGGTTAGTTGCTTTGGAATATTTGCTTTTAAACAGTTGAGGAATAAGTAGTAGTAAAGAATTGATTAGGTAAAACAGTCTTTAATGTTCTTCATTACAGAATTGAAGGATGAGTGCAGCCATTCACTTTTGTTCATGATGACAACTTTGAATTAGATGAAAGGCAAGAGAAACAACTAATGGTACTTGCTGAAGACAACAAGGTAACTATCAAGTCAAGCACATTGAAAATTCTGGCAAAAAGATGGGAAGTGTGGAACATCATTCAGTTCCCACAAGTTTGAAACGTACAAAAACTTTCCTTGAAGATGAAAATTTGAAGGATATTGAAACAAATGAAGATGAAAATTGCTTCTATTTAAAATGTAGATGTTATCACAGCTATAAGAAACACGAAGTTCCTCATACAATAGAAGTTGCTCTTCGCATTATATCAGGACATGTGATGGATGCCACCTGTACATGTGCTGCGGGTAAAGTTGGCTATTGTAACCATACATTGGCACTCATGTTGAAAATTTGCAAATACTCTTTGTTTGAGATGTTATCACAGCTATAAGAAAGATGAAGCTCCTGATATGATAGAAGTTACTCTTTGTATTATATCAGGAAATGTGATGGAAACCACCTGTACATGTGCTGCGGGTAAAGTTGGCTATTGGAACCATACATTGGCACTTGTGTTGAAAATTTGGAAATACTCCTTGTTTGAGAGCAAAACAACTGAAGATCTAAATGATGAATCAGATGAAAATCCAGCTCTGGAATTTGCATCAAAGTTACAAAGCTGGCATACGAGAGGTCAAGGTGATTCAATTCATCCCCAGCCAGTGATGGAGTTTGTTATCAAAAATTAGGCCTGACGATGAGAAATCTGACAAGGCTGTCTGCTGTCAACTTTACGAGGCCCACAAAATAACAAATTACGATTTAATAGTTGAAGAGAGGTTTAAAAAGCCCATTGCAGCCATCAATCCTAAAATGGGAATTGCTACCCTTGCCTCAAACACACCCAGTGAAAGAGTGCAAACCAAATTTGGTAGCAGCCCGTTTGGGTCTACAAACAGTTATCAATTTTCATATACTGAGGCCAGCTTACCTGTGTATGTTAATATAAGTTCCATTCCAAGATGTGCTGATTCAAATTTTGATATTAACTGCTACCCAAGATTTCCCCTTAAAAATGCTGAGCGTAGATTATACCCAGACAATCTCACTAGTGAGGAAAAAACCTTTTTATCTTCACTTGAAGTTGATGAGGATGAACTCAAAAAAATTGAACAGGAAACAAGGGAACAGGTGAGCACTAAGAGATGGAAGGTAGAAAGAAAGTTCACATTTACAGCCTCAAGGTTCCATTTGATTTCCAGAATGCAAAGAAATCACGATAATTTTGCTAAAGAAATGATGTATCCAAAGGAGTCTGTAAATAGACACACAGGACACGGAAGAAAATATGAAGGAGCAGCAATTCTTGAGTATCAAAAACTCATGAATGCAAGGAAAACACCAGAAGTAATGCTGAAGTGTGGACTTGTGGTTTCAAAAGAAATTCCAGTCTTTGCAGCTACTCCTGACGGGAAAGTTATTGATTTTGGTCGTAGTCAGCCATTTGGTATTTTAGAAGTTAAATGCCCATCAACAAAATCTACTGTTACCTTACTCAATGTTTGTGCTGATCCCAAATTTTTTCGTCAGCAAGTGGGTGACCACTGTTGTTTAAAAACTGACCATGAGTACTACGCTCAAGTTTAAGGCCAAATGGCAGTGACTGGTGCTGCTTGGTGTGACTTTGTTGTGTATACATTTAAAGGATTGTCAATTCAAAGAATTCCATTTGATCAAGAATTCTGGGATAACATTAGTCAAAGACTCAAGTTATATTATTTCCAACATTTTCTAGCCTTTGCTATACAAGAATACAAAGCCCAAGATAATGATCCAAAGCCAACGAGATTGCAATCCCTAATAGTGGACTGTTCAACTTTCTTTAAATTACACTAACTGTTATTAAAGTAAGTTAGTGTTTACTTTTTGTCGCTTGTCAATGTCTTTTCCAGGCAAACTGTAGCATATTTACTTTCTTGCAACTAAGGGTAGTTTAATATATTGCTAAGATATAATAGGATCCTGGACATAACACAAATGTGTGCAAACAGTCCACATCTGGTTTACAATGCCAAATAGTCTGAAAGGTAAGATACTGTCCCAGATGTGAAAATTCTTCACGTTGTTTATCGCTCTCTCCACGTGAATTCTGGGAGATGCAATTTCTTGTGTTTTTATTACATCCTCAGCAGGCATCTGGGCAGAACTGCCTAAAAATGGGGGGATGGGAGACACACCAACTGGTAAAAGATCTTGAATGGTGAAACCTTTGTCAGCCATAATTGAATCATTGGCTCCAAAAGGATGGTCTAAGAATCCACTTCTCTCAGTTATTTCCCGGTCAGATATACTGCCAGTATAGAGCTGACTTATAAATGAAATATGTCCAGCAGGAGAAATGGCAATCAACCCTTTAAGTGCTGTGTGGTTATTGTAACTGCTGAAGAATTCACTGTTTAAAAGTAAACTAATTGGCATCTGAACCTTGATCTCAGTGCAATCTATTACAGCCCTGGTATGTTATTATCCACTACTTTTTGGGATGGCCAGATGTTCAGCTGCCCAAACCTACACATGACTAGGAAGAATTACTCCTTAGGGTTTAGTTTTCTAGGCCTGCCTAAAGCTGGTCCAGCACCAGGCTGAGTATCTGTTTTGTAATATTCAGGGTCAACATCATTGCTGGCAGAACTCCAAAAGTGGATGTTCTCCCCATTTTCTCCTGGATTTAAGTATGTGTATGTCACCATGAAAACGTTATACGTAGGAAAGCCGCTATAAAATGCGACGTCTTCATTAGAAGTAAAATTATCTAATGCAAAAATTGTCTTCTCCAAATTCAAATACTTCTCCGAAAGCCTGACGGCATGAGCTCTAATTTCTTCCACCTCGGCCTCTTGTTTTTGATTTTCAAATTGCGCTCTTCAAGTAACCGCTCCAATTCAACAACCTTTTTTCAAAGATCATCATACAATGGCTGGTTTTCTGTAATGCTAATTTCTGCTAATTTCGCATGCTGCAAAATTACCTTCAAAACAAAACTCATTCACTGAATTACTGAAATCCACACTTTCTGAAGATGCACCCAGAACTGCACTCAAATCGAGTGAGGTTGGAGTCAGTTTTCCATCATCATGACTACTTGCTCTGGGTCTAGGCGGTGGTCTCTTCCGAGGGGAAGTCCTTTCCAAGCAAAGACTGATGACTGAGACTGAGATTTTCATGTTCTCGTACTGTGGCTTACCCAAACAGTCCGCCATTAATTAATTCGGTGTATAGTTTACTGTTTTAAGATCCAAGAAACATCCGTTCAAATGATACACTATCAAAACATGCAAGGTGTTTCTTTAGGACAGCTTGCTTCATTATTCTTCCAGTGAGCGATCACTTTGCCGATCCCATTCTCACACACGGACCATATATTTTTGCAGTCTTTCAAAATCAACTACATGTGCGACTAACATTTCATCCTTGGTGACCATAAACTTCCAAATGGCTGACAATGTTTGAAATTGCCTTATAATTGCAAACCCTTAATCATTGGCTACATCATGTATGCCTATGGATTGTTCTCTTGTAATGCCGAGATCCTTCATACTAGTCCGAGTATCTGAATCAAAAGAAACTTTACTGAGAAGAAACACTTCAAAAAGCACTTACTATTAAATTTTATCATAAATTCTACTAAACTGCTTTATTTTCCTTGGTACCCTGACGCATTTTTTCCTCCTGTAACTTTCCATTTAGTAGCCCTGTCCTCAAAAATTGCCCCCTAAAAAAGGTTTTCAGGGGCCACTTTGGTTCTCAAGTAAAATTTTCTGGTTGAAACACTGTATACCAGAGTGCCAGTGCAAGTGGTGCAGTTGAAGACTGAGTTTCCTGCAGAGAAAACAATGCCACTACCAAAGGTTTCCACCCATATTTGGTTGGAAGCAGAGGAACAATGCAGGCTTGTCGTGGTCAGCAGTATTAGTTACATTTTGAGTGAAACAAATTGTCCTCCTTTGAAAAAGCTTACATTTTGGCAACCAAATTTGTCTTAGTGGCGACCATTGTACAGAAGGAAATGCCCAAAGGGGATTTCTGAAAACCTTGAGTTTGGAACAATGTACCTAGTCACCTTGATTTGATGTGTGCACTGATTGCTTCAAAGCTAATATCACACAGCAAATAAACAATTTTCAATGAAATTTTACTTACCAAGGCACAAGTCAGACCATAATAGCCAAAAGGACACCACCAGAATTACTCACCAAAGTACAAGGAAAGTAGCCAATATAATTAGTTCAGATCTTTTTACACTCAGATCTTTCCAAGTCAGATCATTCCACACAAAAAAAATAGGTCCGCAATGCAAACTTGTGTGGCATTTCAGTCAAATAAAAGTTGATGTGCTATGGATATATCAGAGAAATTGTAGCTTTACAGTGAATATTCATACATTTTGTTGTGTTGTAGTGATGAACGTCAAGTAAAGATACCGTGGAGTCCTGGTTATAAGATCCCAAGCTGCAGACGAAATAACAGTTACAGGAAATTCACTCCCTTAGGATTCAGTTACACGGAACTCTTTACCATGGTAAATGACCCTTTTACCGTGGGAAACTGCATTTAGTGAGCATGACCAATATTTCCGGAGGTAAATTTCCCATGGTTAATATCCATGGATACATAAAAAAGATCACATGCAGCACCCTTGACATTTAATGTGGTAAGTTGCACTGGTGTTTTGATGTCCAAGGTATTACAAGCAAATCACACTTCTCGGTTTGTAATTAATATGTAACCAAAAAGGAAAAATGGTTTTCCTCCATGTGCCATTTTTGTTACCTTCACAAAATCCTGTGTAGCCATTGTTTCACAACATATACTAAAACCCAGCAGAACAAAGAACAAAAACAAAAGTCAGCAAACGTATATATAGCCCAAGTTATTGGGGGGGTTCATTGAAAGAGTCACAAAGTAAACACATTTTGCAGGTTAGGCTTGTTTTTCGCAGCAGGGCTGAAAACAAATGACATCATTGAAAAGCAAGCACACACAAGATGGTTTAGTTTTTGGTTGCGATTCTGGACCGTGCAATCAACAATAACATGGCCTGTTTCGTCGGGATGCCAGATGACGTGCTACACAACTGGGACAATTAATGTTCCCAAACACAATTTTTGAATCGCATTGGCTTGGGGATGTTTACTGTGGAACAGCTTTATTTCTTTGGCTACATTTCTCCTGGGATTTGTCGATAAGTTCCAGTGGAGACAAAGAGTTCAGTTAGCCTTAGCTCTTATGCAGACGGGTTAGTACTTGATGTAAGATCACATATATTGTCGTGAACTTTCTTTTGATGTAAGATCACGCATTGTGTTATTTCATATTGTCCCGAATTTTCCTTTAAGTCTTTCATGATGTAAAATCTCGTATTGTCTACTTAATGCTTATGATCTTCGCATTAAAGGTACACATTTGAGAATGTATAAGAGAAAATACGTGAAACGAAAGATATTAGGAATGCATGTCTTTCTTAAAGTAGTTCTTGCCTTGTCTGTGTTCTTGTCTTTGCAACAATCTAAGGCGGCCACCTCTAGGCCGCCGCCACCTTTTGGTCGTTCCAAAGATGTTTTTCTATTGTCTATACCCCCATTTAGCGGCCACCCAAAATTTCATTCACATGCAGTTCAGTTTTTTTTTTGTGAGGGGAAAGGCAATGACAGATAAGAGTCCAAAATAGAAAGTGACCACTAATACAAACTCCATGTTCCAAAGTAACAGACGCCAGACATGTCGTTTTTCCCTAACCCCCCCCCCCCGGCTCATATCACCTGAGGTATGCGAGATAGTAAGAGTCCCTTGTATAATAGATGCTCCAAGGACAAAGAAAAATGTAGTGGCAACTATATATTAAGTGTTCTGTAACCTTCAACTAAAGCAATGAGACTGATAGATAATTGCTTGGGTCAAGTGGTAAGGCCTTTTTGAATTTTTTTTTCATTTCACTAACACCTGCATGAGAAGCTTGCAGAGAAATGTCCTCAATCATGTCCAAATCCCCATGCTCTATCGGATTTTTTCGAAGAGAACGTACCACAGATGGTACAAAACTATCAGAAGGAAGAAGAGAAGTGGTATGAACCTGGTGCAGAGGAGAAATCAACCACAGTTCTGCCTGATTTTGTAGAACATAAGTGAGATATTAAGAGCCCCTTGTATAATAGATGCTCCCAGGACAAAGAAAAATTTAGTGGCAACTATATTGTGTAAGTGCTCTGTAACCTTCAACTAAAGCAATGAGACTGATAGATAATTGTTTGGGTAAAGCAATGCCTTTTTGAATTTTTTTTCGTTTCACTAATACCTGCAAGAGAAGCTTGCAGAGAAATGTCCTCAATCATGTCCAAATCACCAGGCTCTATCGCATTTTTTTCGAAGAGAACGTACCACAGATGGTGCAAAACTATCAGAAGGAAGAAGAGAAGTGGTATGAACCTAGTGCAGAGGAGAAATCAACCACGGAACCTGATTTTGTAGAAAATATGTGAGATAGGCAGAGTCCCTTGTATAATAGATGCTCCCAGGACAAAGAAAGATTTAGTGGCAACTATATTTTAAGTGTTCCACAACCTTCAACTAAAGCAATGACACTGATAGATAATTGCTTGGGCCAAGTGGTAATGCCTTTTTAATTTTTTTTTTTTCACTAATACCTGCATGAGAAGCTTGCAGAGAAATGTACTCAATCATGTCCAAATCCCCAGGCTCTATGGGATTTTTTCGAAGAGAACGTACCACAGACGGTACAAAACTATCAGAAGGAAGAAAAGTGGTATGAACCTAGTGCAGAGGAGAAATCAACTACAGTTCAGCTTGATTTTGTGAACATCTACTCGGCGCTCTGTCCTTTATGGACACCAATGAGGTGAGATAACTAAAAGGGTACGCCTTAAGGCTCATTTGCACAGCAATTTTCGGTGCCATTTTTGGCGAGATTTTCACTGCAATTCTTGTCATGCTCACGCTAAATCCGAATTCAGCAGGATTTAAGAGGGATATCACTAAAATTTCTGAGAAACATAATATGGAAAACAAGGTTTTGTATCAGCATAAACACATTCACCATGAAGAAGGATAATGTTGTTTTTGACATAACTTCGAAATCTCAGTCGGTCATGCCATGGCAAGAACTAAGGGGCTCAATGTTTTGTCGGATACTGGAAGTTCACTTACCAGACAAGCCATACTGACTGCAGTAAAGGAGGGTGGTCTGGCTGAGACGAACGTGAACCAGCAGTTCTCCTCGGACCTTGCCGGCCAAAAAAACAAACAACGGGCTTTCACTTTTCGAAGGACCGCTCTGCCCTCACATTTGAGGAAAAGACTAGACTCTGGTAAGTATAAACTATATGAAAATTTTCACATGCTATCAACTGGCCAGACCAAATTTTAAAAAAAAGTGAAATATTTTTTGGTCAAAAATGGGCCTGTTTACAGTTTTCACCGTAATATCATCAGCAGCAGCAGCCTCCTCATCATCATTGTTAATGTTAATCAGAATCATATAACCATAAACATATATGCTTCTGTAGTGGTAACAGTTTACGACCTGAAGGGCTACGCCCAAAACATCGTCGTCGCCTAAGAACCTCTGAAACTTTCATATAAACATTTCACTTTACTTTCCAAGTTTTATTTTTCGTTTACAAACAAGTATTGTACGAGCTGTCTTCCATTATGATCGCTCTCGTGGGTGTATGGAGAAGTAAAACAGTGATCTTAAAAAGATTATACAGGAACCTTTGTTAAAGACTATAGTGACTACAGAATTAGAGATGAAAAGTGAGGGTTTGCAGAACAGCTAGACTGAATCAAATTTCTTGCCAAGATATCTTTATTACACAACCTCCAATGCAGTGCAATGTTAAATACTGTGGCAGTTCCACTGATTTGTTCCTCTCCTTTCTGTAGCCCTTGGTTACGTGCCTGATGTTGAAGAAGTTAGTGAGTTGTAAAAATTTAAAAAATCTCCTAAAATGTATAAATATATATTTTTTCAGTATTTTGGATTGTTTGTTTCATCAGGGATTTGAGTACGTTGAACTCACTAGGTAAAAAGAGGTACCAGGACTTTGATCATAGAATCTTTTTTTCCTTATTCTACAAAGTCTTACTAACTCCTGAACAGCTACTAATGCAATCAATATACCTGTTGGGGTATTTCAACAATATCTTAAATGAAGCAGTTAAGGTAGATTGAAGTAGTTTAAACATTGCCATCATGTCTAGCCTACAAGTTTTGCAAAATAAAGCAGCTAAAATAATTTTAGATCAACTGCTGTATTTATCTGCGTCGCATGCATTAGCAACTCTGAAGTGGATACCATTAGAGAAAAGGCATTTCCAGCGAAGATGTGTGCATGTATACAGATGTCTAACTGGATTCATAAATCACGAATTGACTTTAGTAACACAACAACATCAGCATAATTATAACACCAGACGTAAAGTCAATCTTAGACTCCCCTGCGTTAGAACGAATTGGAGAAAACAAAGAACTGCCTATCATGCTGTTAATGATTTTAATTCTCTCAGCCAGATAATACGAGACTCTGCTAATGTGAATATTTTGAAGACACAGGTTTTTAATTTTTTAACTTAAGTGTTTTATAAATTTCATATTTTTAGTTCTATTAATTAGTATTAATCTTTGAGGTCCTTTTTGAAAACCACATGTATGTGAAAAAGTTTCCTCAATAAATTATTATTATTATTATTATTATTATTATGTCTTTAACATTCGATTTCGACAACTAAAACATCTAGTGCAGGTTTATGGAAAAAGAAATTCAGTTACTATGATATGTTGCCATGGCAACATCAAGAGCCCAGATGACCCTATTTTCAACTTTTGGAAGCAAATAAATTAAAAACTATACGGTAAAAATTTTTGTTTTCGATATATTCTTGTTTAATCACTAGAAATATATTTTGAAAAATTTTCTAAATAAATCGGTCAGGGCGTACAGGGCCACCTTAAATTTGTGTAAAAGTGACCTGTCTTTCAACCCCATTGATAGTCAAACAATTTCTTACGCTGACCAGCCTTAAATATATGAAAATCAAAACATTTCATGTCATTTTGAAGTTATTAGCCTCAAAAGGTTAAAAAAGGGTCTCTTTTTGACTTCGTTAAATGTTGCTATAGAAACAGATTTTGATGTTGTAGCCACCTAAATCTGTTCATCGGATAAGTCTCTACAAACCTACGCTGAACCTTTTCACTTAACATTACTGCTGTAGGTATAATCCAATGCCCAAGATGCATCATTGTGTAAATGCTTAAACTGTTGTGAGCCACTTTGAGATATAAAACTTAATATCACACCAGAAATTTCACATGACAACGAAATAATCCACCCATCAGGATAGTGGGAATGCAAATTCATGAGAAACTCTTAGTGTTAAAGCTCCCGTAATAAAAGGAGTCCAGGTGGATAAACGCTAAAAACTACCAGCTGTTCATTAAAGAGAAAGTGCTATGGTTTATTTTGTTCCACAGCACAGTTTCAATCCTATGTAGTGTTAGTTAGATACTTGCTCTGCATTTTGCGGTCTACAAGATGACAGCACTGTCTGATGTATCCTCATTCCAATTTTCACAGATGAAGTCAATGAGAGCAGGAAAGAAGTTTCCGTAATATGTGAGTATTGACAGTGTGTGTAATCGGTGTAAAACATTTTACTTGCAGTTCCCACTGAAACTTAACCGTCAGTTAAATCAATTTTATTTTTTAATTACTGGAGTGTTATCCATCTTAACTTGGTATTATCGCATGGCAATTGCGCAGTCAAGATGTACAACGTTACAAATTTTCACCTATGGCTTGAAAATAGTTAAGAAACCAATCTTATCAACTGTTTATATTCTTTATATGATATAGACACTACATTATATTATAATCGGACAATATTTAGTGACAAACCAAATTAATACAGCATATTAGATCTTAATAAGTAATACAAATGTTTCAGACTATATACAGTCAAATTGAATTTAAAGCATTCAGTCTTAAGAGCATTCTGTAAGGTTCAACCAGTACATGCTGGCTGATAGAAAACAATGTTGTAGTCGCACAAGGCAAGGAAAATCTTGGCAACTTCCACGTCCTCTACTCGATGTGTAATACTTTAAACAGCGGAGAAGTTGTTGGCCTATCTGATGAAACTTACACCACGAGGATGTTTCCTGCGGATACAAAAATAACCTTTCCTGCCAGCATACAGCGGGATGAACCCGAAGTGCAAGGTACTGGCATGATAAAGTTTAAAATTTAGAGTTTAATCAAAACAGTCAAGCTCACAATGGTCGTTATAATGGAACGATTTCCTGATTTAAAAGAAAAAACGTTACTGAAAACAAGCAAGAAGACATGCATCTTCAAAATTTTCAAAGATAGGAAAAATTAGGAAAGAGGCAGCAACATAGGAAAAAATAGGAACTTGATGCCACGCCTTTTCTCTTTTTAAACAATGTATGTGAGGTTGTAATGGTAAAGAAACTGTAACACGGGTTGTACTGAACAACTTCTCAAGCTTTCTTCTAAATGATGTGTCACAAAAATCCTTGTTGCCCTGTCTTTCACTTCGGCTTTTCTAACTGAGTTGTTTTTGAAGGGTAATGTTTTGCTTACAAATTAGAAAACAAGGTTGGCAACAACCAGAGGGACCAAAAGGAGGAGAGAAGAGACGAAGAAAAGAGTGGTGACGACAAAGGGAGTGGCCATGAAGCAAAGAGCAGCAACAAAGAGGAAGGGGGCGACAAAAAGGAGAGTAGCAACAAAGAGGAAGGTGGCAACAAAAAGGAGAACAGCGATAAAGAGGAAGGCAGCGACGAAAAGGAGAGCAGTGATAAAGAGGAAAGTACCCACGAAGAGGAGAGCAATGAGGAAGCCGGCGACAAAAAGGAGGGCAGTGACGAAGAGGAAAGTACCCACAAAGAGGACAGCGATGAGGAAGGCGGCGACAAAAAGGAGAGCAGTGACAAAGAGGAAAGTACCGACGAAGAGAAGAGCAACGAAGAAGATTAAGGCGGCAACAAAAAGGAGAGCAGCAGTGAAGAGGAAAGTACTGACGAAGACAGGAGCGATGAAGAAGATGAAGGTGGGGACAAAAAGGAGACCAGTGACGAAGAGGAAAGTACCGACATAGAGGAGAGCGACAAGAAAGATGAAGGCGGCAACAAAGAGGAAAGTGCCGACGAAGAGGAGACCAACGACAAAGAGGAGAGTAGTGATGAAGAGAACAGCGGTGACAAAGAGGAAAACGGCCTCAAAAAGGGTAGCAGCAACGAAGAGGAAAGTACCGACGAAGAAAGTAAAATAAGTAAATACCTGCTTTCTTCATTTATGGCCAAAAAATTAACCTTAGCCATCAATAAAGAAAGTTACAAGTAATTAGATTTAGCAAATGTGTTTGGTTTGTACATGTTGTATAAGATCTTGTCAAATCTTGTTAACAAATTAGTTCTATTAGATGGCAACAAGCTTTAGCAACTTGTGCCCTTTTGCGTTTTATTCTGAAAGGTTTCAGTTTTATTTGCAGATTTGGCAAATTGCTGTGTATGTTAAAATCAGCATGTTCACTGTGTATTACAATCACAACAGATGTAGTTTTCAATCGGTATTTTCTTTTGCGCAATTATTTGTTCCACAATCTCAGTACATGCATAAACAATGAGAAAGAAAGTCAATTTTAAGATTTCTTCATAACTTCCAGGTTCTGAGCTCCCATTTTGTTAACTTTCAGTTAGACAACATTAAATCTGGATTCTTTTCTCTATGTGAAACCAAAGTTTCATCAATTCCTGAGCCTCAAAACCATCTGACTATCATAACAATTCTCCGGGTTGGTCAAAAAAAATGTGAAACACAACAGGATGAAAAACAAAGTTGAACCCCGAGGGGCGAATGGCAGTCCTTGGCCAAAAAATCTCAAATTTTCTTGGTATGTAGGGACAAAAACACCACAATAGGCTGGCATCTCATACGTCAAACATAATAACTGATATCAACAACATGGAGTGGTCCCTGATTTTTTTTTGAACTACAATATTGTACTAAAGGCGATGTATCAAAGCACTCAGGCTTACAACAGTGTAATGTATTTCCTCCGCAGCAGAAGAGTCATCAAAGACTGCAGCTATCAAAAGGAGAAAAGGTAGACACTGTTGCACAAATGCTAGCTGTGTTTCAACGATGTCATTGTCCCTGGAGAGGGCGTCTTTTAAAGACGAGTTCTATTCTTTAGGAATGGCAGATATAAGCCTGTAGTATAGAGTGAAGGGGATCTCCAAATTAAATTTTTGTCTTAATTCAGGTCTTTTCAGTAATTTTTGTTTTAATGTGTCGTTATCCTTTTTAGGAATGTGTGATATTATGCCTCATCTCTGACTAATAGACAGGGTCCCTGAATGAAATGTATAATTGAAACTTGCAATCATTTCAGTACACAGCTCCCACCAGAAGAATTTGTAAAACTTGGAGGTAAAGCTGTCAGTCCCAGGTGTTTTAATGTTAGTGAATTCTTTCAGTGCATTCAAACATTTGTTTGTGGAAATGGGGTTTTCACTTGCTAATTTGTCCTCCTGCGAAAGCGGTGTTATGTTGTCCAGGGCTTGAAATTAACTTTTTCATCCAGGAGCCAGCTGGCGACTGACGGAAAAATTTTGGTCGCCAGATCGTACATTTTGGTCGCCAACTTGTTTTATATGTAACTTACACAAGAACACAATTTTATACGTTACTTTGCATGCAAGAAAAGTCACAACTGAAGAGCGAATACAATTAGAAAGAACACGAGTAACACTTAGTTATAAAACTACAGTTGTTCTCAATAGCCCTTTCCCAAGATATTTGAATCGCAGAGGAATCTGGGAACGCATAGCTCAAAAGCAAGGCTAGGGTAAGTACAATTTCCAATATGGCGGCAAAGGAAACAGTTCCCAGAGGAGTAATTTAATGCTGTGTCCCACTTTGCCACAGTTATAGTGGCAAAGTCGTCAATGGAAAGACAGTAAAACTTCACAAACTTCCAAAGGATAGTAAAGCAAGAAGGATTTGGATCGCTAGGCTCAGAAATGTGCGTCAAAACTTTTCTGCAAAGCCTGGAACAAGGGTT
>Ga0126338_10000969_pt1 | contig 17453 bp, 7 predicted proteins | sample OrbCmetagenome_2_FD_92529 | JGI IMG/M metagenome (GOLD analysis project Ga0126338, IMG submission 92529) | Coral microbial communities from Petempiche,Puerto Morelos, Mexico - Orbicella C C metagenome | ecosystem: Host-associated > Invertebrates > Cnidaria > Coral | place: Petempiche,Puerto... | reverse complement strand
GGAAAGGTGAGTTGTATACTAGCTACCATATCCGATTGATTTCCTAATATAAAGATTTAAAAATAAAGTTGTGTCGTGGTTTTCTTTAGTTATTGGACAAAACGCGAGTCGCCAGCTGGCGACCAGTGAGTTGCAATTTCGAGCCCTGATGCAGACTATACCTTTACCTTTACAAAGCTACTTATATTATTATAATTATTAATTTTGAACACTGAATATAAGTTTAAGTTACATTTTAATAAATAAAAATTCATGCTGGTTATTTCTTAATTTTTAACATGTTGTTTTACCCTGGTCACCTAAGAACTATAAATCTCCCATTTCACCTTAAGTACAGTGTATGGTATTGCTGTTGCCAGACATTATTAAAATTTAATCTTTCAAGTGTAAATTCATAAAATATGTGTATCTTGTCAAAGTGAGGGATTATTTTTGATTATTATCATGCTATTATTAATAAATTATTATAATCAATTATTAAAGATGTTTTTTGCCAAAAATTTAAGGGATTTAGTGTACTGTTAAATTTATCTTGTCTTGCTTACATGTAAGTCAGCACAAATTGCTTTCTTGTCAGCTGAAATTCCTTAAATTGTTGTTGTGTACAGAGCTACAGTATGTGTACTACAGTTATTTAAGTATGAAAATTATATAATTTTTTTATATACGTCTTCAGTGCTGCTCTGTGTATATAATATTATTTATTGTATAGACACGATTGTTTAACTGGAAAATACACCATTCGTAAAATTTGTATGAATTTACATCTTGGACCATAGTGGAATATTTTCCATATCCTTACTAGCGAGGATTTTGATGGTGTGATTTCTCGCCATTGCATTGCATGGCTGCCAAACTTTGTCAAACGTTGGTTGAAAGATGGCGAGCAATAGGGAAGTAAAATTCACTGAAGGCAACATAAAATTGCCCACTAATAAGCATGAAAATGCCAAAAATGAATGAAAGAATGAAAATAAGAATGAAAATGCCAAAATAAAGAAAGATACTTTGTGTGGCTTAAAACTATTCCGCGAGTTTCTTCAAAGTAAACCAAAGCAGAGATGTTCAAGATATTTTATCCGTCGAGCTGCAGTTTACATAATTTGTACATACAGTTTGTGCTTTTGATTCGTCTGTGAAGTTTTTGTTGAAGTATATGTTGATAAGAAGATCATTACACATTGTCTCAAAGATATGAATTTTATGCTCTCATGGCAAAAACAATGTTTCACTCATTCGCTGTGCTCACTCATGAAATATTACTTATGCCACTTGAACGTACAGTAAAATTCATATCTTCTTGCTACCGAATAATATCCTCTATGTCTATAGATTGAAATCAGGCATGTCATTTGATTTGATGTGTAAGCCATTTTGTTGATGATCATTTTTCACTAATATTAAATTCAAGTGAGATACATGTATGTCTGAGTTAACACATGAATCTACCAGAATTTTCAAGTCTAATTTAGCCTACATTGTAAATGTACACTATATTTAACATGTTCTATTTTGAAGTGTTTGGAATCACTCAAGATTTAGATTTTAGGATGTCACTGAGTGTTGATCAATGTATACTTATCATTATGCAAATGGAAAACTTATTTACTGGCAAGCATGTTCTTTCCTGTGTCAATAATTGATCATATTTCTGCTGCCACCTGCTAATAGGGCTGCTATAAATGGATTGAAGTTCACAACAAGGGTGTTGAGGTCTTATAAAAGGATTTCAGTGCATTCAGAAGGATAAATCTCAGTAGGAGCTCAAGTGTTATTTTGAGATGAGCTTAAAATAGTGAGCAAAGATTTTTACAGAATCTATTGTCTGTTATGAGTGCCACTGATAATTTTATGAGTTATGGTAGTAAATGTACATGGCCAGCCATTTGAGGAGAAAGAAAAGTGAGTCTTCACTTGTAGATATCAGATTTTATTTCACCCCAATTCCAAAGGTTAAATAATTTACAGTATATTGACCCAAGTTACATGTGGCTGTTGTAGGTAACTGCAGTACTGCAGTACATAGAATAAATATTGATTTTCTTTATTTAAATTAAGGTATATTTTCCTCTTCAATTTTCTTACTACATGTACATGTAAATGAAATGTAGGGTTCTGAACTATCGCCACATGACTGAAAGTGACAAAGTTTCCATTTCTGTTATCAATTTATCACTTGTAGTATCTCTCTTTTGGTGACCCATTTTCATTTTGTTTAAATAATATTGTTCTCAGCCATGAAGTATGAATTTAAAAGCAGTTGTAAGTTGTTGATTTGCATTTTAAATCTATGACCCTATAGCTATATAGAATTCTTGTAAAAGTCAAATGATGCACATAAAATAATCTCTCTATATATAGTATTACAAAGAATATTATATTTTCTTATTGACAAGTGCTCCACTTGAAGTCAGTTTTTACAACACTAAAGGGAATGTAGTTATTCACAATACTTAGTTTTACGCTCTGAAAAAGTGAAAATTTACTTGTCTGATACAAGGGCAGCTGGCTCTTATAGTCTGTCTGCTTAAACTGCATATTAATAGTGATAAATTATAATACTACACATGCCCTTGTAAACATGTAATCTTAAAGTGTTATGTTTTTGTTGTCAAATTAAATAGTTTTTAAATAGTAGCTTGTTTACTATACATATGCAAACACATGCATGTACATTAACATGTGAACAAATACACTTGTAAATAAAACTTCGACTTAGTTAAGACGTACCTGTAACAGTGACAAACTTTTTAGACAAGGGTCTGAAATGTGGGTGGCCCTGATGGTAGGAGACCTATAAATGGTATTTTTTGTTTTGTGTAAATGGTTACCAAAATTGTCATCATTGACACTTTGATCTCCTGTATAAGTGTGCCCTTTGATGGTTGAAAGTTCGAAATGCCCTCATTGTGTTATTTTGATTGTAAGAAAGTCTGTTTCTGAATCTGTTGGTTACTTGATACATTATCGCCCCAAAGTGTACCAAGTCATATGTAGTAGACTTTAAGTCCTGCTTTTCATGAAATTGAGTACTGTTCTCTCATTAACATGTCTTGTTTTTTGTGAGATATATACATGTACACCTGTATCATCAAAATACATTGATGGTGGTTAACAGTACACATTGTTGTAGTGTAGGATGTCTTTTCTTACAAATGAGTTGATGGTTATCTTGTATTAAGTCTACATGTATGATTTTCTGGAGCTGCAATGATCATATTAGACCTATGACATTTAAGCCTTGGGCATTATGATTTTCAGCCAAACTACTGTTAGTAACTAATTAAAAGAATATGCTTTGTTGGTAGTGGGATAAATTACATGTACACTGTATCTCTAATAATTTGTTTTTACTGAATGTTTTTTTTAAATTCATTTTATTCTCAGATGACTTTTTAATGGGAGGGATTTCAGCACATGTAAGTTTGTTGATAATTTTATTGCATTATATGTTAATTATAATACTGTTAAAAACCACAATGTATCTTTTTATAAGTTTCAAGGACATGTTAACGTAGAGTGCTATTGTATTACTTCATTTGCACTGATGTGAAAGAATGTATGCTAAGTGTAGTAATGTTAGAACTTCTAACATTTAATTTGGTACATGATTGTATAGACTGAGGTGAGTTTGGTTACTTTTGATTCATGAATTGTACAATCATGTATTTGAAATAAATTTATTTGCTGTTGTTAGCTGGAGCCATTAGAAAAAGAGTGGCTGGTCTCGGCAGCTAAGGGAAACAGAGCACAGATCATGTGTCTTTTGGAGCAGGACCCTAACTTAGCAACAAAAAAGGTAGTCATCTTGAGAACTGCATAAGAGTCATGCTCTTTGACCTTTTAGTTAATACCAACTCACTATTTTGTCCTAGTTTTCTTGAAAACAATGTACACACCAGTAAAAAAAAAGAACTACAGGGCAGTGTTTTTTTATTGAACTGAAAACCACATAAAAAAATTCAGGCACTTTTGAAGGGAAAATCGTTCACTCGAATTTGGCATGGTTTTATGTCCAGCCCCTTGAATTATAATTAAGGGTGTAAATCTGTTTTTGTTGCTGAACATGTAGGTGACATTAGAGCAGTTTTCACATGAGTGCAGAGCATAACTTGCAATTTATTGCTGTGGCTTTGCATTGCAAAGTTACTGGCTTGAAAAAAACTCGCACCGTTTTGTCATCCAATTGGAGTTACGTGTAAAACCAAAACCTATGGCGACTTTACAGTACACATTTTTGATTTACCTCCTCTGTTGCTACTGTAAAGTTTATTGCACTCAGTTATCCTCTGATACTTCAGATGGCTTGGGGTTTTGAGTACTGCTTAATAATAAGTTGTTTGTAGCATTTGCATGGAAACAAGCGAAAGTACTGAATGTCTGCTTTTTGTGCACTTTTGAAAATTACCTTTGATTTTGTGAAAATCTACTAATTGAACATTTTACACGTATTTCAGAATTTCTTACTGAAATTGGATATTTTGAGATGGTAAATTTGTGACTCAGTAAGCTCCGAAGCTATTAACTAATTTCCTTATTTTTTCATTTTTTTCATTCAAAACCAGGATTTTATGTTGGTAAGTACATTTCAAACTGAACATTTTTAAGTGAATGTTCACCTTTGTTAAATACTGTAAAGTTGATAGATCTTGTTAATGAATCTTGAGTAATAATCATAGTAAAAAAATGTACCAATGGGTAATAAGAGGTTTCTATCTTTGACAAATTGAATATCAATGCTAAAAAACAACATTTTGATGTCATCCTTGCATCGTTATCAAGTTAGAAATAATGATGGTGATGCCAAGATGACATTGAATTGTATATTTAGCATTGATATTATGTTGTCAAATTGATTACTAAGTTATCGCTTATTCGAGTTTCTCTAATGTTCACTCATTCTCAGAAATGTGACAATAAATTGTGCATTGCACATGTTAATGTAACCGTGCCAGTGAACTGTGCAAAATAATATGTACTAACCATAGTGTTTTTCCTTTCTTTTCACTGCTCATCTGATTACATTCTCCTCATACAGGGTGTAAGTATTGCTCAGTTTACATGTAACTGTCAATATTAAACTTAGTACATACCGTTGGATCCCTACATGTATTAAGTGGCTGCCTATTAAATGACCACCCTTATTAGGCAGCCAGTAATCAAAGTCTCAATGATGACTTTTCTATTGTTTTTACCTCTGTTAAGCAACCACTACCATATCCCAGAGGGTGGCCATTTAATAGGGGTTGAACTGTAATAGGATTTTAAACAATGCTTTGTTACTTAACCCTAATTCTAACCGCATTTTTGTCATTATTTACATGAAATTTTTTAAGGAAAAAAATCATTGTTAAGAGACATGGGTAGCAACTGAGAAGTGTGTAACTACTGTATTATTGATGTAAAGTATTCCCCTATAAAGTATCTCTCTTGAAACATTTCTCTCTGAATATTATGATCTTGATAGTAGTCTTACGGACATTCCCCCAATGAAGATTTTAAGTGCAACCATCCAGCTTATACATGTAACTATTATTCATTATTTTATGGTATTACATAACTTAGATTTGATTTTGACTAGTGTCATACGAGTTTTGTTTCTTGAAATTTGTAGTTGAGCTGTTGTGAATTAATTTTACTCTTTCTTTTTAACCCCTCATGGCTTAAATATGTGCTTCTTCAACCTGACTGTACATCAAACTTGCAGTATGTAAGTATAATTTCACATACATTGTACAGGTACATTAATACGTACATGCATATTATTGTACATACAAGGTTGTCAAGAGTACAATGTAGCTGGTTGCCGGCAAACTTTGCCATAGTGATATACTTGGTGATCTTGGCTGGGTTTCTCCACTGGGCTAATTTCCACTGATTGTAAAGAAATAGATGTTAAAATCAGCCACCTCCTCCAACAATCAAGCCTCTTACACTTTTTGCATTTGCATTGCACCATCCTAAAGGAAATGAGAGGATGTGAGAGATTCAACCTTCCTGGGTAGACATCGCAACAGGACCTATTCTTCTCAAACTTGGCCATAAAAAAAAAATATATGGCAGTGATTTTGGTGCCATTTCAACATTTGGTTGGGGAAATTGAGGGTTTAACAGAATAAAAAAATCATATGTCAAATAACAAGTAGATTTGTGTTAGCAGAAAAAAAAAGTGGGCTCTAAGTGGTTATTAATTTAAGTGATTGTTCTTGACCCATAATCTTGATATTGTTAAGGGCTGTTTATTTTTCATTTTGGGGGTGGGGGCACTTGACTAGTAGGAGTGGGGTTATTTGGGATAGTAAATTGGGGATCTAATGGTTTTTAGTCTCACTGGCTCAGCTTAAGTAGAATTTTCCTCTGGGTTTGACACTTACTTTGTGAACATTTATAGAGTGCACTTCACTGGGCAGCTAAACATGGAAGAGCAGATATCGTTAAACTGCTGGCCAGCACTGGCATTGATGTTAATGTAAGAACGGTAAGGACACAAGGTTTGCTATTGGTATTTAATTTTCGACTACATGTATGCTGGTAGTGTATGACAACCAAGAGAAAAAGGCATTTCTAGACATCTGGTACTCCAAGGACCTTGGCTGTTACATTAAACTGATTGACAAAGTTTTAAATAAACGTTATTGTGCATGTAGCTCCCTTGGCTGTGTGAAACACTGGATAGAATGTTCATTTTATGAAAGAGACATGTTTCGTGTTTGTAGCATCATAATTATAGTAAAACATCGAGAATTGACATATACATGTACAGTGTGATTGTGTGATGGTATAATTATGTTAAATACTGCACTAACTCAAATCAATAATTTATCTCACATATTGTTTATTTTTTTTCTTCATGGTCATCACCATCATCAATAGAATGTAAGTACATGAGATGATAAAATTTTTATCACTCACATGTCGAGAAGTTGTTATTTTAAACCTTTTTTGATTTCTGTTGTTGATCTTATTTTCACAAGTGTGGTCGCATGTTAAGAATACTGATACATGTAAATGTTTTTTTTTTCTCTTGCTACATTTTCTAAATTGCTTCAACTGGACATCATTCAGGGGGTAAGTTACTCTTTGTACAGCTTGGTTGTGATATTTACTGTATCTTAAATGCAAAGTGCTCAACTATATCGGTTATTGACAGAGCATGAGGTCAAGATGGCTGGGTATTGACCGAGATCTTTTTTTTGCCTGCTCATGGACTGGGGGAAGGCGAGGTTCATTAATATGCAACAAAAGGTCTTTGCCAATATCCAGCCATCTTGACTGAGCAAGTCTGGGAAGAAAAGGATTTATTATAATTATGGCATACGGGACACCAGTTCCTTGCAGGACACAGCGGGCAATCAAAAAAGGGCAATATAGCCCCATCTTGCCACTCTGGTAGCCAAGTACAGTGCAAGATGTGGTTCATCTTGCCCACTTGTACAACAACAAGCCATGTAATAAAATTAAATATTCCTTTTCGTTACTTGTAGGGTTACACGCCTCTTCATCTGGCTGCTATACACGGGCATGATGACGTCATAAAAATGCTAGTGTCTGAATATGGTGAGTCTTGTCTCTTATTTTCTTTTGTTGGATATTGAAATATACAGTACAGCCCAAAAATAACGCACGCCTAAGAAGTGGTGAGAGAAGTTCTTGCACAGCAAGAACACGCAAGTCGGCGCAAGAAGTGGAAATTCGACGTTTTTGAGTTTGGCCGCTATAACTTTTAGAAACGCAAGAAGTTGAACATCTAACCGTAAGAAACGCAAGAAGTTGTCGAGTCCAGCCGCATGTATAGTTTCCTTTATCTGGTCCCTGTTGTTCGAAGGTTGGATGACGCTATCCACCGGATAAATCGCCATCCAGTGGATGGCGTGGTTTGTTTTGTTAACAGTTATTCACTGGATAGCGAGTTATCCGGTGGATAGCTAATAGCGTTATCCACCTTTTGAACAACCCGGGCCTGATCTGTACACTGACATGTGCTGGAGACATTTTATTGAGGTTGAATTGTTGTCTCTGTAGAAGCTGATATAAACAGTCGTGATCACAGTGGTAAGAAACCAAAACAAGTGGCCAGGGATTCCTTAACGATTGAAGCACAAGGTACTTGATTGGACAGGATACCGATGGAGTTTTCTTCACACGCCGTTATTTATAGTTCATGTTATTAATCACTTATGCCACTTAATCACTTAAGTGTTTGCTCCCGAATCTGATTGGTTCTTTGCTTTAATTATAATTTGTAGTCAGTTAGGACATAGTTAATCGAGGAGACTGGTTATGAAGCCTGGCAAACATCAAAGGAGCAAACAAAAATGCCAAGAGTTATGTTGGAAGGTCCACGACCGAGCACAATCTTTTGTTTTGCGCTCATACACTATGCATGAATTACGTAACCAACACGTTTCTTTTGGTTAGTTTCCCAGTACGGAGTAAACAACTATTGTGCTTTGTGCACCGTCAAGGCCAAAAAAGAGAATAAAAACATACAACAAATAGACTGCAAAACAGTCGTTTTCGGACATATTCGGAAGGCGCGAAGCGCCGTAAGCGCGATCCTCGCGTGTGAAGCGTGCGAGCCTCACACGCCCATTCTCCCTCGCCGTTTTTACACTCGCTCCAGACCTTTCGTTGGAATATTGATCGTCGCTCGCGTTCGCAAAAAATACGACTGTTTTGCAGTCTATACAACAAAGAATTTTACGAGTTTCATAACCATTCCACTCTATAAACTATGGTTAGGACTGAGCGGAATAAAATTCAGTTTTTAGGGCGTCTAATTTCAAGCTAATTTAGCAGCGGGCATAACGCAAGGCCGATTTTAAACTATGGCCACAGTGACACAATTTAGTTATCTAAAGTAGCGATTCTTTGAACCTCTTTTGCGACAAGTAGTCTTTGTCGTAGCATTCCATTTATTCCTTGGATATGCGTTAATTCCATTGTGGGGTTTTAGAGATGGTTTGAACATTTTCCCTAAGGTGGTTAATTTTACTCATGGTGGCCTGTTTGGTTTCTCTTTAGGGCTTTTGGAGTATCATTTCCGAAATTACTCAGGTAACTATCGGTAGTAGAGCTATCGTGTTTTTACTTTTGGATTAGTGTTCACTTTGATAGTTTATGTAAAACATTTGCCAACACTGCATGCTTGCGAATGAATTGTCTTGATATGGTGTTGGGTAAGTACGGAATAATTACTGCCTCTCGCTTGGACATTGTCCTTTCGGGAAGGGGTGAAGGACAAATAGTGCTCCTTTTAGAAATTCATCTTCGAGAATCTATTGAGCCCGCAATCGACATTTGGTGGTCAGTACTTACGATTGCCAAGTAACACCTGTCCATCTTACACTGAGGTTGGGGATAGGGCCTGATGTTACATGTATGTAGTATAAGTGGCTTTTCACGGGTTAGCACCTACTTAAACTTGTCGTGGAAAGACGCATTTGGCTATGAGCCACCCAACAGCAGCGAAGGGAGTTGAGCGACAAAATTTAATGGACTTCAAGTGTTTGCAGAAATGGAAGTTCATAACTTTGCTGATTTCAGTTGGTTTGTCTCATTGTGGCATCAGGGGAACAAATAGGTTGTTGGACATAGCATTTCTAACGTCGGTGGCGGGAGAGATGGGTTGGGGGGGACTTAAACCCCTGGGGGACTTTTCCTACACATTGATTGGTTTGTCATTTTATGTTGGAGACGGTAGCTACAATGTAGCCATACATCGCGGGCACTTTTGTAACCCCAGAATAACATAATCTGGTGAGACGTTTGTTGAGATCCTTTTTTATCCGCGCAATTTTGGAACGTACTAGATGAGCTTACAAGTCCAAAGGGCAGCAGACGTTGTAGTGGGATCATCAGGGCTGGAATGCTTCGACTGAGTCTGCGCGGCAAGAAGGACAAAAATAACAATAAGGAGAGAACGTCGAAATGAGACAGTTTACACCAGCCGATGGCTTTATATGTGAAAATGTGTAGGATGTAAATGAATGATTGTCGCAATGCCTACATTTGTGAGTAAACTGTTTTCTAAGAAAACATTTTCATTAGACAGAAACTCTGTCTTAGCTTTAAAACGCGTTTTGCTGGGTTTTGTGTAAACTATAAAAAAGTAATTATAGTAAGATTGCATGGTATCAGCTGTACATTACAAACATTTAGAATCGAAAGTCTTAAGATAAAATCCGGTTTTTTAGTGGAACGTGCTGTCGTTGAGTACTTTTGCCATAATCAATGTTGTTAATCAACTATACAACCTTTGGAACAAGACTTGTGCAGAATTTGGATTTTGTCGTTCTTATTTTAACTTGTATTAAATGGGATCAGTCTTAATCTGTTTGAATTATAACTGTCTGAGATGGTATCCATAATACTGTTAGCATACATTGTTCTGTCCAAGATTATCATTCCATTTCGCTAGTCTGGTTTTGGTAAGACAATGTATTTGTTCTTCTCTAGTTTCTTTCATATACCTAAGGTCTTGACAGCATTTGGTGAGGGCTAATGAGGGGAAATGTAACTATACGCTGGCAAAATGAGTTCTAAATACTTGGAAATCGTTCGTGGAACCATTTCAATTGCAACGATTGCCTTCCCTGCAGCTCATTTCAAAAACAAATAGAAAAGTAGTGAATCAGAGAGGATGAGATGCATCAGTTAAAAGACATACAGTGCAAACCTTTTAACCTTTTATTTTCCATTAGTTATCAACTTCTAAATTCTTGTTGCAATATCAATACATTGCCAAACAAACAGGCAATGAGAACGAGTATCGTTCACTAGAGGATATTGTCACGACTTACCATCAGTTCATAACATCGAAAAGAAATTCATCTCTGAAAACTATCGAACTTGCTAACTGACCAACGATTGGGAGCCGTTTCATACAGCTTTACAACATGTCGGCCTGTAACTTTCTTCTCGAATGTTTACTTCTTTGTTATTGAGAGTCGATACTGACAAAAATGACTCGGTGAAGTTAAACCGTTTTCCTGATCTCGTCATTGTTAATCCCCACTTCCTGATGTTCTATGAACTGAGTAAATTATTGGTTGTCTTCCGTTGATTCTGGTTTGTTTAGGAGCTGCACATAATCTTGCTTAAAATATGTTACAGTGCCCCCTTAATTTCGGAATAGTCTCTGCGGTCACGTCAGCAATTCTAGAAAACAGATTTCAGTTCCAATAAAACTCGTGTATGTTTTCTTGCGATCTCCTTCCGTTTCATTTGTACACATCAATACGTTTGTGAAGACATTGTTTGCTACAAATTAAAGTGTAGACTTCCCGCAGTGTAGAATAAATTCAGAGGCAAATAATCAAGTGTTCCAGTGCCAATTGTTTGGTTTGTTTGGACTTGTCAAAAATGAACCATTCAACGAAAAAAAAAAGATATTTCTTCCATCCAGTTCATTTTCTTCTTGGTTATTTTCTCAGGACTGCTGATCTACTGTCTCTTGTCGGTATACGGTCAATTTTATCTTTGCTTACTTCTGAGAATCACCTGTGATATACAAACGATTTTGCGTTGGGCGAGGAAACAACTCAAGTGGTGTTGTCTTTTTTACTTTGGTCTTTTAGCCTCTCGGAACTAACCAACCTTGCAGTTTTCTTTAGAGTTGTTGCTTAGTAACACGTTGCTACATCATGACGGCCGCATGACGTCACACCGTCGATGCTTTCATACTATTTTCTGATTGGACAACTAAATTTGGAAAGTTTTCGGTCGCTTCATCGAGTATTTAATAATAGAAAATAACGGTTTTAGTAGCAAATCCCATGAAAAATTGGCTCTTCCATGCTAATATAAAAGGCTAACAGCTGAAAATACAACTCGCTTACTATAAAGACACTAGAAATAAAATTTTAAATTACACGGGCCACAATATTTAAAAAGAATGAGAAACCGAAAATTAGTTAAAAAGCCTTTCTTGAGCTTTCCCAAAAACGACACTTTAAATTGTTTTCCCGTCCAAATTGTCTCTTACGTGAATACAGAGAAACTCACTCTTTAAAGATAGTGTTCAAGCGATTTTTCTCTATGACTGTTTTGCCTAGTAGCTCTAGATGTAAAATGATAAATAATGAACTTACCTCTAAACAGGGCGTGTAGTGGAGAATTCACCGTTAATCACCGTCGTAAAGCTTTGCATTACACAGGAGATTGAAACTGTTATTTCATCGTGAAGTGTGCTTTATCGTTACCATTTAAGATCATTTTTTTGATATTTTCTTGTTGTACCATTTTCGTGGCCAATCAAAACGTAAGTTTTCTCAGTGATGGCCTACTCAAGAAAGGTCATGAATCTTTAAATTGCACGTGAGATAGCTGGCTGCGATTGGCTAAGATGTTTGAAAAGGCAAAGCAGTAGAAATGTTCTTCCTTCGGAATTAATTACAAGCAGTGAGCTGTGTAGTTAAACGGACGAGGCATCCTCTCATGGTTTGGGAAAGGACGTTTTGTGTAGGACTTAGAAGGTGCATTTGGATAGCATGATGTACTTTTTATGTCTTGTTTGCAGCTAAGGATTAATTACCTTTTATTGTTCTTTCTTACATTTAACAATATTTGAGCATTTCAATTTCATCTTGATGAATTCATTGTGGTCAGTAGCGGGTATGGGTGTTGGTGAGCTTTGTTGGGGGTTTTCGTCTTGGATTATTTATTGACTGTTTTCTTGATAGCAGCTTTTGCGGCTGTGAATAAATGATGGGTGGATTATAATTCCCTCGTAATTCATTGATCTCAGGAAAATGTATGTGTGAACATATGCGAGCAAAAACATGTGCACGCATGCCCTTGCTGTGAAAACCGCGACATCGCTAAGCACGGTCAACGGGGCAACGGTTTGCTCTTCTTAATATGCTAGTGCTCTTTTGGAAAGGACGATCACGAGTATTTCAGAATCTTATTTTTTTATGCTCCTACATATGATAAGCTAGGGTGTCCACTTCTGCTTGTGTCTCCTGCTATCCTCTCCAGACTTTGGAGTATATACTACAGTAGCTTACTCCACAACACGTTTCTCTTCGCGTATCTCAAGAAAACGGGAACTATTCAAATTCTTTCAACTTATGCTATGAGAAATTTATAGAGAGCTGTAAGGAGAATATAGACGCTGATATGGTATTGTTTCTCATGTAGATACATCATCGGAGTCGTCAGGTTACGGATCAGTGCACAGTAAATTCGGCTCTACCAGCTCCACACCAAGTGTGATGCTAGCCAGTCAGTACAGCAACAACGAAAAGGGCAGCAAAAATGAATCATCAGAAGAGAAAACGAGATCGAGATCGGTAATTACTGTTTTGTTGTTAATTTGTGTTGCTGTTTTGTTTTATCGTTCTTCTTTACTTAAAGGGGGGTCTTAACCTGCACTCCCACCATAAACATCCCTCCCCACTCCCCAGCCTCATCATCGTCCTATCCATACACACTACTTTGTTGTTGTTGTTGTTTGTGTTGCTGTTTTGTTTTATCATTCTTCTTTATTTAAAGGGATGTCTCAACCTCAACCCGCACCAAAAACGTCCCTACCCACTGCACTCCCCAACCTCATCATCGTTCCATCCGTACGCACTGCTTTGTTGTTGTTGTTTGTGTTGCTGTTTTGTTTTATCATTCTTCTTCATTTCATGGGATGTCTCAACCTCAACCCGCATCAATAATGTCCTTCCCCACTCCCCAACCTCGTCATCGGCTTATCCGTACGCACTGCTTTGTTGTTGGTTATTTGTGTCGTTGTTATCGTTCTTTTTATTTATCACATGGGCGAGGGCTTGTCTAGAGGGGGTTATGCTGCTAGGCCGGCAGAACAAAGCACTGCTAATTTTGTTAGAACTATGGCTCATGCACTAGATGCACCACTTGTTTCCCAATCTTGAAAAGCCTTTACAGTCACAGCAAGCGAAGCCTACCCCTCAAGATTATATTAATGAATTGATTATTTGAATTTTGAACCCGCTAGTCGTTTCAAGAATGCAATAATGAATTGATTAATGGAAAATTGGATCCACTAGTCGTTCCAAGAATACGGCTAATGGATTTAATGTTCAAAAAACTCAATTTGCTATTCATTTTGGAAATGACTAGCGATTTTAATATTCAAATAGTCAATTCATTATTGTATTCTTGAAACGACTAGCGGGTACCATATTCAAATAATCAATTCATTAATGTAATCTTGAAGGGTACGCTTCACTTGGTTTGACTGAAAGTACATCGTAGATTCGTGGAATCGCAAATTTCTTGTTTACAAAGATGTAAACAAAAATCAAAATTCGTTTTGTTTCGAGACTTGTGAGACCCTAAGCGACGCAGACTTGAGCGACGACAAATTCTCTCGGTTCTCAGCCTCGTTTAAATTGATGAACAAGTTGTAAAAAAAACGCAAATGTGGTTAGCCTTTGTTTAGCCAGGCTCCCCGGATACAACAACGAAGAAGAATACGTTTGCCTTTCGTGAAAAGTAAAGGAAATTGAGTCAATGTGACGGTTCGCTGTTACTAGTCACTATAGCTGGCGTAACAGGAAGCGAAAAGGTGAGAGAGGAGGCTGGGAAAGAGACGTTCCATTCCCCTTTGCGCAGATGGTGTTTATCGTCTCCCCTATTCATTACCCGCGTTTTACGCCTGTTAGGCCGGCGATATCGTTAGATGCCATTGTTAGATGCTATGTGATGCCCTTGCTGTTGGGAAAAAATATTCCAGCCATGTAACAGTGAGCGAATTTTTTGTCTAGGATGTAGACACTTCAATGTAGCTTTGGAGTTTGTACATCATTTTGGGTCAAATGAAATTTTTGCATGCTGAAATAATTTTGTATTTCAACGGTCGACTCCCGATCACCTGCAAAACATTGAATAATAACTTACCCTTTGGTCCACAACGTCGGATGGCTTCTCGTTCCTTGTTTTTAGGCGTGCGTCCTAATCACGTGCAAGTTCAAGGTTCGAGCCGTTTTGGCCGTACTGGAGATTAGTGAGTGTTTTTTTGCCCCAGCGCGCGAGTTAGACAGCTTTGAGGGGAATCCCGTGATACGTTCTCGTCCAATAGAAAACAGCATTACAGCTGTAGGGTACAGCAGTTTCCATTATATTCCGACAAGATATTCCGATTTTTACTAATATGTTTATAAATGACATGACTGACTGGATAGTTTGAGCATCCAGGCCATGGTCGTAGAAAATTACTTTTACAGTCGGTTAAGTCTTGTCTAGTGTGAGTGTGTCGTGAAAGCTTGATTAAGAAGATCGTCTCTTTTGAGTTTTGTTTGCACAAGTTATCACAGATAAGAATGTTGTATTAGCCAGTCTACTGTTTTAAACCAATTCTTTTCGTTCCAAGAAACTGTCTGCCACCATCGTTGAGAGTTTGTATATCAGTACAGCTGGCTGTAGTGTTTATAGGGTTATTTCCGCCGCTTTGGACTCATCAGAGTAAACAAAACCATTCATAGATTAGGTCCCCTTGGTGGCAGTTCGCATTTTAAAGCATTTTTAAATGCATTACACATTAATGAGATACAGGTTTCTAGCTTGGGTGAAGTGCAATATCTGCAACTTTTCTGCTATGTTTTCATATTGTTTTTGTAGACATATTTGTTGTGGGTGCAGTATTACCAAAGAGTGTTCGAGAATATTTTTGAGAAAATTTCTGCATATTGCATAATACCCTGCGGAAATATTTTCCAAGTTGTTTTCTAGGCATAAATCAATTCTAGGAATACGGTGTAAAGAGGCAAGGTTTCAAAAATCTCTCGCTCTTTTGCTGGAAACTGTTTTCGTTTTGTGTTTTCTAACACCACTATTAAACATTTCCGCCGTACTTTGAGAATTAACTAGAGTTAAAGGTAAATGTTTAGTGGTTTCTTCACAGTTGATCGTGCCGGTTTTTATAAACGACAACTCTCGTCTCTGTGGTTTAGTTTTGTTCTTGAATTGTTTTTGTAACCCTAAGCAAGTTTCAAAGAAAGAGAAAATGTACGTTTTCTGGCCTTACAAGTCTAATATCAGAATCAATAACCGTATTCGATAATGTTTATGGAAAATAAATTCTGGATGTGTATTCGTAATTATAGTCAAGGGGAATTGATTGGGTTTCAAACGTGTCTTTCTAAGGAGTTGTTTTTTTGAACCATACTTACCTAACAGGAATAATCGACGTAAAGTTGTCCGGAGGGACGAAAAGAAACTTGTCAGCAGCAGTTTAAACCTGTTCTACCTCGGTTCACGACCTGTACTAGGGAAACTTCCTTTCGAAATTCGCTTCTTGTTTTCCAAGTCATCTCAGAAAGCTATGGTTTCTCAGACGATTCTGCCTCTGAGGAAATATGTAACGGCTTTTTCCAGCGAAAATTTGACGTTGCGACGAAACGCTGGTGGAAATCTTGAAGCTTGAAAATAGGATCGGAGGCATGTTCTAGATTTCATCCACGTACAAGTGCGTCCCTTCCGCCCAAGTCTAATATTTTTAATATGTCCACGGACGCTTGTCTGTGAAACCGGTTTCGATTAAGCATGTACTGATTATTTGCCCGAAGGTCATGCGATTGCAGACATGTCAAACTCGATCTTGATTCGAAAGACTAAGATAACATAATTGATTGGCTGATTTTTCAAAGAGATATTGCCCACGGAAATGTGTCTAATTTAGATACCGTGTGATATTTTTACGCAATATTTTGAAATTCCGCTGATATGAAAATTGAAGTATAATACCTTGGTATCGCTGTTTTGATGCCGGTTTCCACGGATGCTTTGAAAAGTGAAATTGCTAAATTTGAAAACATGAGATAGAACTTGATATTCTATTTCTGGTGTACAAGCTATTAAAGATGAATTACTTAGCGCTGTTGAGACCCAATTTGTGTCCACAGCAAGGATTAATTTTTAAAGTTGAACGTAAATAAATATTTTGAAAAGGTTGACCACACACTAAGAACAAGAGACTCCTATTTACAAAATAAACTTCCAGTTGGTAATTACTTCAGTTTTGCCTAATGTTGTTTTGAATGAGATGTGGTCGACGCGTCTGTTCCTCGCATTAGACACTGGTGTTTGTTTGAATTACGAATTAATTTTAAATATTTTATAGATTTGTCTAGAGTACAATATTCGTAGAAAGCGTTCACAAGGTCATATATCCCGGGCAAACAATCACGCGAAAGCACTGTTTGAAGCAAAGCTAAAGTCGGCAATGAGTGTTTGGGTAAAGGTCGGCGATAGACAAATTCCATCGCTCACACGTTTGACCACAAATCCCTTATTTAATCCATCTAGGTCAGAAAACGACAACTACAGCATGTTTGGCAAAGATGTGCGCAAACACATTCCTGCATTCTGTCTGCCTGAAAAAAAAAAAAAAAAAAAAAAAAAAAAAAAAAAATTATAATTTGACCTAATTTTTCGTTTTTTTTTTTTTTTTATAAAAAATTATCTTTTATTTTTTTTTTATT
>Ga0126338_10000968_pt1 | contig 17456 bp, 7 predicted proteins | sample OrbCmetagenome_2_FD_92529 | JGI IMG/M metagenome (GOLD analysis project Ga0126338, IMG submission 92529) | Coral microbial communities from Petempiche,Puerto Morelos, Mexico - Orbicella C C metagenome | ecosystem: Host-associated > Invertebrates > Cnidaria > Coral | place: Petempiche,Puerto... | reverse complement strand
CTAATGGGGTTTGTTCTTTGTTAAAACTGAGGATTTTCTCGTAAGAGCTATGGCGGAAAACCTGAACTGGAAACTACTTCCTTAAAAGTTCGGGTACAAAACTACGTGCTCTCGAGAAAAAACAAATGTATGATTATAACAATTTCTTATTTGTCTGTAAAGTTATGATTGTCATAATTTCGCTGTATGCATTTGCATGCGGTTAGGTCCACTCAGGTTTGCTTGCGGTTAGTTCTACTCAGGTTTGCTTCCGGTTAATTCCACTCGGACAGTTCCACTCAAGTTTGCTTCTGGTTAGTTCCACTCAGGTTTGCTTGCGGTTCGTTCCACTCAGGTGTGCCAGCGGTTCGTTTGCTTGTGGTTAGTTTCACTCAGGTTTGCTTGAGCATAAAAACAAAAATCTGTGTGGAATAACCTTCATGTAAAAATAAGTGTGTAACCTTGTGAAAATGTTGTACTGTAAGAGTAGTGTAACTACCGTAATGTAAGTAATACAACGTGATGTAAGTAGGGTATTTCGCGCAAGTAGGTAATTTATGTAATAAAATGTAAGTAGTGCTTTTTGTGCGTGCGGAAATAAAAAAAAATGTGCAATCTGCTTTAGGTCCATGTTAACTAAGGTCTTCCGCAGACTTCTTGATGTGCAATATGCGTGCCGCGAAATTATGATTATCATAACTTAAGAGGCAAGTAAGAAATTGTGATAATCATAATTTCGGTCTCGAGATCACGTAGTACAAAACCATTGCTGTCCCTAGAGCCGCCCGTCCCTACTAGCCAGCGAAGCCTTGGCATGAGGAAAATTTGGCGCTGTAGACACATGACTTGAGTTGATTGGGAAGATTCTTGGACTAAGATTTTCATTAACTTTTAATTCAAAGTAGTTTTCTTTTCCGAACATAGATAGAGGCACTTTGAAAACGCCAAGAAGCGGCCGTCAATACGTTAACAAGCGCACACTACTACGCTGCTCACAATCTAGCTTCTTGAGTGCTTAGCAAACTTCCCAAGTGCATTCGTTAAACAATTAGATTATGAGCTCGAGATTTCTATCGCGTGATAGTTGACGAGGGCGCAGCCTGAGTTAACTATCACGCATAGAAATCGAGAGCGAATAATCTAATTGTTTTAGTATAAATCTACTGGTCGTTCAAAACTTTATCTAAGTCATCTTCACAGGAACTTTGAAAACGCCAAGAAGCGGCCGTCAATACGTTAACAAGCGCACACTACTACGCTGCTCACAATCTATGTTATAATAACCATTGGTAACACTTTCCAGTTGTTCCAGCTTAGTCCAGTTTGCTGTGCTTCAGCCTCAAATCTCATCACACTAGTCGAGAATATTTTCAGTCAAGCAAAAGATAAGCAAATTATTCTTTCTTACAATCGTCAGCATAACGAAAGAAAGGCAATGTGATATTTCCACATGCCAGCAAAATGAATGTATATTTGTTCCATTTACTTGAACTTTAAAATTAGGGAGTGAAAAGCCCGGCGTTCCTTTTTTAAACTATCCACAAAACTGTGTATTGAATTAGTAGCGCGCTCACTGAATACATACATACATACATACATACATACATCAAGATGCATCTTAATGCGAAAGAAGACATGACCAGACCTGAATCTGAGTTTACTCAGAGCAATGGCCGAATTTCTTTACCATTTTTTTTTCAAAGATCTTCCTAGTTTTCTAGTTTGTGAAAAAAATCAGTATTTTTTACTTCTTTCACCTGAGGTTCACAAAATTGTTTGGTTATGTGTCCATTTGATACTATCTCCACTTCTACCTGCTAGCTTCTCGCTATTTCGTTCAGTTCGAGTCCATCATTTTAAAACGCAGGCGTTTAATTTTATAATTCGCGTGCGATGGCAAGCTTTCCATCCTCGTTGTTTTCTTAGCACCTTTCTCCTCGTTTTCGTCTGCAATTTTCTTCACCCAATAGGATTGTCTCGAGCGAGTGGCTTGCAAAACAGAGGTCTTGAATAACAATGAAAACGCTCTGCGAAAATTCCTCATTCTCATAGAGTAAAGCAAATGATTGGTGGCTGAAATCACCATTGGCAAAATAAAGTAAACATCACGCAAAGTGTTAATGACGTCACAAGAGCACGTAGTACAGAAACCTATGACATATGTAATGATGCATGATGGGAACACAGCGGAGCAGAAAAGCGTCAACATCATCATGAAAGATCTGGTGATTTGCCTCTCCGTCGCTAGGGCTCTTCGTTTTATGTCATTATTGTGTGCTGAATCCCAATGCCGCACGTGATCTTGCATTGTCTTTGCAATACGTTTGTGAGAAATAACGAGAATAACAAAAACTACCAGCGTTGCCGTATTAGCGAATACAAACAAGAACACGTAAAATTCTACCACAAGGTAAATCAAGGGAACGCTGAACGACACGCACCAAATAACAGCAGAGGTCAGATATCCGTGCCTTTGCTTGAGCCTTCGGTGAAAAGGTGACGTAATCGTCAGGCAGCGGTCCACTGTCAAGGCTGACAGGCTCAGAAGTGAGGCCGTAAGTGACATGAAATACGTCAAGTGAAATATCCAGAGCACCTGCAACTTTTGTCCTTTTACGGCTTTCTTGATGTGATAAATGATAAAGGCAGGCTCGGTTACACAGCCAACGATCAAATCAGCGGCAGCCAAGTTGATTACAAAATAGTTGAAAGGCGTTCGTAAGTCTTTGTAAGGATCTTTAATGATCGCAATGCACGTCAGCAGATTACCTGGTACAGTTATGATGCACAGAACACTGCTAATAGCAACAGAAGACCATGAAATGTACCGAGGAATATCCTCCTCATGGCAGCCCTCCGAAAACGGCATATCTGTTTCAAAATTTACAAGTAAAATTATTCTGCAGAATACAAATACTGACTTCCTCGAGGTGAACTCCGCTTGTTTAATTACTTTTAATAGTGTAACTGGAGTTGCCAAGTTGTCGACTGCACTGGGTTATCACTCCGGGAAATTGTACTGTTAATACTGGTTTTAATGTGCTATTTATCAGCATAACCGTTTCAGTAGTTTCCATGCAGTGTACCGTCCAACTCTAAAGTGCTGGCGTTTTATGCACTAAACCATCTTATGGAAGAAATGGCGAGCTTGGCAGTCTTCTGATGACTGACAAATGATTCGACATTTATGCTTTTGATCAGCCTCGCACCTGTTAATATTTCAGCATTAAGATATGTAGAATAGATTTTGATGTAAGGAGAGCGTCTTTGGAGATCTGTTTCACTTTGAGCTACGGTGTAAGAAACACATTAAACCGCAAATCACACACTGTATGAAAGCCGCTTATTGAAGTCGAGAAACTTTATATTGTACACCAAGTGTGAAAGATCTAGAAAACAATATAATCTGAAGGAAACAAAACATATAAGATAAACAAAACTGAAAGCTTTTGCCGACCACTTTGCAAATAGTCTGAGCTTAATTTCCGCTCAATTTGCGTTGGTATTTGATTTATTTTAAAGAGGAGCGCTAACAGTTTCAGCTTATAATGCCGCTACTAAAGACAGGTCATTTCCTAGGGAGCACTTTGTCTGAAAAAAATTGAAACTTGATCTATTATGGCTTAATTGGTGGAATTTGCAAATGCGATAATAGTTGCATTGAACGTATAATACAGACTAATTTTAGTCAAATCGGCCGGGAGCGATGAGAGGTTGCAGTATTCGCAAGCTAATTTGCTTTATAATTAAACATTACGCTATTGCAGGTTGAAGTTAGCGAAATTTTCTAGATTACGTTACGAGATGTCGCGAGATCACGTAACGCCCTGACTAGACGTCACGATGTTCTAAAACAGCCCATGAAATTTCTTGTAAATTTCTTGTATCAGTAAAGAACGTCAAAATCACTGGCGCAGTGGTTGCATTTTTTGAATGGAAATTTCTAGACACGAGGAAGAAATTGAAAGGGCGGTACGGGCAATTTGATGAAGACTGCAAAAATTCACTTTGTTCATAACAGATCTTTCGGCATCTTCAAAAACTTCAAAGAAAACCGGAACCGTTTCATACAAAGATACCACGCGACTAATTTGGCGGGAAGTGTGCATATACCTCAGCACGTAGTATGCTCAGCAGAAACAAGAGCAAACTATACTCTCGAATCAAACATATAAATTGTATAAGGTAACATTGGGTTTGTTTTAAAGTTTTGTTGAACTTTGTTATTACTGTATTCAAACAGTTTAATTAGAAGCCCTTAGCTTCTTATCAAACTTATGAAGATTAAGTTGTGTAAGCTTTATTTACATCAGCCGGAAAAGTCGGCAATCGTTTGTGCAGTGAAAATGTTTAATAAAATAGTAGAGAGACATAGTGGCACCAAATATGAGCCTAGCTACTGGTAATTAGCGCATAAGAACTGAATATGGAAAGAAGAAAGAAAATTTGGTTCTTAGTATGAAAAGTGTAATCTATTACCGTATTCTATTACTTACTTCTTAAACTGCCGATCACAGCAAGGTTACAAAAGGATATCTGTATGGTCAGATGAATATAGTTTTCCACTAATCTTAGAACGTATTCTCGCGGCTACACGTTCAGCTAAACTCAGTGGTATCCCTTAATACTGCATTGACAGATCTTGACTCTTGACTTAACCAGGATGTTACTAAGCTTAACATCCAGGTGATTTTCAACCCACACAATTTAAATACATTCGTTAGAAGTTTGTTTTCTATTCCATAGCACTTCAGACTCTTTAAATCTACTCACGAGAATCACAAATTAAATAATATCTGTAGGACCTCAGAGCTGTTCTTGAATGTCTGCTAATGATTCCCTCCCCAGCCATTCCCAGTAAACATTTTTAAAAGTGACAAACTAGCTAATGAAAATACTTCACTTAATATGTATCAGCCTTGTAAGGCTACCAGGTGAAGATACAAGTCCCTAAATTAAGTGATTTTTGAGACTATATAGTTAAATTTCGGCAGTTCAGGAGCCTTCTCTTTTTAGAAACGCGGAAGGCGACAGTATGGGAATCACAAATTTACGGCCAGTTTTCTTTTTGTTCATGGAACTATGCGAACATCAGGTTTTTGCCCGGGGTTTTGCTTTGTTTGGTGCGATGAGGAATATTCAGCACTCTTAGCAGAAAAACATGTACAAACAAGAGATGAATTAAAATACTTACTTAACCCCAAGGAGCGCGACTTCCCCGCAAACAAGAACGTGAGTAAGTTCGGTTAAATCGATCTCGGAAGCTATACTGACGGATGAGGACTTTATATTCGTATAAGCTCAAGGTGTCTTTGATTTCTGAGGCAAAATTGACTGGGCCTTCGTGTTACTGGTCGACATAATAAATTGACTAACAGATGGTGTATATATGCAACTGTTGATTGCTTTCATATTCAGGGACACTTTAGGTGAAAGTGGGGGAAATGTCACTTGTCTTACCTACTGTGGTGCTCGATGTGTCACGTTTTCGTTGTGTTTTGGCTCAAGACAGATTAAAAGGTGAATTTATTTTCACTGGGTGTTCCTGTTATGACCGGCGAGTGGCCTCTTTCTTTTTAAAGGTAAATTCGGTTTTCCTCCTGCAGTCTTCTAGCCCAATTGCTGTTGTATTTGTATTCACGTCTGCTTTTAGCCTGCGAACAGGTCCCCAGCGAGGGCGGAAAAAATATTCGGCGAGCGAAGCGAGCTGTTTAGCGTGAAATAAGGAATCCGCGAGCGAAGAGCACTAGTGGGAGGGGGGACGCTTTCTCTCGTCACCAGAGCGCTTTCGGCTCACCCCGCTCATCGTAGACCACAAAAAAACCACACTCGGCTAGCTCGCACTAAACCCAACCGGGAGCCTGTTCACAGACTAATCTGCTTTTAGATCAACTAGCCCTTAAAAGCACAGAGTTCTTATGGCGTGAAAAGTAACATCATTACAACTTCCTATATTTGTTTTGCCTGCTTAGGAAAGTCAAATTAAATTTTGAAATACCATTACCAATAAAGCGTTCCTAGCAATATGTACTCTAAATATTTTAGTATTAGTTTAATTCACCGTTTCTTCCTTAAACTGAGAGAACTTCGAAATAGATACCTTATAAGTGCTTGCCCTGATTTTCGCAGACAGTGGTTTACCCGAACGACCTGCGAAAAAAAAAAGGTTACCGCGAACATTAATGACTAAAATTTTAATACCTTGCTGTATCAAAGATTCGCCGTGTTCATACCCGTTTTTTTCCTGTTTCGCTTAACGGAGAAAAGGCATGATCACTAGCCTGCGTAGCAGCCGTTTCCTTTACTTTTCCAGGCGGAGAGATCGAACAAGCGAGCAAGCAAGCGGGCGAGCGAAAAAGCGCGCCTGGGGTGAGCAAAAAATTGGGGAGAAGTGGGGAGGGGATGAGCGAGAAGGTTCACTCACTTGCAGTTTCGTTCCCTCCGCGAGGTTTTTTGGAAACGCCTGTTACGCAGGTTACATGATCATAAACGCTGACCTATGTCTATGACGCTGTCCTTTGTCGCTGACAAACATTTCAACCTGTTTCAAATTTTGAGTTGTTGAGGTTCTGTTCAATGTTGTAAGTTATAGTCAACTATGGCCTCAAAATGTGTTGCGTTGATTTTAAGACTGGTCTTCTGTTAACACGGAGCAGTAGTTCGTAAATTAGCGAGAAATTTGCTGGTCCCTTTCAACATGATTTTTATGCCAAATCCCGAAATTAAAGTTGGCAAAATTTGCCTCGTCCATTTTTGCGAAATTAAGTTCTCGCGTTATCATAAGATGTTAACTCTGTGTTTCTTGATGAACTTGAGGCAGGGACTTAAATTTCCCTAAAACGCTTAAGCTTATTACAACTAAAGTCAAACTCAGATTCATGATTATGAATAAGACGTAATAAAAGAGAATATCCGTGGAAGAAGAGGATAATATCAATCATATATCCAGCGCCATTGTTAGTCCTTGTTCATCTTGACATAAGAGCTCTATGGACGGAAGTGTCAAGTAGTTGGTTTCCGTAAAGTGTAACTCATCGTAATGGCAAATAACTTGTGCGTTTTCTTTTCTATTCCTTTTTTATTTCACATTAAAGAGTAAATTTGATTTACTTAACTCGAGTGCCTCCTCGAAATGGCGAATATTTTGTTTTGCAATGAATTCTGCTATATCCTTTCAACGATTGTAACAAAAAATTATTTTTCATTTAATCGCAAAATTCATTGATTGTACTCACCGGATATTTATGCCAGCACTGCAGTTCACTCGTTTCGTGTTCCAGGCGTATCAATTCAGCTACGTGGCTGTCGACTGTGTCTTAAGACAATTGTAAAGGTCTTTTTAAAGAGGAGTGATCACATTGTCACTCAAGCCACTCAATCACGTTGAAGGCTAAATGTAAAAAAAAGGAAAAAAAGACCGCGTATTGCTTTTGCTGAAGAAATCTGCACTACTAGTCTTCTTGTTGCGTGTGAAAAAAAAAGGGGCAAGACCTGGAAACTACACGCTGGTCATCACATGTTCCTAACCGAGAGCTGACTGTGAATGATCCTCTAATCGCCAGAATTTTAAAAAAGAAATTTTAAAAAAGGAATCACAACACCTAGTTTGAGCTTTTGAGTTTTCTTGTCACCTGCGGAGTATCTGACTGACCGTGTTTGTACTTCATGATAAGAAGTCGTTTTTAATCGACTGAAAATTAAAACATATGAATATTATGTTTATTTGAATTCATCATGACAAATTCCTGTTGTTAGTCTTTATCGTCTATCTTAATTCTTCACGCCTCAAGGTTTACTGTCAGAATATTTTCATAAATTTAAATTGAATCAGTTACTTTTGCCGGTGAAAGAGCCCAGGGGTCTTCATATAGTCCAGTTTAAATTATTCAGTGCATTAGATGTAATTGTCAGAAAATATGTGGGTTTTTGGCTTTCTCTTTCATTACTGTTTTCTTTTAAATCTTTCTTGTTTTATATGTTTCTGCTTCCTCTGACAGATAAGATTTTAGTTTTTAACCAAAAAAGCCACCAGATGCTTTAAAACAATTTGCCATTGAGGAAAGTCTTGTATTTATTTAAAAAAGCTAGATGTGAAGCTTGACACCTGTGGTCCCTTCGGGTTTAATTTACTTTAAATTTCTGCGGTCTAAGCAAGCAAAAAGATTGCCTGCGTAGCTGGCTGTCTTCGACGCACGAAGAGGGTATAAATTATCAAGCTACGAGGCCCCCTCGCTTGCATGACAGAGTCTGCCAGCGTCGCCTACAGCACACTGCTGTTTTAAACACTTCTTAGCTTAGAGACTTGAATAAAGGAATGCTTCTAGTTGACCTAACTTTTAATCACTCTTTAACGCTTTGGGCTTAAAGGTGATTAAACACGCGAGATCAATCTATCAGGTTTTCCTGCATCGAGTACCTTAGAGCAAATTAAAAACGTTTTGTCCCTGCTTCAACAATTTTTAAATACACCTCTTAAAATTTCTTATGTGTTTCAACCCCTTCAGTGAAAAAACTTTGAAATTCAACTTTCAGATTTTAAATTTTGTATCCGCTCAAATCTTCTGTACACAGAATGGTCGTTTCCTTCCGATAAAACTACAAGGTCATGTCCAGACCTGTTTCAGTTCCTTGCTGACATTTTAGGCTAGAACTCTTTATTTTTGAGCGATATTTTGGCAGCACCAGGGGCACACACATCCCATATCCCCCCTCCCACCCCCCGACAGCATGGCTTCTTATATTGGCGTGGCTACCAAGGTCCATCTAAACAACATGGCCAATGGCGGGAGTTAACTGTATACAGGTGGCCGGATTCAACTATTAAGCGCCGCCAATTCTCCTCGGAATGCAGAATGATAAGTGGAAATGGTACTATACAGCGGCAATTTCCTCTCTGGCAGGAATTTTATGCTATCTAAATTCTTTGTCAGCAGATTTCGTGTACGATGACAGGTGAGTGCGTGCACAGGCATGTTTTTTATAATCCGCGCGAGTTAGTAATTTTGGGTGACGGGTGGAATGTTGAGGTTTCACTGATTTCAATTGCTTTCTATTAGAAAATTAGCACTTTGGTCACGATACCAGCAATCGGCTCTACACTTTACAAAAGGAAGATGTTGATTGAATTGAAGACAATTCGTCTGAGCTTCCTTTATTTTCTCTGTTTCGTGTTTGAAATAAGCTTAACTTGAGCTTACATTTTCTAACGAGTGATCGTTTGCGGGCGTTCAGCTTAAAACCATTATGGCGACCCAAGGATCAAGTATTGCAAATATACTTGAATGAAAAAAAAAAATTATTCGAAGACTTCTTCGTCGTGGAAATCGTCGTTAAAGGAAAAAAATACAACTCGAAAACAACGCGCAGTCAAACTCAATAAGGCTGGCTATCCTCCAGAGATCTCGTGGCCCACCTGTGTTAGTTTATTTTTTTCGTTTAAGGAACAATTGTAATCTTCTCCAACAAAGACGATCTGAAACCGAATTTAAACAGTATTTGAATGAACGTCGCAGAAATGACTATTTATTTTGCGAAGCGTAAGATAGCATAGCAGAAAATTATGTATTGGAATAACTGTAAGGTTCTAATTACGCGTACTGTCCGCGTACTGTGTTTTGATTTCGACTTAAAACTGACAGAATTGTCAAAATATTACGTTTTTTTGGCAAAGGTATACTCGCAGTGGGAGTTTCGTGTTTGTTAATTATTAATGCCAATCATTTTGCATGGAGGAACGTAATTGAAGCTTTTCTGGTTTTAAAAGTTTGCAACATAAAATCAACTTTGCAAAAAATAGTAAATATTTAGCCAAATTATCGTCAGATATATGCATGGTTATAAATGTGAATATTTATTGAAATATTTAAAGAAATTATTCACAACAAAAATGTAAAGGTGTCCTATCTTTCCTTTTCTTAATCACTTTTTTGTTTGTGATTTGTATCACGGTTTTATTGGTTATCAGCCTCAGTCCAAAGTGCGGAACATAACTTGAGAACCAAACATCCCTTATCATGTGCTCATTCAATCTCCTGCAAGAGAATTCTTTCATCTTAAGTAAAGAGCTCTATACTTGATGATAGCATAATGTGCCCAGACCCATGTCAAGTAGTGGGAATAATTGGTTTTACCATGGTGTAACCAATCTGACCAATCAGAGCTATTGGGAGCTGACAACAATATCATACCATTTTTAAGGCCTCTTAGCTGACCTGCTTTGTAATGCATTGTAGACTCTTTTTTCAAGCAAAGTAAATACTCCTAGTATGATCATTTTTGCCACTGCAAGAAAAATTAGGGCAAAATTGTTCTAATTCTGCAATTGTGACAGTGTTTTATTCTCTTAAACTCTAAACTGAGGGTATTTGTCACAAATCAAATACTTCTACAAGCCACCTATAAATGGAAACTTTGATAACTGTACTAATGAGGTTTTAGCCTAATTAAAAGCTGAGGAAAGCAGTGAATCAAAGGAAGAGTGGGCACTAACCAAAAGAAAGACTGGAAAAACATTTTTAAGGACAGATACTTAACAAGTTTATTTCAGAACAATTCACCACAAGGCTAGGACTCAAAACATTGAAAATTCTCATTGTTTTTAAACCGTAAAAATAAGGTCTAGATAGCGAAAATTAGTAAGAATAAAGTAGTCAGCAGGACAGCCTGATTGAAATGCTTAATAAATGGGCTACCAGCCTTTTTAGACCCTGGGATGGAATAGTAATCCATCCTGGTGGAGTAACAATACTCCTAATGCTTCATGTTACACAAATCATTGTCCTTTAATCAGTAGCTCCTTTGATTATTCTTTAGATTACTATTTTCATTCATCTCTTTGTGAAATTATTTTTTTGTTGTTGTTTTATAGCCGAGCCATCATTAAAAATTCTGATCTCCTGCCTACAACTCCATGGAGCAATGTACTTTTCAATGACTTTTGGGGCACCCCTCTGACTCACAGTGGAAGCCACAAGTCTTACAGACCCTTGTGTGTGGCAACATTCAGGATAAACTATTACATTGGTGCATTGAATCCATTTGGATACCACCTTGTGAATGTCTTACTACACAGTGCTGTTTGTTGGTTAGTTGTGGTGTTGTCATATGTGTTTCTACATGCACACTTCCCAAGTCTAGTGGCAGGGCTACTGTTTGCCGTACATCCCATTCATACAGGTAAGATATAAATAACCTAAAGGGCAAGACAATTCTATTCCTCTTAGATAGGAGTTCAAATTTTCCATCTGTTAGAACACCTTTCCCGTACTACACTTTCCTCTCCACTCCATGCAGCATGTATTTGACTAACAGGACAAAAATATTGTTTTCTCAGATTTCTATATAAATCGCAGTTGTGCACATTAATTTTATCTGGACTAAAATATCAGATGTTTTGCTGAGAATTTTTTTAATTAATGACGATAAATAAATTATTTAATTACCTATTTATATTTTCCTAAATGAATGTGTAGCAATGAACTTCACCTTCCAGTGTATCAGGTACCTCTTCTCAATTCAGCCATCCCTTGTTTGATATACAAAAAAGATCACAATACGCAGTGATAGTTCCCTGGGTGAATAAACCTTGTATCACAGACCATACGCTGTACGGGACAATTAAAACTAACATCTGAGACCTATCCATGAAATGTTATTTATGAGAAAAAATAATTGGTTACAGTGGCACTCTGAACCCTAGATCAGCTCCCACTACCTTGGAGACCTGTCTTTTACTTAAGAGAGAGATAATAAGCACTGAAAGTATGTGTAGCTAGTTTCCTGAAAAAAATCACCATCTAATTCACAATCTCAGCTGATGATACTCTGCTGGGCTATTAACTAGTGTAATTCTTGAGGAAAAGAAGACACAATCAGCCACCTGCCTCAACAATATAAAGCCTCCTAATTCAAGACGGTAACATTACCCTCAATACGTTTTAGGGATATATGATAAGAGGATATCCACTTCTTGTAGATATGTTTCAATAATGTTGTCATGCCTGATAACTTGTTATATTATATGTTTCCTAACAGAGGCTGTGACTGGAGTTGTTGGACGAGCTGATGTTGAAGCATGCTTCTTTTTCATTGCATCGTTTTTGGCATACATCAAGTCACACAAGGCACCTACAAACACTACTCTACATAAGCAGAACCGTAATCAGTGGCCATGGTTGTTGCTGTGTTTTGTAATGTGTGTTGCAAGCATGTTGAGCAAAGAACAAGGCATTACTGTTTTAGGGGTGTGTGCTGTTTATGAGGTTATCATCCTCTTCAGCTCTAACAAGAAACAGGCTGTGTTTGTCACCTTGACTAAGGTGAGTGGCACATGCTGTTAATGACAAATTTGGTGAAAAAGATACATTATTATTGGATAATGTGTACTAAAGGCATCCGCGGTCAAGTGTCAATCGATACACTCAATTGACCTGTGATCGGCACTTGATCAACATCTCAATTGATACTCGGTTGACACTAGATTGACACTTGATCAACTGTTGACCGATAGTTGGCTGAGTGTCGACCGACTAATATGCATTGATCGACATTTGATGGCATGTCTGCTAAAGTTAGTCAATAATATTGTCGACTGAGATGTCAATCAAGTGCTGATCAAGATGTCGATCAAGTGTTGATTGAGGGTCCATTGAGGGTATCAATCAACACTCCACCGCGGATGACTTTAATACACATGATCCTTAAATTATTTTGTCTTCTGCAATAAGTACTATCATGCTTCATTATTTTATTCAGTTTTGTGATACACATCTCAGACATAATCTGACATGTATAATAGGTCCTGCTTGATAAAAAGGTCAAGAATTATCACTTGAGATTAGGCATCGTCTTTTAGTTCCTAATTCACATCAATAAACCACTTTCGTTTATTAAACTTGCAGATCACATGTGAGATAATAGATGTAGCCCGTGGCTCTTAAAAATATTGCATTTTTGAGGGAATTAATTTTATCCAATGTCTCCTTCATACCCAGAGATTTCTTCAAAAGATTTCCAAAGTAATACCAAAGAGTTTCAATGGTTAATGAGGTAGATCCAAAGTTGTTTTAACAATTGGACCACTGGGTAAATGTACCTTTTAGACTTGATGCCAGTGGGAATTTTTTTCCTGTCTTTGTACATGTACATCTCTAACTATATTGTTTAAGACTCTTAATATAGTCACTTCGTATACACTAACATGTAATTTTAGAAGATTTGACTCTACATGTGCCTTAGTTACTAGTCAGAATTATGACTTGCTAACAAATTTTCTATCAGACATTGTAGACTGGCAGGGTTGTAGCTAAGAAAATAGTCTCCCGGCTAAGATTTTCATTGAGCCAGTCACCATTTTTCACGAGAGACCTGAAACATAATTTCATCCTCAATTTTTCACAATACCTTGAATGCGGGGCTATCAAGCTTTGTGTTTAGAAGATGGCGGACACAGTACACAGAAAGAGAACACACTAAACATGTGCTCAAAACAAGATTTTATTCCAATTAATTTACTCATTACAGTGGCACCGATACTCAAGGTAGTCAGAAATTTATTCCAAACTTTTCATTTACATGTAGACAGTTTGATATGACTCAGATATTGAATGATTGTATGTGCATAACCTAAAAACCGTTTGTTGTCCTTTCCTGCGTGACCTACCCGCCAAATTCCAGGCGGTGAATTTCGCTGGCAGCCGGCACTTAGTGACAACCCTTGACTGGTAGCAACACTGTACCAGGTATAATTTCAATAAGCTATCTCAGCTACAGTAGTTGTAGTGTACAACCTTATGGTATCATTTGTAATTTGTTTCTAGGCTCTCCAAAGTGGCTCTACCTTGCGTCTTTTTTTGGTGTTTTTCACTGGACTTGGGCTTTTATGTTTGAGAATTTTAATAATGGGAAAGCAAGCTCCTGATTTTTCACCATCTGATAATCCTGCAGCAAATTGTGAAAGTAGCCTGACAAGGCTGCTAACTTTGTTGTATTTACCAGCATTTAATTTTTGGCTTCTTCTGTCTCCAAGAACACTGAGCTTTGACTGGTCAATGGATTCTATACCCCTTGTAGAATCATTACTGGATCCACGTTGTGCAATAACTGTGATGTTCTACGGATTTCTCACATTCTTGGGAGTTTACTGTTTGACAAGGTGTTTTCTTTGTGTTGAAACAAGTATAGAGGATCACACTGGAGATGAAACAGTCAGGAAGGAAAATCCTTCTGTGGCTCATAGAAAAGATCATGCACCAAAAAATGGGAAGAAACAAACAAGATCTACAGAAAGTTCTGGAGGACCTTCGAAAGATACAAATTCATATCCACCATACCAGAACAACAATTTACCAATGAGATCATTCAATGTCACATACAGAAATAACTTGCTTCAAGCTGCCCTTATTGCTCTTACAATCGTAATGTTTTCTTTTTTGCCAGCTAGTAATCTGTTTTTCTATGTTGGGTTTGTGGTGGCTGAGAGAATACTTTACATTCCCAGTGTGGGGTTTTGTCTGTTGATTGCAATCGGAGCTGATATAATTTGGAGGGCTTGTAATGAGGATCAGCAGAGGTTATTTACTGGGCTCTTGGTGTGTGTCTTCATCTTATCTGTTGCAAGAACGGTGCAAAGGAACTGGGACTGGCAGAATGAAGAAACTCTGTACAGGTGATCATCTCTAGATTATTTAAGATATAGAATGCACACTCCCATTGGTCAATAGGTGTGTTTAAATGACAGTATACAAACATGGTTGTGACAAGAAGTAGTTACTTTGTAAAAGCAATAGGGGACTCTTTTTCAACATTTACATCATTTGTCCTTGTTGCACCATGGGACACATAAGGCTTTAGCGTTTACACAGCCTCATCTAAACACTAGAGGGGTTGGGAGAATTCTCAAAAGTTATGCAAACCCCGAGCTGACTGTATCTCAGGTTTGCATAACTGTCTCAGAATTCTACCAGCCCCCTTCGTATTTATATGAGGCTATGTAAACACAGCAAAAATACTCTTAACGCTTTTAAAACTCAAACTGTAGTAGCATATATAATATATATGTGTACATAATCCCTAAAACGTTTACATTGTTTTCAGAGAATGTTTATTTTATGTGTTTCTTAGGTGTTGAGCTTGGTCTGGTGCTATAGCTATTCTCTAATAGTTGGTGAGGGGCAATGCCCTGTGACAATTAGCATAGTCAAAAAAAGCTGAGAGGACATAGTCTATTAAGCCACAGCCTTGTTATTAAACATAGATCACAGAAAACTACTCCCAGAAACTGAATAAAAGTTCTCTGTATTTTCAACAGAGTTTTGAATTATGACTTCCAGGTAATCAGAATGTGTATTTCCTGCACTTTTTTCAAAGTGTAGTGCAAAGTTATAATTTTCCTGATTATAAATATTTATGATCTTTCATATATTCACTGGTATTCTTCATCATCTATGGGTATATTATAAACTCACAACTTGACCAGCTCCCAGTTGGCTTGATAGCTCAGCTGGTAGAGCACTGCACTGGTTTCACAGAGGTTGTGTGTTCGAATCCATTCAAGCCTGAATTTTTTCAGGCTTTTTTCAGGCTTAATTTCACAACTGCTTAAGTTGTGTGTGTAAATGCAAAGATCAGTCATGTCTTCATAAAAAGTATAGTGCTGTGTGATTTTGCTTTAGTTTTTAGTATAAAATTGTACAAATCTATTAATATATCTCATGTTGTGGCATATTATTGCATTCTTAATAGATCTGGCATCTCTGTTAACCCTGCTAAAGGTAAATGTCTAGTTTTTGTGCTTCTTTATCCTTGGAGATGATTATGCGTAAACTAGTCTCCCTGTTTACCCATAATTAATATTATCTAGCTCAACAATTATTACTGTACATGTATACATTTATTGAACAGGAAAATACTCATTTTCGGTTGTAAAGAACATCAACTTCTTATAATCAAAACGTGGTTAACAAGTATTTTTAAATGAATAAAATACAATGTGTCTTATAAGTATCCTATCACTAAAAAATTTTTTTATTGTAAGTACTGATCACTTTGTTAGGTAAAACCAAATGCGGTAACACCTAACTCAACAATATTCTTTTATGACTATCAGCTTGGTCAAATCTTGGCAATGTATTGAATTCTCAAAGGAGAGTTAGAGAAGCAGAAGATGCTTACAGAAAAGCTCTCTCGTATCGCTCCAATATGGCTGATACTCATTACAACCTGTAAGTATGTTAAATGTATTTGTAAGCTCCTTCAGAAAATGAATCCTTTATAAAATTGGGTAGAAGTCATTGTCTAATTTTTTGTTGTCAGTATTAGTGTACATCTTAACTTTTGTAATTTTTGACTTGATACTTGATTTATTTAGGATGCAAGGGCTAGATGTAAGTTTGTTCAGTCTCACTTTATTACTTTTCAAGAGGTATTGCTATAATTATTTTGCTTTTTAGAGGGATTCTTTTAGCTGAGGAGCAACGCTACAGTGAGGCAGTCCAAAGTTATCAACATGCCATCCACTTTAGACCTAGACTGGCTGGTGAGATCAGTTATCCTTGTGGCGCTGATAGTAAATTAATCACATGCTAAGGACTTCTGTAAAATTTCCTCATGAAAGTAGTAAATTGATACCTACTGTTACTCATAACTAAGGGAATGGCAGAATGAATTTTCTTTATTATTTTAAGTGGCTCTTTTACAAAAAAATAATTTCTAAATTTTGTAAATAAATTAGATATATGCTTCTCTGCAGCTGCCCATTTGAATTTGGGAATTGTGCTGGCTGACATGGGGCATAAGGAAGAAGCTGTTAAGGTATTGTTCCTTGCCAGATGACACACAGTTGTACACAGTTGTACACAGTTGTACTTGTCATTTACGTCCAACTGTCCTAATCACCTATCAAGCTCAAAGACGGCAGTAGAATTATGTGTTAAGGACATTGGGGACTGGATGCTGTGCAACAAACTTAAGTTAAATCAGGATAAGACTGAACTTTTGGTTATTAGTTCTAAATATTGTCCACGACCACCCCTCGACTATATGCGAGTTTGTGATGAAGTAATCAAATCTAGTAAACAGGCCAGGAATTTAGGAGTTGCACTTGATCAATGTTTGGATTTCAAAGAACATGTTAAAATAACCAGCAAGAGCGCATTTTTCTGCATTCGTAGTATAGCTAAAATTAGGCGATACCTATCCCAGAGTACTACTGAGACTATTGTTCACGCTTACATAACATCACGTTTGGACTATGGTAACGCCCTACTGTATGGTCTCCCAAAGTATCTGATTAATAGACTTCAGCTTGTACAGAACTCAGCAGCTCGCCTTGTTACCTTGACTAGAAGGCAGGAACATATCACACCAATACTAAGGAGCTTACATTGGTTGCCAGTTCATTTTAGGATTATTTTCAAAATATTGTTGTTAACTTACAAAGCTCTGAATGGACTGGCCCCTGATTACATTAGAGACCTACT
>Ga0126338_10000967_pt1 | contig 17461 bp, 6 predicted proteins | sample OrbCmetagenome_2_FD_92529 | JGI IMG/M metagenome (GOLD analysis project Ga0126338, IMG submission 92529) | Coral microbial communities from Petempiche,Puerto Morelos, Mexico - Orbicella C C metagenome | ecosystem: Host-associated > Invertebrates > Cnidaria > Coral | place: Petempiche,Puerto... | reverse complement strand
CTTACACAATATACGTTTGGGAAGTTGGATTTGCCAATTTATATTTTTTCCGAAAGAAAAATATAATCTTGTTGTGAGCGTATTTTCAGATTTACGCGGTGTTTGACCTTCAGTCCTCAACCCTGACTTGTGAAACCCGTGACATTTTGTCAACCTTGCGTTCACAATAATGCATAGTGTTTCTGTTTGAGTCCCCAGTAAATTTCTTTTACATCATACATCATATTGGTTTTCAGTGAACCAGTAATTTTCGTGTTAATCTCGTTTAATTATTAAATAAAAGGGAAACGTAATTTCCTCTGGGTGCACCTTGGACGGTTCCTTTTTCAATAAATATTGCAAAAAGTTATTTTGAGTCATTACAAATCGGATATTTCTGTTTAAATACTTCTAAATATGGCTGACGTAACATAAACGTTTCTAAGGTTATAAGCGGATTAACATGTTTTTCAGCACGAGCCGGTTAAGCCAAAAATAGGAACAGTGCCCGCGTTTTTCATCAAGTAAACAGACGTTTCGTTTGAAAAAGTCTAATTCTACTGAATTCTAAAAGTAGTTAAGAATTATAGTGAAAAAAGGAAAAGGTCCATTGAATTGGTGTGAAATGCAGAGAGTGTTGTTAAGAGACCCAAAAGCCAATCAAGTTGCAACTTCTTGGTCAGCTTTGAAGGTTGATTATTCATCACTGGTTTCTTGACGCCCTTATCTTAACTTTTACTCTAATTTGGTGATAGACATTTGAATTTTCTCATATTTTACGTAGACGCCTGACCCTCCTTCGAAGGTGTTTTCTAATTTTGTTGGTTATCGATTAAAATTTAAGTCACTTTTGTTGCAGAAATCTGTCAGACCATCGTGATTGTTTCATTGAGTCTTTCGCAGCAGTTACAGTAAATAGACGGCGCGTTTCCGCTGATACAAAAGGTTTTCTGACTTTTCTAACCTTGCAAAAAATAGCCAAAGGTGTGAAAATCTGATCATTCCTGGTTCCTAGGAACAAATCTTGCCGTATTTACCTTGTGGAATATTTTATCAGCCTCGCCAATCTTCCCAACCGCAGAATTTAGCCAAGGCTTTGAACTTTTTGAAAAATGATCATGTCAGCGCACAAAGGCGTAACAGAACGAATCTTAAAATATTTACCTTGTGGAATAGTTTACCAGTCTTGCTTATCTTCGTAACTGCGGCCCCGAATCTTCGCCGTCGGCGAAGAGTTATTTTTTCATAACACTAACAAGATATTGGACGTGACTCTGAGTGCGACCCTGATGTGACTCTTTCAGCTGATAAGTATCTTTTGATTCATGTATCAGAATAAATGTATAAGTGTTCTCATTGTTTCTTCCGACTGACAGTTACATTAGCCAACTCATCAGCCTGCGGCTTAGCTTTATACAAAAGAATCCCATTCAAGAGATTTGCGTAGTTTAATGGCCGTGAAAGGATTTCCTGTTAGGTTGATATGATTTCTCCTTCTCATTTTGTCAAATCATACTTAGCGACCACGGCGGCGCTGCAAACGAAGTTAAATTACTCCAAGGATAATAAAGAAAACCACAGCAAAGCGAATGAGTCCTTATAATTTATGTTAGGGATGGCAAAAGGATATGAATCAATGAGCGGACTGCTTTGTCGGTCCTTACCGGATAACATTTTTAATTTCGCGTCGATAACATGGTTTTGTGCAAGCTTTGAAATTATAATATTCAATATGATTTAGAATAAAGACATCAACTGATAACCTAATGCATTTTTAGAATTCTCATTTTGCGGATTTTCAAGGAGTAAGTACCGTTAGAACGGACTTGTCGTACCTAAGCTGCTAAATCGTTCCTAATGCACTTTTAGAATTCTTATTTTTCGGGTTTTCAAGGATTAATGCCATTAGAAGACGCCTTTTCGTAGCTAAGCTGCTAAATCGTTGATAGCTCAAGAAGATTAGCTGCAGATTTTGTAGTGTTTCGATAATTTCCTTGTTTCTTTTCATCAAGGAACATAAAAAGAGACCTCGTTATAAATATAATGCAGCTGAGGGAAGCCCAGTGAATGCAATAAATACTGAATGGTAAACTAGTCGTTCTTTTTGAACGTACTCTTAAGAAGTTCCAACTTTATATACAAGATTGAAAAACTGACAGATTAAGAAAAAAGTAACAAAAGTTTCCACTTATTGAAAGCGAAGCTTGCAGTAAATGATGTATAGGGAGCTTTGAGAAAACCAAGACTGTATTCTGAACCTTACACCAGTCACCAAACAAAAGGTCATTTGAGCAGAACAAGAGCTATGCACGTGCGTTATAAACTTTGGAACATTTCTTGGCCATCCTCCGCGAATCAAAGAAGTGAAATGACCATTAACTACTTCGAATAATTTTTCGTATTTCCGTTTAGAAAATTGGACGCCTTTATTACTTGAGCTTGCGCAAGTTTTAAGACCGATACACGTACTGAACAGATCCATCTAGCTACGGAATTCCATGGTGTAGTCTGAGTTTATGATTTGCTATGGTCGTCCTTGGCGTCGCCGTCTCGCACAGCTCACGTGCTTAAGTTATTTTAACTACAAAGTGTGTTTACAGCATGAATACAGTCGTTATATCTAATTTGTTATTGCATCAAATGTCGTTTGGGCACTGCCTACACACGACCATAAAAACACTGCTGTTTTTTGTTACAATTTTGCATAAGTTTACAGCGTTTATTTGTTTGCCCCTTGTCTCAATAGTGACACTTTCTTTCTTTTTTTTTTTTTGCTCTTTGATCTCCACTTCTTTCCGTGGGCGTGTATGCTTTTAAGCATGTTCCGGAAAGGTATCATTTGAAAATAAAAACGGATAAAATCAAGAAGGCTGGTTATTAATGTTGATTTTTAGAGATTTCCTTGTATAATAAACCTGCAGGGATTGTGTCAATTTCAGCGAAACCTTCGTTGTCCTAGAGAGAAAATGTTTTCTTGCGAGTCATTTTTAAGTCATCCTTAGGAAGTGACAAGGATTGACGTGAAATGAAAAACACAATCCAAATTACACTACAAAACTCTTTTCAAAGGAATGAATAATTTTCCGTTTGGGCATTTCGAAGAAAAACTTTTCAGCGTATTTCTTACCAGCATTTGAGTTCTCTGTTCAGGCATTCTTGCCTCACTGAACAAGGAAAGTATCGCCGTGGGGTCTAGTTTCTTTTTACGTGAAAACTGAAAACCACTTTGATATCCGAACAATATCCTGTACACTACGTAACCAGCAGACGCCCCCACCCCGCGTCCGGTTTAAAACGGATTTACGTTGAAAGAAAAAAAACAACAACAACAACAAGAAAAAAAATCTATGTGCCCTCTGCCCTTTACCCCTTTTGCACCATTACTGGCAAGAAAACCTTCCTGAGAAAATAAATATATTGCCTTCTTGACTCACAATTTCATGCCCATTAGCTTTATGCAAAAATTTCCCCATACTGAAGGTTTAAAACTACTAAAAAAAAATGATAGCTTCAAAAACGTGATTGTACAACCGATCACTTTACTTTTAAACATTCATTTAGTCTCTTTCCTTTTCAAATGAATCCACATTCTTGTCAGCGAATTTCTTCTATTATTTTCTTGAGTGGTTTTCTTTTCTTTGTAGATGAAAGCGTCAGTGAATTCCAGGCGGGCAATATCACATCAATAACACACTCTCGCCGGGAACCAGTAAGTCGATACGACATTTGTCATTAGGCCAAAACAACTATGTGTTTTGTTTTCATCGTTCCCGGTGAATCATAACTAGCACCTTGTCCTGGCTATATTCTAAGTGAAAACCACAGCATTCCTCACAGATTTCAATGTACAAATTCTCCTTATCGACTTCCACATATTTCCTCTACTAGAGCTGAGAGAGTATATTCACGCATCGAGACAATTTCTCATTGGTGAACCGTTCTTTTGATCTCATAACTTAGACACCAAATTGTGGTTTTCAAGGAGAGTCCCGAACTTCTAACTGAACTTTGATTTATTTGTTCACTTAAATATCGCAAGAGTAATTTTCCTGTGCAATGTTCACTCCGGCTTCTTTACGCGAAATTAATTTATTCTCAGCCAAATAAAACGCCCCAGGGTCATTCCTTAATCCAGGGTGATTAATCCTTAACTATTCATTATCTCTTTGTAATAAATTCACAAGGGAAATTTAAGAAAATGAATGAATTGATCAATAAAACGCATTACTGAATACCAAATTTTTCCAGCAAGAACGAAACAAAATGTATAAAGCAGCTTCGAGGGTATGGATGTCGATTTTGGATTCTTATGTGGTGTGAACTTCAGAATTTGCCCTGTTATGTTGATTTGAGACCTTAACGATATTGGCTCAGCTGAGACCGGCGGAACATGCTGCATTCCTGACACTTTGATTTTATTGAACTCGACATCCAGGATTTGTGTTTGTTTTGAAGCAATTCGGTTTTAGGCCCCTTTTGTGAAGAAAATATTTTACCATTACTTTGCGTTCGACACATTGACGTAGAAATCTCTGCGGTTTGAGCATAGAAGAGGGACTGACTTATACGCAATTGTGTCGGCAACGGGTCTGATTATAGAGATATTATTCAACTGGGAACCTCGTTACATCTTCTACAATGCTATTGACAAAATGTAATCTTGCAAAATTCACATGAAAAATAACAAGTGTTTTAAGCACATGCTTTAAATTACTCGCTAAACGGTAGACGGTCAAAGAAGACTGCACTGAATTCGCGCGGAGTAGTAAAACAAGCAAGCTCAAAATCAGTGTACAAAAACTGAAACGTTCTGCAAATTAACCATTAAGCATTAAGCAACCGTTTTGAAACATAAGGCACAAAAGTTCTAAGAATCATTCTGCAAACTAAGAAAGAAATTAAGCAAATAGGTGTCACTAGAAAATCCGAAGCTATCACATGACTATGACTTGCCTTAGTTCCAGGTTCTTTGGAATCCAAGACAAATATCTTCTCTGTTGCATTTGCTGAAAAAGTTGCTAACCGAGAACCTTGGTTCCTCGATTGTGTGCTTGCTTACATTGCTAAGGGCGTTATGCACCGTAAACATCTACTATCTTCGTCCCGGCGGTACTAAGTAAAATATCATGTTGACACTGTCTCTGGACAGAATCCATGTGATTTGCATACTCTTGTTGTTTAATATCGGGGTAGATTTTAATGACTGCGTTGAACTGACACACGGTTCAATATAACTTTGCTATTGTTGCTCTTTGTCTAGAGATAAAAGTAACCGATCTCGGACGTTTACGTCAATAGGAAAACATCTGTTAGTTTGCTTGGGCAATATATAATATGAAGTACCGGTATTCTAGGCATTTTAGGTCGGAGTTGTTTTATTAGCTTTAAGCTTGGATATTGTAGATTGACGTAGCTTTTTTGGCAGGCATAGTACATAAGATTCACTTTAAGAACAATTCCCTTTCGCTTAAATTTCACTAAGCAAGGGTCAAGTTAAGTTATGTATTTGGTTGGAAATGATGTAAAAAAGAGCAATTACCGATTTTTATTGAAATAGTTTTCATTAATCTGTTAGAGAACTACAGTACTTTATGCATGGCCATCAGGTTCATACATGTAGCATTCTAAATAGAAACTTGGTGATCACTCAGACACAATTTAGTGTCGCAATAAATCAGGATAAAGATTATATTTTGACGAACATTCCTATAATATCTTAAAATTTAAAAATAGCCCCCAAACACCTTTTCTTTCCTTTTCCGAGTTGAAGCGTAAAGAACTGACTTGGCTTTGACTCCTCTCCGACACCAAGCACAGTATTGACATCCATTACTGAACTGATAGAATTTTTGAAAGAAAATCTATTAGGATTGCTAGTTAAAAAGCACTTAAAACCTGAATTGAACTCAACTTAAAAACGAGCACTATCACGGCAATTTTGCTGCTTTGTCTTTTTAGGTCCAAACGGTGCTAAAACCATGACTAAGAACCTTACCTCGTACAAGAAATGCACATCAAACACCAACGTTACGCATTAGATGATGTTACTCGAATTGATCACTGGAGAGCAAGGGATGATTACTTACTAGTTGCTGGAAATTTTTTCAAGGCAAGAGTGCGCGGTATGAAATAGTCTGCCGGACTTTTCCATTTTGAAATCAAAACCACGACTATGCCTGACCCCTGATAAGACTGCTTCCATAATGTCTGCACTGGTATAGTTATTGCAGCAACCCTTACCTAACCCATGGTACCACTCCTTCGATATTTTCTACGTTGGTTCAGTTATCGAAACAAAACTAGACAATTACTATTAGGTCTCCATTAATGTGGCTAAATGCAGCTGCATTATTATTATTATTACAATTATTATCTTCGTAAGTCATACTCAAGATGCTGCCCCTTCAATACAATACCTGTGACTGCAAGACCTCAGTCACGATATACAGATAGTGTTAAATCCTTTTGTGATGTACAAAACTACCTTTTGAAACCAGGGAGAATTCCAAATCATAGTTTACTGAGGTAGAAAAACAACTAAAGTAGGTTCTTGCTAAACCCCCGAAAACAAAGGTAGTTGGAGAGAGATTGCACGGGGTCACGAACCGGCGTCGAACGAAGAAAATGAACGTTAAATGTTAAATATAGGCCATTCCGTGACATGCACTGAAGTTGTTACACCCAAGGGGCGAAATATAATTAAATGATTAACGCAACTGAATATACAGCTCCTGATAACTAATTCATATGACTATGAAAAGTCTTATCTTTTTGCATAGTTTTCCATCCTTGTATAATCGAACTATTTGTCGAAGCACTAGACCATCAACCACAATCAAGTCTTCATGACCCTTCGCCCCGAATTAATAAATCTTCTTAATAATTGATTTATAAATACCTTTTTGTTGATCCCATCACAATTGATTTTTTTCACGAGTGCAAGCTACATGGTCATGCAAATTCTTTTAGATCATCTTTGGTCCTTTCATAATAACTATGGTCCTTTCAAGTGCATGAAGAACTGGAAAACGTCTTTGGAGAACTTATAGAAGAACGAAGATCGTAACGATTCCAGTATATAAAAACATAAATAGGGCAAAATTTTATGTTCTTCTCCCTCGAGTTTCACTAATAAAAAGATGGATAAAAAGTATTGAGACATTTTTGTGCAATTTAGACATAGGAACTTAGATTCTATGCTGAAGGAACTTTGTTGTCAGTCTCTTTTTTTTCAGGCGATAGTCACGCTATTTATACCATAGTGGTTATAAACATAATATCAAGCACTGTCTCTCGGTATCAGCGCACCTTCATATTTGACCTATGTTGTCGTGTGATATCAATTATGCAAATACGTTACTCACAAGAAAAACATCAACAAAACCTGTCGCCTTGGAGAATGAGTGCATTTGTGTCTTCAGTCATTAGAGGTAAAAAGGTGGTACGAAGAATCCTAAGAAGTTTTTCTAAAATCCAAAATTTGGACAAGAATTCTCGAAATATAGTCGGAACCATTTCATCAAAACAACTCTTCAAACTCATTTACCGTGACCAAAATTGTCGAGTCTCCTTTACGAGAAATGATTCAGCGATTTTCAACCGCCCACATTTAAGTGTTATTAACTTTCTTGAAGGATTGTTTTGAGGCTTGAATGACCCATTATTTTTGTCATGTCGAAGGAAAACCGCCAAGTGAATGCACTTATAAAGAAGTCCAACAAAACATCCTAATGAAAGCGCGTGGTACTCTTAAGCATAACCGATGAATATCACGATGCTTCGCTTGAATTGCACGTCAAGAAAGCTGCTTATTCCATTCATACGCCTAGTTCTTTCAGAAAAAAACTGAATTAAACTGCCTGAACACTCCATTTACTCAAAAGAATAAATAGCATTCAAAGATTTCTTGCAAAATCTACGTATCGTATTTTTTAAGGGAAGGTACAAACTAGAAAACGCGCCTTTCTGTGAATAGTCTTGTTTGTCACAATCTCGACTTTCCATAACTTTAATAACTTGTACATGTTGAATTCTTAATAACGATAAATAAATTTTCGTGGTGTTATTGATAATTTTAGTCATGGTTGAGTTCTAACACGAACACGATTTTACATAATAGCACAGACAAATTCCTGTTATCACTGGTGGCTCTTTGTTTCCATATGTTGTGTCGAGTTCCAGCCTTTTGTCCGAACAACTCCTACACGGAAGAGTTTCGAACGTATAAAATGACCCTACCGTAGGGAGCATTACTCAGCACAATTTGAAATGAACGAGGCGATTAGCGGTTGTTTTTAGATGACATATAACCCGGCTGCTACAGTTGGTATTGGTCCTTTTCCGCTTCGGTTCCTTCGCCGCTCTTAGCTACTTGTAACTCTCGAGACAACAGCCAAAAGTCGTGAAAGATGCCGACCTTTCATGGTATGAATTTCTTTTCGAAAGATACTTGAAAGAGACTTCACTTAAGTCACACTTTACAGGCACTCCATTGTAAACCTACACTTCTTGCAATGACCGCGGTTTACTTGGTTCCCAGAGACAAAACATTTGATGAATTCTATCCTTACTGATATTGCAGAGTCCTATTAGGCACCAGAGCAGCCGTCTCATTAGCAAAGTTCAACTTCTAATACCGATAACACCTGTGATGTCTTTCTTAGTGGGAGTTTTCTGTACATGCGAGAGTCTTCATTGACAAAAGCAAGCTTGCATGATACACGAATACATGCATATAGAAACAACAATACGAATTTACCATTTGACTCATTCAGCGAATTAGGAAGTGTTTCGATCGACGTTGAATGCGAAGGTTTCGAGTAATTTTATGATCATCGGGAAGAGAACAGTACAATTTGTATCAGTCTCTTTTGCTATAAAACATGCACCTTGAAATTTTAAACTACAGTACATTCAAAATCCCTATAGCTTAACTATAACATATATATGATCTTTCATATATTCACTATTATACTATAACGTATTTATAACCTATTCTACAACTTAGAATATATATGTACTCTTGAACTTCTTAGGAAACTTCATAATATTTGCATACTTAATCCAAAAAGCTCTGAAATCGCCAAGCAAATTAAAGGGTATTAAAGCCACCAAGGCGTATGACAGAAAACTCAGGAGGGTTTCTATTCTAGAAAGAGTGAATATTAAAACGTGGAATAATTTCGCTTGTTTATAAACACGATACGTTTAAGCAGATTTAATCGCGCCATCTTTAGAGGAGTTTTCATGCAGTCATTAATGTTTTTTTGGTGCAACGATGTAAATCGCGATTGTAGTCTACTATTGACTTTATTAACTAAAAGGGAGGTTAAAATATTAAATTTAAATACAACATGTTGCCACTTTGATGGATTGCTTCGCAATTAAAAAGCAATGACGAAAAATTAATTAGGATAACTATGTTATGCGTAAATGTTGGCTTGCGCGGCTCTTACTACAAATGTTTGAGACTCTTCGTTAATCAAGCCATATTCATTTCTCTGTTGTGAAGATGAGGGGAAATAGTGTGGCGACCAAGGATGTTTGAGTTCGTGATCTAAGTGTTCTTTGTATTTCTGTTACGATTTCATGAAGAACTGCATGTATAAAGATTTGTTTTTAATCTGATAACCATGCGGTTGGAAATAATGTCTAGGCTATCTTGCGATGAGCACTGCTAAAAGCTACGAATCAGCAGAACGTTTAGTTCAGTAAGTATATGCTGTTGTGCTGTTTAAGAAAGCGATATTTAAAGAAAATATCACTGAAACTTATGGACCGTCGTTTATAGGATCTTGTGAGTCAATAATGAACATATAGACCTGATGTCTTCACCCATTGATAATCGAAATTGTAAAATACACGATGTATATACGTCATAAAAAGATGCCAGATCTTCTATTATACTTTTTGTAGTTCTGTAAAGGATAAACGTGAAATAACCATTTTATTTGCAAATGAAATAAATTGCTTCGAGAGCTGTTTCTGCTGATAACAGTTAAGCCAAGGTTACAGAACAAGAGGCTTAGAAACTGTTAATATGTTGTCATCTAAATTATTTGTTCATGGCCTTAGCATTGGGGGGCCTTGAAAATTCGATATTTTTATTAAGTCGCCGTGATAAAGTTATTAGCTTTCCTAAACCTTTCTGTAAGTAAAGCGTGTTTAATTGGAAATAGGAAAACCAATTTAGAGAAAATTAACTTAATTAAACTAAAGATGAGTGAAAACAGGTTAGCAAAACCTTGCAACACTTTTCATCTGTGTTTTACCAAACAACTTCAAATTATGTATCCACTGATGTTAATAATAAAGAGTTACTATAAGTGAACCGCTGTCGGAATGAGGTATAGCTAAAGTTGACCTTGGCGTTTTCAATTTTCTATGTTTGATTTGCCCCTTTCGTTTTGTGAACGAAATTGCGTATTTAAGACCGCAAAGACAGTGAAAATTTGAATCGATTTTAAATAGCTGTAGTGTTGTCCGGCTTTTGTGGTAGACAATGAAATAACCTGGTTATTGACCGGTATATATCGATGGATGCCCGTACAATCAAGCGCCGGAACATGTACAAAGCAATGCTCTCGTGGTCAATACGTAATGAATAATTGAATTTTCGCAAGCGTGATTCAATTTGAGGACTGAGGAAACACCAAATTATGATACATACGTTTGGAATTTCGGCCTCTTTCGATGGCGCTGTTATAGTTGGTCGACGGCCGGAAAGTTTGTCCGACTCCAAAACAAACAAAACAGTCCAAGTGGAGCAGTCATTTAAGGAATCCCTATATATGGTAAACGACCTCGTTGAAATTGCTTTTCATCGACAGACGGACTCGCTCAGATGATTATAAATTGTTCGCCTGTTCTTTTAACTCGCCACTGTGTCTACGAATTTGTTTGTTTTATTATTGGTGCTTAACTCGTTAACAATAAGCTCGGCTGAGCGTAAACTCCGCTTTGGCAAGCTGCTCATTTATTAGCCCTCTAAATTGTCCCTTAATCGCTTTAATGGTTGGCTGTTTTAATCACGCCGAAACCTACTGTATTTTTCCATGCAAATTGTACTATGAGCAAGGTAAAGAGGCGATTAAGCAGAGGGGCTGCTTCTCCGGAAATATTTATTTGAGAGAGCTTTAGACTTGTATTGAAAATGCAAACGAGCAATTAGTATTTTCAGATTTTTCATGAAGTTCAAATGAATTTTAGTTTCCACTCCATTACACCGGAAAGTTTGGTGAAGCTGGCGCGCTGTTTGGCTTTTTACTTGTTTCGGTTTCGATCAATTCTTCGCTGAATCAATTCATAAAGTTTCGCGAGACACTTTGCAGCACAGATACTTTCGTTAATACTAAATTAAGTAAAATAAAACGATGTTTACCACCTTCTTCGTGTTATGCTCCGATAAACAATTATTTGCCACGAAGTTTTTTTTTGTGGTCTTGTCGCTTTTTGCGAATGATTCAAGCCACAAAGACTTACATACTGCACAGCCATTTAAAATGCGTGTGTTTAAAGCATTCTCATATTGACTTCTAATTACTTCTGTGCATTTCGAACATATATAGCACAATACCCAGAACTTGCTGTGAGTTATTGGCTAACAAAGAGCGGATTAACATAACAACCTACCTGGCAAAGTCTTTCGCTCGTTTCTTTTCTTTCTCTTTTCGCAAAGCAAACGAGTTACTCAAGCTGTTCTTGTGGTTATCGAACAAACAGTTCTCCTACCTCGGCAAACCGTGTTCAATTTCTAATCAAAGATTTCAGATGACTCTTAACACGAAACTTTAATAGCGAGATTCATTACGCCTAAGCAGATGTCGTTGTTCCTATAAACGGATGTTTGAAAGAGTTTCAAAGCCTTCGGGCTATGTGTTGATTAGTCCCCCGCGAATCGAGAGGTCGCTAATTGCAGTAATCTGATTGGCCAGCACTTAGCCTCAGCGAGTCCTTTGCAGAAGCGAAAACACTCGCATTTTCATTGTTGAAAACCAGCGATCTGGAAATCACGTTTTAACAGTCCTAGCTCATATCATGTTTAATCCATAGCCATCTTATTCTGAACAACGTGACAACAGCGCAGAAAAGCTTTTGCTGACACTCATGTCTCATTGTCGAGTGGAGACGTCGCAGGAAACTTGCTCTTCTAATTATGATAATCAAGTAAAAATTACCACGTGACCGAAATGCGTGTGATCATACGATGTCAAGCAAAGCTTGTTGATTTGATTTTGCTTTTGTTGAAAATTCTTGCTTTCTGCAAGTTTCTAAGAAAGAATTTAAGTATCTTCTGCGGCTTGTAAAACAAGGCCTCAAACGTAGCTGACAACTTATATGAGGAGTTTACTCTTTCTATTTAAGATTTTCGATCCTGGCTTACTGACTGTGATGAGTTTAAAGAAATCATTTTTCTCAGTTAACAATAGGTCACTTTCGATATATTAAAATTTAGCTTGATAGTGAGGCCTAGAGCACACAAACAAAAGAAATGAATAAACATGTCATTCAATTTCCTTTGTTTGTGTCCTCTGAACCTCGCTGTCAAGCTGTATTTTAATATATCGAGGGTGGTCTATTGAGATACAAGACCCTTTAGCGTTTCTGAACCGTGGACGAATCATGACTTTGCACTTACAAAAGGTCTTTGTCATTTAATTTACTTATCGCACGTGTTGTATTGAAGAAGAGTTTACAATAAATCAGCATGCCTACTCTATTCAGTTCACTCAGGCGAACTAACTCTTTTCCATTAACTTGAGTTTTGATTTGCAAGACTTTAAATTTCCAACTGTTATTTATTTTCTACATAATAAAGGATGGTAACTGTGTTCATTAAGTCAGTATAAAATGATATTGAAATGCTGCCCCTCCTTCATTTCTGCCATAGTATAAAAGAAGTGGCTAAGAGACAAAAGAATAGCAGACACCTGAAAGCTTAATTTGTACGTTCCATAATATGCTGGTTCGACTGCAAATATATCACGTGAGCAAGAATATCACTAGTTTTTCATCTTTACACCTTTAAAACTTCTTTTCTTATTCAAGGTAAAATTTGGCTACAGTTCGATCAGTAATGCAATACACCATTGAAGCGCTAATGATCAAGGAATTACACCAATAATTGATTGATTCATTGAAGCCCTAACAGTGCTTTTCATCGGGCAAAGAAACTTTGGCAGGGAATTTATATTTTTCAGGTTTTTGTTTGACGGTACTGGAATAACCACAGTATTCTATTACTCGTGTTCAGAGGATTAACATCTTCAGCCCGAAGCCGATATAGAAATTCTCCTGACCTGGTCCTCATATTTTTTCTTGTTCTAGTTGAGAGAATATGATGGTATATCTAGACAATTTTCTTTGAATGATCAATTCTTTTCTTAAACTCATGACAAGTATGCCTTATTCTGTGCTTACATCTTTGGGAGAAGATAGATGCCAGTTGCTCTAGCCGCCTTTGGTATTAGTCAAAGGAGACCTGTGATTTAAGGCATGTAGATTTGTATCTGATATTGACCATGCGCAGTGCGACACATCCTAATCGCATACTTCATATTGAACTTCATTAAAGGTCGCAGGCATTTGACATGAAATCCTATCTTATGTGTACAGGTCACCGGCAGTGCGTGAGCTGAGCGGTAATTGACAAACATCCCTACTGAGGAGGGGTAGGTGGCATTCTCGTTCTCAGCAGTCACAATCAAAGAAATCTGCATTTTTATATCCCCCCACCCCCACAAATCATTGTCTTTGAATGTGAGAAAGGCATTGCCGCTTTCGTGACGTGCAACTGAACAAAGTTCCCTTCGCACGGTGGAAAACAGTGGAACGACAGTTTTTACTAAACCGATAAGAAACTTGAAACTTAGAAAAAGATATAGTCAAGACTGGGAAGACTGACATTGATAAGCAACAACTAACTTGAACGATAGCTACCATGCCACTGGAACGGGTAAACAGAATTTTCAAATTGAGCGTGATTTATAAGCGTCCCAACCCTTTTCGAATGTAGTTAGAAGTTAGTTTTGGAGGATTAAGACAAGGGAACGTGTTTGTTTGACCATGCATGATGATAAAGGCAAATTCAGTTAATCAAAGACATGGATAACAAAGAACGTACGATAAATATGTCAAAAGTCGCAAATGATCCTTTATCCCCCCTCCCTCCGACCTCTAAATATTTTCAGTTTCCAAATTATTTTCAAATTATCACCTTACTCATGCCATAAATCAACGATCACTTCTTCCCCCCCCGCACCCACCTCTGTGCCTAAATATATCTCTTGAAACGTCAGGAGCGAAAAGAGGCCGTTATTTTTTCATCCTTTCTCAACTCAGTGTTCGTTTGTGCCGGTTCATTTAAAAAAGCAAGTATCTTTTTACTAATTACGCGAGATGAGAACGAAAAACGTTCGCGTGCTAAGGAGTAAATTAATTAGATCAGCGTCACGTTTTGTCACGCGATCGTAACAGTGTCGTGCAGTCATCTTTGTGTAAAAATTGCTTGACTGAATGAAGGATATTAAACATCTGTTAAACACTTGAACTGTACTAAATGTAGTAGAAAACGTTATTGTAATTTGCAAAACGACGATAAAGGTCTATTGCCTTTGCTATTCTGGATTCAAACATGTCCACTATAGAAAATGAAATATAGGAAAAAAATATTCTGAAGAACTTTAAAGTGCCTGTGAACAGTCTTTGTTCTTATTTCCGGTTTACATGTAAAACACACCGCGTACCGACAGCAAGAGGTAAATAGTCAATTGAAGTAGAAATTCTTCTTCTCTATAAATGTGTGTGGTATGTTGGCTATAGCCACAATAAAAAAAAAAAACGCAAATCAATTTCGTTGAAACCTCTCTTTTAAAGTACAGGTTTAAATTAAGAATAGTGAAATATTGATAAAATTAGATTCGAATATCAACATCGTGTATGAGGTGTTGCATGAAAGGAAAAGTTATAATGAAAACTCGATTTCTGCTAGGAGAAAATTTACTTATTGACTTTGGCATTTATTTTCACTGGTGGAACAGTACTTGCAAAGTAAACTGAACTTCCCAGAACTTGATAAAAAGGATTGAACTTAAATGTCAATTAAATTATGTGTAAACAATGTTAATACCATCCGTAGTTCCAAATGCCATGGAGCTGTTAGAAGCAACCTAAATACAATTTTAACTCTACTTTAGCCTGAAGCGTTTTTGTTTAGAATTATGGCCATTAATGTAGCACAGCAGAATAATGGCTAAATTAAACTGGAGTAAGGAAACAACTTACCGAAAATTCATGTATTGTGGTGCCGTCTAATATTTTTTTAAAAGTAGATATCCTTTACCACAGCTTATAGTCAAGCCGACAAACTATTACTCCACTGTTTGTTCTCGTGCGAGCGATGATTTGATCGAAACTGGCATAATCGCCAAATCTCAAAATCCTTAATCTTTTGAGATCATGTCAAAGTACCGAAAGTCTTTTTTTATCTCATTTTACGTGCGTCACTTGAATAGGCGACGATCGTTTCCGTCGCCCTTGTGACGTCACTCTCTCGTCACGCATGGACAGGTGGGCTCCATTAAGTGGCTTTATATCGTGTTTTTTTAAAGAATTATTCTTCGAGTGTCGAGCAAACTTAACTCGCTTTTGGTTTAATATTCTTTCGTATGAAGCGCAATCCGGAAAATGTAAGTCTTGAGCGGATTTGTTTTCTCTTCAATACTTGTATTAACGTGGTTTCAGCTTGTAATAACATCACAATAAGAGATTGTAAAAGAAAAAAGATTCACGAATCTCACATCACGTAGTAACATCATATAAGCGATCGAGTCACGATTTTTTTTTCAAAACTAACTTTTTGATTCAGAAGCAAAGCAGATTGCTTGCTTCAATATCAGAAATGTTAACGACAAACGAGGTGTTCCTAGGACTTTAAATAGAGCAAAATCGGTCAATGGTTAAGTTTGATTCTAACTGTGTGCTTATGTAATGTGATTTTTTTCTTAATGAACATTCCGTGACCAAATTGGTTTCCTCCTGTGGTATCTGCGGAACATTTCCATTCTTCACAGCATGGCTTCTGATAGTATGTGTGTATGTTTTATCGATTAATCCTTTCACTACGGCCTAGGAACAATGCGTAAATCACGTAGTTGTAGATGAAAGTTAGTTTAAAAAACGTCGTAATCGTAGGGTGTACGAGTCTTTTCTGGAATCGGAAGTGGGATTAAAAATTATTTCGTAACAACAGCTTTTCTCATACACCACCAAAACGTACTGTGGTTTCTTCGGTTTTTCCACCCATAGTTGTCAAAATTCACAATTTGAGTAGTATCAGTCTTGAAATATATCATCAGAATGAAAGTCAAATATTTGCTGTTTTGACTCTCATAGTATAAGCGTTATAGAGACAAAGGTGTTCTAATCAATGAAAAGGGGTATTGAACGAGAACAAAAAAGGAAGAAAAGCTTTAGGTCACATTTCCTCTTGTACTGGAAGAATTAGAAATGGCTTAGCATGAGTAATCTTACCTGCGTGTAGCCATGTTATAAATATTTACCGTAGATTATGAAGCTAAAAATATATCAGTGTTGTTTGGGTACGGAAAAAGCTTAATATTTTGGAATAATTCAGAAATTACGAAAGATAACGAATGCAAAAGACTCATGCGAGGGAGTGTTCTTTAAGGAAACGTTGGCCACAGTCCTCCCTCCAGCAGACGCAATTTTACCACTGTTCATGCATCAGGTCACCACCATTTCACATGAACACGTGTTTTCCAGATGTGGTTTAGCTTTACGGAAAACATGCGGTAAATCAGTGATAAATCTGTTATTTCGATATTGATTGTGTTGTGGTCTTCCGGCAGATTTGCTGAAGTTGTTTTGAATTTTTGAATATTCGGAAAGTTCAGCGCTGCATACTGTCAAAAGTTACGTTTCAACGGTTTTTTTTCTTTTGAGAGACCAGTATCATCGCGAGGACTGGGGTCGAAAATTGTCATTTCTGTTTACAATGAGGAAATTCCAATGGACGAACGCCTAAATATCAACAACCTTGCTAAGTCTGTAAGTGTTTGGAAGTAAAACTACTTTACTAGACGTTTTTGAAATACATTGCAATCATGGAAAAGGTGGGTTTGTATAGATTCTGCGATAAAATTGAAAGGGCATGCATGCCTGACTTTTCGTTGCCTTTGCATCTAAAAATGCGTAAAACAAGCTGAAATGTGGCTGGACGACTGCTAAACGTATCGCTAAGCGGTGTTTTATTTAAATGGTTCAGTGAGAGTATTTATCTCGTCGAGTCGCAGTGGCCAATGTATCGTCAAGCAGATAGGAGACGGGAATGGAAATATCATGTATTAGTATCACCCAACTAGTGGACTAATGCAAATCCTGCATTTTGATTGGCTACGCTACTAGGGGACTATTAGTAATAGTCATCGAGTAGCGAAATTGGCGCCATCGAGCGTGACGCTTT
>Ga0126338_10000965_pt1 | contig 17470 bp, 5 predicted proteins | sample OrbCmetagenome_2_FD_92529 | JGI IMG/M metagenome (GOLD analysis project Ga0126338, IMG submission 92529) | Coral microbial communities from Petempiche,Puerto Morelos, Mexico - Orbicella C C metagenome | ecosystem: Host-associated > Invertebrates > Cnidaria > Coral | place: Petempiche,Puerto... | reverse complement strand
TTTTGAACTTCTATGAATCAAAAGCAATATAATTTTTAACCTCATCCCAACACAACTAAATCCAAAAAGTTGTAAGTTTACTTTGAATTTCAATAAGTAAACCCACCATTAATAATGATTCAATTGAACACCAGAGTGCAAATGAGCAAGTTCAAAGAACAAGACTTGTCGGAGACATGGTGCATGTTTGGGATGGGTTAGTTAACTACATATACATGTAAATGTTAACATCCCTGTTACCGTAGAACCAAGCTACAGTACAAACCTGGGAGCTTGGTTCTCTGATTGGCTAAAATGAACTCTTGAAGACAAACAGTATAAACTTATAACTGAACTCAACACTTGGAGCATCAATGGAGTGGTTTTTACCGAGTGTCAAAGTAATCAGGCAATATCTTTGGTTTTGGTTTTGGTTTTGGTTTTAGTTTTACTACTGTTTGAGATTGGCTGAGTCTACAGTCTAATTGGTAAGTACAGTAGTTGGACAGGTAAATTTTGCTTTTATGACACCTCAGTTGAAAACCCCTCTATTGGAAGAGACAATACTTATTGTCATATGGGTCCTTACCAGTAGTACAATAGAGCTCCAAGCACTGGTTGTAACATGCAGTGGTGAAAAACACCAGCGAATGGTGTGTTAATTAAAGGAGGCAATACTTATTAGGTGAACATGCGACCCTCGAGCAGGGATCAATATTCATTGGAAACCAACCTTACAACTGCTCCATTAACAAGCAAGACAGTCCCAAACATTAAATATGACCCCCGTTTTTAGATCAAACAAAAGATCACTCTTTTTTTGTAATTGAAAACGCCTTTAATCTGACCACTCTGTTAATAAGACTGGTGACCACCTGTCAGAGTCCACAAACTTCATTTCTTTATAAAATACATGTAAGTTTACTTCATTAACGTGAACACTTGAAAAAAAAGGTAAGTAAAAAAATAAAAAAAAAACTAACTAAAAATTGTGTCAAATTACAAATTGGGATTAGAGCAAAGTATCACAATTTGAACTACCCAGTAAAAACAAAAATACAGTCCTGGCCTGAGTTGTTTGAAAGATGGATAGTGCAATCCACTGGATAAATCACTATCACTATCCAGCGAATAGCTCATGCAGGTTTGTTTTGTTACTGTAGTAACTCTTATCCACTGGATAGCGATTTATCTGGTGCATAGCATTAGAGAGCTTAAGCACAGACGTTTTCTAGTCACGGACGTCAACCGGAAGTTGAAACTTCTCCTCTTCGACAAGCATTACTCCCTTTTCATTGAAAATGTCAAGTTGTAAATGCTAAAATGAGAGCTTTGTAACTCACTTGTCAGGCATGAAAACAAGCTTAAGGCAAAAACATAAACTTCCGGTTGACGTCCATGGCTCAAAAATGTCTGTGCTTAAGCCCTCTAATATCCAGCCTTTGAACAACTAGGGCTGGTAATTTGTTATCCAGTGAAAGTCATATAAGAGGTGTCAAAATACTGAACGTCAAATGCTTCAGTCAGTATTGGCAAAGCAAATCAGAATTAAGGGAATGAAACAAACCTGTAAAGCTTTTAGCATAGGCTTGGCTGAGAGCCAAGTGGAGCCTCGCATGTCCAGCACAAGACTAAATCCAAGTTCTCGTTCATGATCGCTGAAATTAAACAAACAAAGTAATGTTACTTAATAATACAGCTTAACCCTGTTATAGTTGAACCCCACTATTTTGAACTCTGAGAGGAAAAGAAATCAGTAGTAATCGGAATAGCACGGGTTCAAAATAACTGGATCAGCAGTAAATATGAAAATAATGATTAATGCTAATTATTATGTAATCAAAATGATAGAATGTATTAATCTTTTTTAACTGACCAAGGGTTGGAAGAAAACACTTCATGACACTTCATTACAGTTCATTACAGTTTCGTACTGTATGAGATAATAGTGCAATGAAAAGCCCAAATTGAAGTTTTCCAGCTATGTTCTAACATGGTCTGATGTCACGATGATGTCTACCAATGGAGTTGGAAATAAACAGGGTTGATTTTAGGCCAAGGGAAACCCAAATCAGTTTGAGACAGCTGGAAGTTTGAAATAACCAAGAATTAGATCGAAATAGCTGATAATAAATGACAGAAAAACCAAGGGCAAAACCAAGGGCAAATCCAGGAAAAATCAGTTAAATAATGGGGAATCAAAAATAATCGAGTTCAAATTAATGGGATCCAACCATATTAATACTAAAAATGATTGTGCTGGACAGGTATCTCATCGGCAGCAGAAAGTAACACATACTCCAAGTCACTTAATGTAATAAAGCCAGAGTAAAGCAAAGCCTATGTGGAATACACAGGCATTGTGTCGAGACTTTACGTTTACTAATAGTTAAAAAATAGCTCTATTACATGCATCAATGTCCAAAGATCACAAGTACAGTATATGACCAATTTAACAGTGTTTTTACAGGATATTATAGGCCTATGCAGCTCACTGTCATGTGACTGACATTCACCAAGAGAGTTTGTACAGTGAAATTGAGGCTAGTGTCATGAAATTAGCATGACTGTTAATTTTGATGTTTGATGAAAGTTCAAATAAAAGATTTCTAAGGCCCAGTTGAACAGACATCATGCTTCTGCCATGTCGAACTAATTCAGGAATTAAGTTTGACAAAAGCACAACAGAATTAGAGCATCTGAATCAAACTTTTGATTAAAGTTTAGCAAGCAATTACATTCAAAAGTTCTGCCGTGCTACATGACCCTGGCACAGCAGCGATTCTAAAGTTGTGCTTCTGCCACGTCAAACGAAATTCATGAATTGTAATTAATGTATTTTGGCAGGATTGTGTTCCCATTGGGAGTTATGAGGAGAATTGTTACGAGGCTTCAGTAAATCCCGAATTTGGTATAACCCTGGCACGATATCTGAATCAGAGTTCTGTCTCTACCGTGCGCCCGTCAAACCTAATAATTGCAATTAAGTTTGGCACAGCAAAAGCACACGTTTGTCTGACCTGGACCTAAGAAAAGAAAGTCACTGGGTGAAAATAATTTTTTCATACTACACAAATCAAGCAAGTTGGATTTTTACACTGTAAGTAATTTGATCAAAAAATCCTAGAGCAAAGCACTAGATGGTGAGACATCATCCATTTTCTTATTAAGTTATACCAGAGCGGAAATCATAATTCCCTCTAAGTCTTTAGTATTTAGAGTTAAGAGTTGTTGCCTTGTTATTAGAAGGAATTTGTGAAATGTAAACAAAAATAAAGATTTGTTAACATTAATGGTGGTAACAACAACAGCTACAACATCTGATTGTCTGCTGGCTATGATAAGCTAGCTTAATCTAGAAAATAATAATTCTTTGCATGGCTCTTTGAATTTTTAAATTAGCTCATAACTTTTGCTAACCCTTCAACCTGTTCTTTACAGAGCTCTCAAGAGCCTCTGTAAGTGGATGCATAGTTAGTAATATAAACCTGATGGCATTGTCTCAATTTTACTTTGTTTTCTAAAATGCTAGCAGAAATAACAGATATCTACTCACTGACAGTGAATAAGCTAACCTTGTAAAACCTCTCAACAATGAGCTTGTACAACTGCTTGTAATCTTTCAAAATTACATTCATGACTTGTGCACATAAAAATATGACCATCTGAAATTTCTATAATCCCTTTTAATCATTCAAAAACCAGACAAATCTTTGTAAAGGCTCCTCATTGACTAGTACATACAATGTACGGCCTTGGATTATTGTTTCCTAAATGATTTGTTCCTATTTAAAGGTTCCTTAAACTTCTCAGACAAAAACACCATAAGGCGTTAATCATAAAATTTCATCTTACAAATTTAATTTAAATCTGTCATCACATCCTTTTCATTCTACAGATTTCAGAGTTAGGAGAATTTAAAAATTGCTGGTGCAATGTAAAAATTGTCACAACTTCAAAATTTTAAACCATGCAAAAGATTCTGAGAGTGATAAATTTTATGAACACTTTTTTAAAATCTCTCAACACGACCTCTTACACATAATGCATTTCTCAAATTTAACAACTGAAGCAATTTTCAAATTATTGCTAAAATGTCAAAAAAATTCCCAACACTGTCAGATGTTATCAAATCTTCTCTATAGTCCAGAGCAAAAAATATCATGAATTCAATTTGGTTTGTAATGAATGCTGCAGCCATTTGCAATGCACTAAAACAAGAAAGTAAAACAGGGGTCAAAAGATTTCCCTGAATTGTGCATAATAACTTTAAAATTACCCTAGCTAGGAATTTAAAACACTTACAACTACAGCAAAAAAGTAATAAACAAGAATCGACTGTACCTCAATTATTTGAAGTTCAAACACAAATTTAAAACACGTGTGTATAAGCCATACTTCCGCAAAAAATGAAAAGGCAAGAAATCCCATGGAGAATATGTTCGCAGCTTGCTTCAATAATTTTAAGGGATCAACATAAATTTTACTTAAAGTTACATTTTGTTTTGAATACAGTGCGAATGAGAAACAATTAATTGTGGGTTTCTGGAACCTCCAACAGAGACTTGTGTGATATGAAACCCAGTGTGATGCCTACAAAGTCCGAGTAGTTCTACAGATTGCAAGACTCACACATCTACTGGACAGAACCTGTTCAAAAGTCAACTGTATTGTGTTATGGCAAAGCACTTTGAAAGCATAAAAAATATTGCTTTTTCTAGCATTTTGACTCAATAAATCACTCCAAAAGAAACAGGTGTAATCTCTAGAAATTTGTAACATGCAAATTTAGTTACATGTATGTCAATAACATTGGTCACTTACATTGTGGCCAAAGATAATTTTCCCTCCTTGCAGCTATACAAAACAAAATTTCACCTCACCAGCAAAGTATACACTTTCAAACGCTATTTATCAAAAACACTTACTCCTCAAAATTTCTTACAACAATTGTTTGTATAAGCCGAAAAAGATTTTTCGGAATAAATAATTAATTTAATAAATCTTGAATAACCTGAAAGAGTTCAGAGTAATAAGGTACATTACTAGTGAGGGTAATTTAATTAACTCAATGAATTTTTTGCAATTTGATCCAATGATGACAGCCGCGGAAGAGTTCAAAGCTTGCAAAAAAAGTTTGTTGGAAATTACGATTCACAAAATAGATGGACATCATATTAAGTGTAGTAATAACAAAATGAGATCAAAATTTACGCGATCTAACGAAGTCAAATTACTTCTAAACTCGTTAAATTAAACCTCTTCCCGGTTTCGGAGCTGTTCTCGACGCAAAACAGACTTGGAATATGATATGCGGACGAAATGACCGATTGCGTGAATTGGAGGAAAAAGATCTCGTTAATTATTTAGTGAAAGAAATTTACAAAGGCAAAACATACGTACTAAACCCACTTGCAGACAGAAAACAAAACAAAATGGCAAGAAATATTCAGTAATCGCATTTTTTTACAGAACTCCATTGAGATGTAAACGCTCTTAAAACAACAAAGTCGGGAAGGTAAACAGCGCCAGAAAATTACTATACACAACAGTCGCAGACAGACGTGAATTTGCCGTCATGCAATAACATTTCCAGTGATCGACTGTTCGTCACGAAAATATGTATTCAGGATATTCACCGTTTTCGCGCATAAATTGTTCATTCTACTGGGAAAAAGCACAAAATGTGTGCGTTAAAATTGTTGATGTCTACAAATTATGCCTATGTGAACGACACATGCCCTGAGGCAAGGTTGACAGTTCGGTTGGAAAAAAACTTTTGACAACCGCTCAAAGAATGTTTACGCTATAAACTGCCATCTCTTATTAGAATCACTCAGCTTGTCTTAAGCAGATTCTACAAAGACCCGCTGTCCGGGTGTTCAATTACAGAAATTTCTTACAATTTTTATTGCGCAAATCTTCAAGTATCACTCCAAATTCAACTCAATATTTCTACAGAGGACAGATGGGCCTTTCGACAGCGCGTGACAGGCAACTGTCCCGCAGCACGCCTGTTCTCCCTATGTATGAATTATCATTTCACAAAATAATAAAAACAACCATTAAACTAACCACTTTCCTTATCAGGCTTTGCCATCTCTCAACATTATAATCGACTGCGCCGCACTTCAAAATGACAACTACAGATCAACTTCGCGAGTTTTCGTCTTTATATCAACAATACAGTGATAGAACACAAGACCCATAGTGTTCTCTTATTACATCGACTGTTGTTTTAAAACTGATCGACCACCTCGGTACCAATGAACCGGACAAAAACGTCAAAGAAAAGAGAAGTTATTTAGTTCCACAAACCTCGGCAAGCTTGCAAGATAGGCCAGTAATCGAGTTAAAGATGAACGTTCGATTTCTGCTGCTTTAGATCTTGCCGGAAACGATATGATAGGACCTCCTCGACGGTCTCTGCCTCCTAGAAAACAAATATTTCATAATTTACCATTTTACTCCTGTGACACGGGGCGTTATGACAGTACCATCCTTAAAATCAAGGAACTAACGAATCAGAAAAGCGGTGTGCAAATTGGATATCGCAAATCATTAAAGATTTGCGGTGAACTAGCTAAATTTATAATATCACCATAGTTATCGATCGGACGCGCTATATCGAGCATTTGTTGACTCCACACGGTTTTCGTAGTAAAAGTTTATCGCTTCGACAATTCAAACAGACCAAAGAACAATCGATTATAGAAGAGGAGAGGTGTAACTTCTCAGACAATTCATAGAATGACACCGTTGAATTCGACAATGGTTGAAGATGACCGCTACAAACATGTCACATGCGGGCTTACCGTACAAAATCGCAATTTTCTGCTGAAGTAAGTCGAGGATATCCTTAGCTCGCAATCCTTCCCATCTGCCTTCTCCTTAAAATATAAATAATTCGGTGAAAGAGAGGAAAAACACCACGGTAAAACACCAACAATAAAAAAGTTGCACCACGGTTTGCCCCCACATGAGCCTCTCTCAACAAATACACTCTCTCAGCCGGCGTGTTTCCAGAACTCTGAAAAACATTTACCTGAGCTGAATATTGAGGACAAATCGCTGTCTGATGAGGCAGTTGACCACCGTTCTGGTGTATTCATACTCTGTTTTATCGTTCGTACTTCATTCTGTTAGCTTTACGATGACAGTTTTGGCTACGGGAAGCCATCTTTCCTGCTGTACTCCCGTATTGTAGTCGTGTGACGTCACGCGTAACGAATTATGATAATTTATGCAAAGTCACAACTTCTCGTCTGTCATGTCATCGACAGGAAAAGATTCATATTTTACACTTGACAAAGTGATAGCTTCACCTCTGCCTGAAAATTTCTTCTCTCAAATTTCATCTATACATATCACTGGAAAATAAATTACTTTTTATTTTCAGAATTGGGCCTCTCCCTCTTTCTTTTACGATGTGAAACATCCGGTAAAAGAAAAAAGCGATCACTTTAGGAAATTAGGAGCGAAGCTCTTTCGCACATTTCGGAAGTTCAAAAATGTCTGCCCTCATTTGACCTCGCCTGAAAGGAAGGCCGCTACACATCATCGCAGCTAAGTGATACTTAAAATTGCTACGTGCAATTTTGGGGCCAAAAATTGGCTCAAAGTCCTACAACCTATCGGTTGTTTTTCCCAGTTGAGAATTTCGTGGAAGTTTGTTCAGAATCGCGTGCACAAGGTTTGTTGATGTAAATAAAAGGATAATTATCTCACTTAACTGCAATATAGTTGATCTGATTGTATTGGCTAAAAATAACTTTTCAATGTGGGTAAAACCATTGCCTACCATTGTAAAACTACATCGTGTGACTAGACAGAAGACAGCGGTGTACTTTTTTGACGAAAACCTTGGCCGTAACAGTGAAAGCTTACAAAGTAGTTTCAAAGCAAACGACAGAGAAAACGGCATACTGAAATATAGATACAAGACCGACCTCCAAGACGCTCGTCTTTCAATACGACATGACCGCAAAGTGGTTTATCGAATCTTAATACTGGTGCGGTTTCACAAAGAATCTGTATAAATTGGAAAATGTACAATAAAGACCTTATGAATAACTCTGATCTTTTAAGCAATTAAAATGTTACTTTCTTGAAAGATAGTTCTATTTTTCTTTCGTTCACGCGACCCAACTGGTTCAGCTACACGAGCTTTCGGCAAGATCAGAAGACCCACAGCAGTCATAGCACCTAAGACTTTGACTAACCAGAAGGATATAATCCCTCTCTTTAAACATTTGTTTGTTTTCGATTACAGCGTTGGTCAGATTTCTGTCGTTTGCAGAAATGACATATCCAAACGGATGGGGTGGAGGAGGGGGGGAGGGGAAATGAATGGGTCACGAAAACGCAAAAGGACGTTTTAAAATGTCTGTAGAGCTAGCAAGTCTATAGACGCAATTCGGCACCGAAGACGAGGACACAAGTTAAAAACCGTAGAAAATCAAATACAGAAAAGCTGAATCCTTTTTATTCCCACCTCCAACCCCCCAACAGAGATCTGCCCTCAGGCGCGGCGTTAAATCGACAAAAATTTTCACTGTCTAACACTTAGAGATAGCAATGAAATATAGGACTGTGATATTTTTTACCTCTCTCATCACTTATGTGCAACTGAAAATCAATATTAAGAAAAGTTAGTTTTCTCTTGGCACAATCAGCGCTTAAATGGTCCTTTATCATATCGGATCGAGTGATTGAGGTTTTCGAGGCGCCAAAGTTGTCATCAAATGATCAATCTTAAATTTCATCCACGCACAATTTACAAAGCGAAATAACCCGCAGAAATAAATTACGATAATTTCAAGAATAGTTAAAGTATTCGGACTCGAGAAGATGAGAGTTCCTTTATTTATGCACGACAATTGGATTAAAGTTAGAGACAATAAAATCTCGTATTGTGCTTTGTCTGTTTGAGCTCGGACCACCCTGCGCAGTCTGATCTTGAAAATCAATGCAAAGACAAATAATCTTCACACAGGATCCACGCTTTTGTGACTCTTGTAGATTTTTGCGTCGGCTGTCCTGGTTGAGAATGGAACAAATATGATCTAATTCCGCCGGAAGAAAATGAGTTTATCCTGCTTGGTGGAAAATAGTGGGAAAAGGGCAGAACAACGAGAGACAAGAACAAGTCAATAATGCTTATGATGTCTTTGATTTTGATCCTGGTTACTTAAAAAACAGAAAACGTCTCTTCGATTGTTTAAAGCAGGTCTCACGAGGTTTAAAACCCAATCATAACACTCGCAAACGCAAACCTGGCACAGGTATGTAAACTTTTTTTTTTCCAGCCAAAACAAAATGACCTTTGCTTGTAAATCCACGAACTACTCTTTGTATTGATATTCTTCAGAATATTTCTTTAGTTCAAGAATTGCACAGTTATTATTTAGTCAGTAACACTCTTACTTTGAAAAATGGAGGGAACGTACATGTACAGTTTTAAACCTCTTACACATTTGCCGATGTTGTTGACAAAGTAAAGCCTTTTAAAGTGCAACTGACTCATACTAGCTGTCGGCGCTAAACTCCGGTTTCTGTGGTATAAAGAGGCCGGTAGTATAACTACTCCCCCTGGGTGGAATGCTAGTCCATCGCAGGGCCCCAGCATTTAATTCGCCGGTACCCATTTATACACCTGTGTGGAGAATCTAGAGAGGCACTGTGAGAGTAAAGTGTCTTGTCTAAGAACACAAAATAATGGCCCCGTCGACTTCCATTTTGATGACAAAGACATGATAAATTATACAAGATATGTTCAACCTGTTCCAAGGATCTTCTTGATGTTGTCTTCCAAGAAGAAGACGCGAAATTGAGACCCTGGGATGTTGTTGGGACGTATCTTTTCTTCCAGTGTTAAGTTGCGTCGAAAATCGTGTGGAGGAATTTCATTTTCGTTCAATAAAGCTAAACAACTAAAAACAATGAGTTGTTATCACAGATAATTCCGTTTTGTCAAGAGGGGATTTCCTCCGTTGATTTTTGATACTCTTTCCCTATTTTACTGTAGTTTCCTTTTCTAAATAAACGTACAAATATCTATGTTCGTAAAGAGTAAAAACCCTTTCAGTGCGAAAAGTTCTAAAAGTTATCGAACCCATTTAAGTGCTATTTACACGGGCAGTCACTAGAATGGTTTACTTTTGAGTTTGATTTCACTTTGTTAGTCGAAAGTTCTTGACATAATCTAACTCTGTAATCTAACTTTGTATTCTCAAGGTCCTCAAGTAACACAAGGCGAATGTATATATGCTCAATTTTTATACCAGAGATTTTGTTAGTTTTTGGTTAGTATTTATAGCTAAAAGAATTTAAAAGAGGCGATTAACTGAGCTTGAACATCCGTGGTACTACGAAAGAATCGTGTTCTTTTCCGTATAAACAAACAAAGTACAGTTTGGGCGGAGTTTCCGGAATAAAGACTACTTTTAGCTATTCTTCTTTGTTTTAAAATCTAAGCTTTCAAGAAATTACACAATAACTCGCCAAAGTCGCCAAAATTTTGAATCCCTCTTGAGAACTTAAGGTGTAAATTGGCGCCCTTGTCGAGATTACTGGAGTTGATACAGGGTGGAGAAATGGAAATTAAACAGACCTACAAAAAACCCGTTGTTTTGAAATAAATGGTTTCAGTTTAAATGTGTTATATGTGTTTTAGTAATAAAGTGGTTAGACTTTAAGTCATAAGTGATAATTCTGATGAATTTATTTTCTTGCCTATTAATGATGGTCGAAAATGGACCAATATGGTCAAAAATTCAAAAATACCAATTGCAATCGCAAGTAATTTCTGTAAATTGGAAGTTTTGGAATCTGCAAAGGTGCTTTTAATGTCACTTGATTATTTGAGAACTTTCTGCGCGAATGAAATGGATCCTAATAATTTAAGGTGCTTCGTATATTTGTCTTTGGATCGTCGTTCTTCCAGTGTTAAAGTTTGCAGAAATATAATTAACCCTTAGATATACAGTTGAAAATTCGTTGAGGGGAAGTACAAATCTGCAGCCCAGACTTGTAATAGAGAAATCAGTAAGCTTTGCAGATAAATAATTGGCCTTGTAATTCCACATAAAAGCCATATTTTTTTGCCACCGACGGCAGATTTTACCGCGAGGTCAAGAGCGTAAAATTAAGTCGAAACGCGCACAAACAAGTTACGTTGAAAAGTTTTGTCAATTTATATTTTAATAACGAAGCGTAACATGACAAGCTCTGGCAAGTCTCTCTGAAAAGCCATTAAGGAGCAATGAGAGCAAAACGTTTTGTGTTAGTTTTTATGTTTACCGAGCAAAACATATCATGAGAAGCTCCGTTTTCCTCGACAAGTCTCGCTGAAATGAATGCTGACAGAAAAAAAATTCCACGACAACTGATCTTTGGCAACTTTTTAACAAGGACATTTGTCAAATCAAAACTGGTCTAGTTTGGCCTTTTAGAAGACGAAATGGAAGCCCTCAACGAAATTTGAGTTAAATTTTTCCGGTCCTAAATAAGAGAGCATGAACTTAGTAAAGGAGCAAGCTACTCGTTCTAAATCAGTGCGTTGGCGTTTTAGTGTACGTGAGAACACGCCGAGTAAGGTCGGATCAAAGGATTCACGATCAAATGACTCGTAAGAGTCATTGTAACCAAAATCCCGGCCCTTCAGTGCGCAATGAAGCTTAATGAATATAAATAGTGAAGTTATTGTTGTTGTGCGGTCTCTCTCAGGAGTATGGATTCAGTTTGTTAAGCAATATAATATAACAAAAAAAAAGGTCAGACCTAAGAGCAACATTTTATTTCGCGCTTTCTCTTACCTCGCAAGACAAGCAGCTTTTAAAAGGACAAGGCAATTTTCATAACTTAGAAGCAAATGCCATTATTTCAGTCGCAAATTGGAAGGTAACAGAATATAGTCAGTAACTTGCCGTCTTTAGAGGTACCCTTAGATCTTTGTTTGCTCATAATAAAACTAAAATTGTTTCGATTCCAAGTTCTTACATATGTTTTGTCATTGTTGCTTTGCCAAAATAACTTTTCCTAAAGTTTCCAGAGTGAACGATAGCCGGAGGCCCGTAGGCGGAAAATGGCGGAGTTCAAAAAGGCATAAACCGTAGACAAGGTCTCAGTAACAGAAATATCAACATAATATATCACATTTCTCTAAAGAAGCCTTTCAAGTGCTTTTTTTCGCCGAAGAAGAGACGCAAAGAATCAGATCAGGATGTTTAGCGCACGTGCTTGTGTTTTGCGTGGGTCTTCCCATGTGCTCGATTGCAGTTACAAAGATTTTATCACGGAAATAAGCCCCTGGTTTCCGGTGTATAGGTAACTCAAAAGTGTGTGGGAGGAAGTCGTTGAAGGCCTTTAAAAACCGCTAAATAAAAACATAGTTTGACTTTTGATCGTGTTGATAACAAAATTTTCGCTTACGGGAATATTATCTTAGTGGAAATTTTATACAGACGACGGCTTTGCGCTTATCTGGACAAGGAGAACTGTTCGTCTAGGTTAAACATTGAGTACTATCTTTTGATTAGCCTGAACACCAAGAGATGATGGAGTCATGATGTCTTTATAAACTCTTTTCAAAAGCAGGGTAGTGGGTAATGTCGGCCCAATTTATATCGCTTTTGTGGATTGGTCGGACCAGTTCAGGCTGAAATCTGTTGAATTTATTTTAATGCAGAAGGCAGTACAAACAAGGATTTTCATCGTTTCGATTCGGTGAACACACGAGCGCACGAGCGTGCGTAATAAGGAACCAAGAGTCTGAGAAGATCTGGGGACGGCAGAGAGTGGAGATATGTGCAAAATTGAGAAATGGCAGAGTTCGCGGAACTTTCGAGACTTTCACCAGCCATCATTAGCCACTAAGTTTTCTCTCGTGTTATGCATATACTATGTATCTAGATAAAAATCATGTCTTACAAGGAATTCACCGATTCGGAATGGGTACATAAATGACCGCACGTAGCTGGTCGACATATTCTAACGTGACAACTTGAAATTGGTGTCCGTCCAGTGGTTTTGCTACAATTTTCCCGATTTTTCGCATTTTATCATTTTAATCATTCTTCCTTGAAAAACTGCTGTACCTGGCAAGAGAAAAATCTGCCCTGAATCTTTAGTACTGCAGCCGGTTTACTCTCTGCCCTGACTTGAAGAAAGCTAATTTGATTTTTAATTTCTGCCCGTACCGTACGAGGTGCTGACAAATTTGGAAAAAAAAATCTCCTCACCAATTAATTTCTCCACATTTAATTTGATTAATAAGATTAAATCTAAGATACTACTGAGAGATATGGATTTAATTACACAACAATCAGGGAAGTTTAAGTTTCTTGTTTTTAATTCATGCGGGAGAAATTAATTCAATTATGAAAAATATACTGAATTAATTATACAGTAACCGCGAAAAAGTCAATTTCGTTGTCTCTAATTTATTGTTAATTATTCGGCCACACCGATGACGTAGCTTTTTGGATGTCTCTGATTGGTTCTTTCTGTAAGCATACTAAACCAAATTGACTTCTCTTTCGCTTATGGTGTGTGGGGTGGGGTTATCCTGGATTTTCTCCCATTACGATCAACAGCAACTATGGTTTAATTGCCAAATTTCTGCTATACAATGCCATCATACTCCAAGTGGACCTGGTCCAGTCTTTGAATTTAACCCTATAAACGTGTAAATAGTGCGGAGTAGGGATAATTCAGGCCTTCAGTAAACGAACAGCTCCCCTAAACCTAAACATACAAACTGAAATCATTTGATTTTCTCTCCAAATATTCCGTATAGTACGTAAAACAGAACAAATTTTCCGGTTCGGCAAGGCAGTTTCCTTTGATACCAATTTCCTCACAATGTAATTCCTGCATCTGTGTGTTTGAGTATGTAATGATTGTGTAATGATGTTACAAAATGGAGTGAGCTGTAGGTACAGGTTTGGACGCGGTTCTGAAAGTGTCGACTGCATATCACGAGCTAACAAACATGAGATCGCCTCAGAGGTCGGAAGTAAATCACGAGAAGGCCTATGCGTGCCTAGAGCCGATCGCCAACATAAACATAGCTTATTGAACTGAAAGTCAAGGTAAATTATAGGCTTATTTTACGCTATTTCAGGCGATAAATAATACTAAGTTGACCCTTTCTCTAATTAGCGGATTAAACTGTACAAGTGCCAAAAGAAATGCCAAGCTTATAATAATTTCTACGAAATAAACATTGCCTAGAAATCCTTTATCTTAGTAACTTCTAATTAGCTCGTTTCCTTTTATATTATGACTTACAAGAATCAGTAATACTTATATCCAAAACTGACGGTATATTCAGGCGAACCTAGGAGGCGCAAAAGTCTGTATTTATGTAGCATTTTTTTTGAGTCAATCGCGATGTGCCCCTCCCCCCGGCCGAAAAAATAAAAAGATAACAAACTCTCCAACGACTGAGCTCTGGCAAAATTCCTTCTTTGCGGCTAATTTCTCTCACGAGTATCAATTTTGTTTCTCTTGCAAATTCGGGCGTCGTTCATCAATATCTTCAGGGAAAAACTATACTAGATTTTTATACTCGGCCATAAGCTGTCAGTTTTAACGAAGTGTTCCTTAGTGCTTCATCTACCGTCTTCAAATTGGGTCTGTAAAATAATTTGTCAGGCATTTTAATTGTAAGTAGGCTCGATTTCCGCCACTATCTCGAGTACGATGTCGATGTACGTTCCTCGCCTGCCTTCGGGGGAGGAGCGCGGGCTGCTTTCCCGAACAGCAGCTGGTAACCGAATCTTAACTGTTAGTTTTGAAAACATATAAACCCCACGAAACTCCGCATAACTGTAAACTGGCTTCAGAAATTATTTCACTTGCTGTGGAGTTTCACAAATACGCTTTACTTCTCACTCTATTTCAATCACTTCACACACCAACGGATAAAAGAAAAGAGGATCCATTGACAAGACCTCAGGCAAGGATGGAAATGTTTTTGAGTGATGGTTACGGAATTCTGATTTCCGGAGGAGCTCTAATCGGATTTTTTAAGGTAACTAGAAAATCCTCAGTAGGTAGAAATGGTTTCACGTAATATTTCAGTTGTAGTTGACTGCTCTATGATATAAACCGTTATGTCTTGTTGACTTTCAAGTTTCCGTAATAAAATAGCAAGTGAGTGCTTTCACTTTATTTTCAAATACCACAATATCTGTTTTGTCAAATGCGTGCATAATAGATGTTTTTTCTTTGTGGTTACTTCTGTTTGTTTTTCTAGACGAATGCATTTTAATTGCCCGGACATCAGTGCAGAGGACTTCCGTACACAGTCAGTTTGCGGATTTAAAACCATCCTCTCAAATCAACGAAATAAAACTAAATTGAATTCAAGATTATAAAATCCTCTCAAATTAACGAACAATACAGAATGGCTTCCAAATTCTAATTTTAATTATGTGCTAAACTTTTTAAGTAGGATTTTTGTCCGCAAATAACTAATTAAAAAATCCTCCTCTGAGATAGTTTCACGTAGAGATCATTGTCTTTACCGCACTGTTTCTCAAATCAAATATTGGTCAAATCATTACATGCTGTCAACTCTCTCTAATACAGACAGTGTCGGGACCTATAGCAACCATCCTTCTTGGGGGATCTTCCCTTAGAAAGCGCCCGCGAAGCAACCTGGCACTAGTAATGGAAAGTAAGGGCTGTCTTTCAGAAGCGACCTTATATCTTAGGGGTCGTCTACTCTTCGATCAGCGTTCTTTTTTCCGCTGTGACGGTGGAAAAGAACGCCTGATCGCGGCAAGGTTTTGTCTGGTTTGAACTATTCTATAGGTTGTTGTAAAATTGAAACGACTCCAGGCATTAGGCTTCACTCCAATACGTGCATAATGTTGACAACTCTCACAGTTTGAAAACGAAATCCGGATGTGGGTAGGTACCGTAAAGAGGTTGCTCCCCCAAATCGAATTTGATCTCGTATTCAACATCAACTAGTGTCTCCTCGGAAGTGTTTGTTTTTTTCTCTTAACGAAAGACAGGTTCTCAGATGTCCGTTGACTGTTTTCCGTTATCAGGCTTAGTTATAGTGCAATGACAGGAGAGCAGAAAGAATTACCAGCTCTTGGAGTGACACTCAGAGAGGGTTCCGTCCGGAGAGATTTCTTGTCCAATGAAATTATCACCGGAGATTAACTGCCTGCTTACTGTGAGATTTTGTTGCCGAAGAGATTTTTTTAAAGGGATTACTTTATCGACGGTAAAATCTGGACCCTAAGTGCATATTGTACATAACTTCTCATTTACATCACAACTCGATAAACGGAACAGTTTCTGTGATTCACTTGCATCTTGACTCTCTAAACGCGCCCTGCCTTCTGCAAGCTGTTTTTGAGGTATCAGTATGAGAAACTACTTTGTCCTCTAAATGTTGAACTAAAATTAAGCGTTGACATATGGGGAATAAACGGTTTCGTTACTGGTATTATAGGAAATTATTTAGGACCAGCCTTAGCACAATCCGTAACACAAAAGGGGTTGAGCTGGAGATTTAGAGAAATTGCCGGATTATTGCAGCCATTAAAGAAAAACACAGATTTTCTCCAGAACTTTCTTTTTCGCCATAAATCGGTCCAATTGACCATTCTTAGCCTCTAACGAGCAAAATTTCGCTCGATGAAGGAATTGATACATTTTTGGTTAATTTCTTTGTCTCACTAATATACATTGTTCTTGTCTTTGCAGAGATTAATAGTGAACAACTGAATGTGAGACTGAAACAGATCATTATTCTTAACGTATAAAATATCAGACTATTGACAAAGAAACACGTAAATTGGCACATGAGCGTGCTACAAACAGGTCAACAAATCGCATCGAACGCTCTCATTGGCTATAGGCTTAAAATAAAACTTTCAAGTTAAATATTTGAAAATAATATTACATTAGTTATATGCATGGTCTATTGCAGTAACCTCTTTTCTAAGTGGTGATATTTTAATCGACAGGCAAGAAATTTAGAGTAATCTTTCAAATGACTTAAATGGTTTAAGATGATCTGTTCAGTATAGCTAGAAATGCTATAAAACAGATTACAGATTATTGACTAATTAGCAATTTTGTTCTTAATTGGAGCTGGAGACAGCGCAAACAACTTGGAAAATTCTGCCAACAGTTGAAAATAACCTCCGAAATGCCGAAGTCTATGGAAATTGTGCAGTTATTTCCTATCCAGAAATGATTCTTATAACGTTCGGAAACAGTTGATGAGATGTAAACACCAGCCTCGCAAGTTTCAATAATTTTGAAGTGAAAAAATATATATATGCGGTAAAATTCAGCGCCACAAAAAGTAATCAGCTGATTTACGAGAACTACATGAACATCCACTTGTCAAGATCAGACAAACATTCCTCAATTTTTCCAACTGTATTAGTTAATTCGACGTCGTTGTTTGTTGAAAAAGAGATATATAACTGAGTATCGTCAGCGTAGAAGTGAAATT
>Ga0126338_10000964_pt1 | contig 17477 bp, 11 predicted proteins | sample OrbCmetagenome_2_FD_92529 | JGI IMG/M metagenome (GOLD analysis project Ga0126338, IMG submission 92529) | Coral microbial communities from Petempiche,Puerto Morelos, Mexico - Orbicella C C metagenome | ecosystem: Host-associated > Invertebrates > Cnidaria > Coral | place: Petempiche,Puerto... | reverse complement strand
TTAATCATCCATGGCTAGCCTTGTTAGTGTAAACAGAACTTATCAATGATGAAGAGCTCTTGTGAACAGAAAGCTAAATCACATGTGGCATCAGTGGTGAAGGGTTCATCTAAAGGGAAAGATAAATCACATATAACACAGTGGTGAAGGGCTAATGTGAACAGATATGTTAATCATCCATGGCTAGCCTTGTTAGTGTAAACAGAACTTATCAATGATGAAGAGCTCGTGTGAACAGAAAGCTAAATCACTTGTGGCATCAGTGGTGAAGGGTTCATGTAAAGGGAGAGATAAATCACATATAACACGGTGGTGAAGAGCTCGTGTGAACAGAAAGCTAAATCACATATGGCATCAGTGGTGAAGGGCTCGTGTAAACAAGAAGCTAAATAACCGCTCTTGCTAGTGTGAACTGGATCGCAGCGATATATATATATGGCGTCATCATCATCCTTCACTATACACCGTCGCAAATTCGATCACCTCTTCCTCTGCATGTCATGGACTACATCTCTATCAACTATTCTCCAGAACTTTGCCTCGCTATCACCTCCATCCTTTGGCAGGCTTGTAATTTATTTTTGACTTTTTTCTTCAGCTTGGATTTTTCAAAAGGAAACGAGCAAAAGACATCTCGGCTCCGATGGATGAAAGCGTACCAATGGCTGCCACAAACCTCGCGTGATGCGTGACTGAAGAACAAGGATCAAAAAATGTAACGCGTTCTTACCGTGACAGTAGTCATCGACTACGTTGTCGTTGCTTTATGCACGAACAGACTTGAAGTTCTAAGTCATGTCAAAAATTTGTCGCTTGCTTAGAAAGTGCTGCATCTTTCTGTACTTCTTCCTCTGGGTCCTCTAGGAAACCAGAAGAAATGCTGTAACATAGCTAAAAAAGCGTTACGTGACAATTTGAAGAATGGCCGTGGAAGAGACTGGGATCACTCAAACGTTTAAAAGTTCAGCTTTGCTGTAAATCGAAAATTTAGAGTTTATTTTTGACTTAGTGAATTAACAAAGAGCATAGAGCAGTTTTCATTTGAGTGTCGAAAAGTTGGTTTTGCATCAACTTTGCTTCACTGACGATGAGCTTAAAAAACTCGCGCCACTTTTTCATCCAATCAGAGGTAAACCCAAAACCAATCGTGACTCGCTCGCTCTCGTTTTCCCGCGCTTTGCGTTAGCTGCATGTAATTACTTCGAGTTTGATTGGCTCACTGGCTTGTCGTGGCGCGTCCATTCTGATTGGTCAGAGTGATTACTAAGGTGCTGGTTTTACGACCTTCAATTGAAACCTGCTCTATTACTTCCAGGGTAAAATTATGAGCTCTTGTAGCGTTGTTGAATTTTCACTAATTTCCACCCTTCTTGTTTATGTCTCAGGTGGGATTTTTCAAACGAAAACGAATAAAGGACATATCTGGCCCGGACACCACGGAAATGACTGTTAAGTAAAACATGTCTCATCTTGGCGAGACAGACGAGGATGTGTTGGTTTCTGTAGCTATTTTGAAATTTAAACAAAGTTAGTAATAATTACTTTACAAGAGATACTCTTGCAAACTTCAACTGACTTCATCCGGGACTCAGTTGTGGTGGAGTGTAACGTCACCAACCTTTGATTGACACTCTTTAAGTTTTTTTTGTAGGCTTTCTAATCTTGTCAGGGAATCAAAGCGCCACTGAGCGCTCGTGCGATCGCCCAAGAAAACATTGCAAAAAATTGATTGATTGATAATATTTGTGTTTTTTTTTTTATCAGTCGACTGAATTTCAGCCTCCTCCTTTTAATTATTACCGATTAAGCGTCACTCGATGCTTTCTCTTGTCTAACAGTGTTTTTACGCAGCTGTTTCGTGGAGTTTCACGTAAGTTCAATACAGAATTGAACTTGCGCAAAAAAGTGTAAGCAAAACATCTCGTAATCCTTTCCAAAACTGAGCTAAAGAACTTAATCGTGCTTTGGAAAATCGGAATATGGTCGCTTACCAAAGAGGGAAATGTCGCTTTCGGACTAAGCGCGGAGAAGAGGTAGCTAAAATCCAACCTTCCTCTGCATGGAGAACGTCTCATAAGAGCTCAGCGGAAAAATTGATTGGCCGCGTTCAGTGTTTAACGAAGCATTAATACGGAGAATTTGGCACATATCATTTGTATAACTCTCAGAACCTTGATAAGTTTGGTTGCAAATCGATATTATTGGAAAGAATTTCAAGTTTTGCGAGTTGCAAAATTATTATCACTGAAAAAGCTAGAACGAGACGGTAGTATTTTTACCAGTCAATGCGTGGTTATGATAAGATGTGTGTGAACAATGGTCGTGAACATATAAATGTAGAATTACACCATTCTCATTTTTACCATTTTTTTTAATTTTTATATCCTATATAATTCATGCGAATGCGTATATGATACATCTATATATAATGGTAACGTTTCAGTTTGATTAATCTAGGGAAAGTGACCAGTGGTGCTTGTTCGATTTTACCTCCTGTTAGTTTTATGTACCTGAAAGAGCCGGTCAGAAGCTGGTTCCGCAATAATGAATTTTTCTTCAATATCGAAAGGTACCTTAGGTTTTAGCTCCATTTTCTAAATTTTTCCTTTTTTAGCGTGTGACACAACATACCGAATAGTTTTAAGGACATTCTTGTAATCATTTTACAAATATTTTTACTTGATAATAAGAGGGTATCGGAATTTTTCAGGCAGTTTTTTAGGTAGGAAATGATAGTGTTACACAAGTATTTTTATACCAAATGCAACAGCAGCTATATTTTATCAATCGCGTTTATTTAACTGTAATTTTTGTAATAAATCATACCATTTATTTTTGCTATGAATCAAATAAATACTTTGTAAAGTTCCAAGTTTGTCTCTTCATTTGCTCTAACAGTGTAACAGGGATAGCACTTGAAACTTCAGTTTCAGTGCAAGCTGCATGCTGTTCTGGAACAAAGACCGCTCTCGATACAAGCTTAAGTCGAGCCTTTGCAGCATGTTCCCTGTTTTCTGGGAACGCAAATTTCTTCTTTCCTTCCGGATATTCAATTTTGCTGAAAAGTAAATTCGGTTATGGGTGAGGTCAGGCACAAAACGTGACGTAAATAAATAAAGAATTTCATTTAAAACGCTTGTTGAATTCTAAGTTACATTTCAAATCTTTCCTCTTGTTTATTGTTTGTGTTCTTTTTTTACATTGTCAACTTTAGCTTTTGTGTATGAATATTTAAACCGTTGTTCTTGTTAAGTGTAGCGTTAGTAAGACTGGTTGTCTGTAAATGATCGTAAGTGCACGGTTGATATCATAGAGCTCTCACGTACATGTAGTTGGACACATCCAGCTCATCGGAAAATTTTGTTGTTGTTTGGTTGTAGTTATTGTTCTTTTGTTTTATGTAATGGATGAACGTAACAACAAGATGTACAAGATGACAAGGACCTCAGAGCTCTTTGTGTGACAAAACCCGAGTGCTGCTGCTGCTTCACGTTACAGTGCGTTTGACGATAACGGAAGTGACGAGTAGGGCATAGCCGGAAATTATTTTATTCAACTTGTGCTAGGCTTGGCACAACTTCTAAACTTTTTCCTTTTACATAGAAAATTTTTTTTGTGTGGCTAGGTTAGTCAAAGATCTTACATGTGACACAAAACCTTGTCACCGGTACATAAAATTTCAGGTTCAAAAATGCAGTTGTGGGTCAATTTTTGTCACGTCAAACCCTACTCTGGTTGCCAAAGGGTTTTGTTTTTTCTTTTTCAGCTCGACGAAGCCATGATTCTGTGAGGAGCGCTCGCCGCGCATCAAGCTTCAGCGGGTTCAGCGCTCCTCGCGAAAAGCTTGTGCTTCGCTGAGTGAAACAATTTTCAATGTTTGAACAAGACGGTGATGTGACTTCCGCTTCCGGTGGCAAGTCATTGGTATTCACGGAGACAAGCAATATACATATACATATACTTGCGGGTGAAAATATTCCTGATCACATAAAAGTTGACGTTACCACACTGTTCGCTCAAATCTTACACGTTATCACCACGTTTTTTTAGCTTGGGTATTGAGCAGTTTATTGATCGGGAACAGGAGCGATGGTTCGCAGTTGTTCCGTTGTCTTGACACTTGTTGCGTGTTTTGCAGCAGTCTTGCCTTTCAATTTGGACGTTAAAGATCCTTTCGTCTATAAAGGAAGCTCAGGGGAATATTTTGGATATACAGTTGCTTTGCACGCGCAGCAAAATGGCGACAACTGGTAAGTCAGAAAATTTAAAATATATAGTCGTTGTTACGGAGAACAACCAGCGCCTGGGTGGGTTAGTACGTTTTAGCGAGAGTGTAAAGGCGATGAACAAATTTCTGAGTCGAGTAATGTTGGGTCTCAATTTAAGATGTAGGTAATCCTTGTTATATTCTAAATTTATATTGTCAAGTCTTCAACTGATCGAATGGCGTGATGTGATGAAATGTATTGACATAGCTTCGAGTTATCGCAAACCTGATAGCGTCTGTATTAAGTTGATTAACTGTGGCAGCGCAGCATGCATGCAATGATTATTGAATTAATTGAACTGTACAGCACTTTGGTTTTGATTTTTCTTTCGTGCACTTTATGCGTAAATTTGCCGGCAAGTTAAGATTACACACAAGATTCGACAGTCTAATCGTGGGCTGTTTTTTTTTTCTTATTGTGTACCAAATCTGTTAAATCGACGAATGACCTCGACAGATGCCTCTTGAAATATTGGAGTAATGTGCCATATACGTGGTCAGAAACGCATTTAAAGCCAAAAGAAAACTAGATCTATAAGTCGTTCTTTATTTTTTTTCTGTCATTGTTTAATTCATTCAACTATTGGACTGTTTTGAAACCAACGTGAAACTGCATAATTCCACCGTCACGCTCTGTTTGCTTTCACGGAATGAATGAAATGCGAGTAAATTTTAATGAAGAGTTTATTTTCGAATACGTGCCAATATTTAACCCTCCCTCGTGTTTCCTCGATCTTGAGTCCCCAAACATAGAATTTCCATGACTTAATACTTCGGAAATCACGGCGTAACGGAAATGAATACTACGAATTTTAAAAAGAGACGAAGGTACATGTATCAAAGAAAAGGATAATAAAAATAAACATGATTTACGCCCCCAATAACGTCATTGCATTGTTTTAATTTGCAGGGTTGTGGTCGGAGCTCCCTTAGGAAACAAGACATCGCTCTTTCGTGAAAGAAATAGATACGGAAGTGTTTATAAATGTAATACCGATTCAACCAAGAAGTGTGAAGTGATCAGGATCGATGACAGTGGTAGGGGAAATTTTGTAGGCTAACGAGTTGTCAAAACCACTCATTTGATATGCTCAACAGGATTACACGAGAAGCAAGTTTTCCACAGGTCGAGCTGCCCTCGGGGAGCTGCCCCCGGGGAGCTTCCCTTTGATCACTAGCCTGCGAGCATGCTCTCAGGCCCCGCCGGTCCACACTACGCCGAAGGAATTTGAAAACGCAGCTTTATTTTCACGGTTAGGCCCAGGGGTGGATCAAGGATTTTTCTTAGGAGGGGGTGCGCCGCTAAGGAACGGCGCAACTGACAGGTGAGGTAAACAAATTTTAAAAGCGAATACAAAGATGGCTTCATCTCGGGGCGGTGGGGGTGCGCACCCCCGCACCCTTTCCCTAGATCCGCCCCTGACTGGCCTACCGTCCACACTTATCTGTCGCGGAAGCGGAGCCTCTTCAAACCGGAGTAATTTGAAAATGCATGCTTTGCGTTTTAGTGTGAACAGAAAACATTTTGAAAACGGAGCTTTTCGAAAACGATAGCTTCTCGATGAACATGTGACCTCCCTGACCGAATTTGCCTCAAACACAAATCCAAAATGACCCGTGATTCATGTGTTTTTAAAGCGCCTATGAAATGAAACATAATTTCTGCTTATTTGAAAGGCTTTTCAAAATAAACAAGACTGGCGTTTTCCTTTTTGGAATATCTTTTATCCTTTTATAGATATTGCCGTTTTCGTATTATGCAAATTAGGAAAATGATGACGTCATGAGGTTTGCAACTAAAATGGTAAAATACTGAATAAAGAATATCTCTGGAAATATTGAAGCAGTATTCTTCAAACTTGGCACCAGAAATGAACACCACCATTCTTCTTTATTTTGAAAAGCCTTTCAAATAAGCAGCAATTATTTTTTATGTCATAGGCACTTTAAATTCCTCCGGCGGAGTGTGGACGGAAAACATTTAATGCGTTTTGAGAGGGAAACCTCCATTTTCAAATTCCTCCGGTGGAGTGTGGAGGGGACCTCATGCACAGGCAATCACGGGTTCTTCTTTCGCTCTGAAAGGAGAGGCGAGAAAATTGTCGTAAAATATAAGGAACGCGTGGAGTGAGCGAGAGAATGGGAGTGTGAAAGGAGGGCGTTAAAACAGGGCTTTCGATGAAGGCGCGAAAAGGGACTGTCTAAGGAGGCCACTGAATAAGAGAGCAGAGAGAGAACGCAAAACAAGAGCTCGAAAGGGTGTGCGCGAAAGGAGCTCGAGATAGGGAGGCTTATAATGAAGGCGCCCAAAGGGACTGTCAGATGAGGGCACTGAATAAGAGAGCAAAACAAGAGCTCGAAAGGGGGTGCGAAAGGAGCTCGAGATAGGGGGGCTTATAAAGAAGGCGCGAAAAGGCGAAAAGTCAAAGGCAGGCACTGAATAAGAGAGCAGAAAGAGGGCGCAGATCGTGGAATGGTCACATCTCGCGCTCGTTTACACCCTCCATCCTTTTCATTTCTGCACCTGCCACCTTTTCTATAGACCCCAGAACAACCACTTGGCAAGGAAAACAGGTGAATACCGAAGAGAAATCAGGACAATGGCTTGGAGCAACCGTGATTAGTACAAGTAGATCCTCAAGCTATGGGAAATTACTGGTAAGCAGTGTTTGATTGGAACAAAAATAGGCTACAAAAGTAGGAAGGAAAATGACATCTCATGCTTTTTACACCTTATTTTATATGAAATGTATCTACCGATAGTTGTTTGCCGATATCCCCGTCGCCCACCGCCCCTCAATTTTCCAGTCAAACACCCGTGCTATGTGATAATTATCTGTATCATATGGTGTAGTTATTTTCATTCGTACTGTCATTAGGTATGTGCACCAAGGTACACCCTTCGCGGCGTCGTGAGACATGACGAGCAGCCTGAGGAAAGAAAGCGATTGCTCCTAGGAAAATGCTATGAAGTATGGAATGACTTGTCTTTTTCTCCCCGCACCATTCAGCCCTGCTTTCACAACCGTAAGTAAATCATCAGGTGTTTACTGACGTCATCGCGTGAGACTGAAGTGATGACGCCATTATGAAATAACAGATAGATTACCAGTAACCTCTGTTTGGCACGAATATATTTAACAACTGTAGCCTAAGAGTACGAGTATTCTATCGGCTAACTAGTTTCTCAGTTGAACTGGACGAAAAATATAGAGTGCTGGCAGTCTGTTTTGCTCTCGAAATCAGGCAGGGATTATTTCAGACTAGAAGGGATTGCAAGGAGACATGAGTGCCGCGCTCACGAGAACTGAGGGTTTGAAAATTTCAACTTTTTCTAGTCTTGCCCCAACCCCTTTTCGTCCATACCGCCCTTTTGCGTTCGTGTTCACGGATAAACACTCCTCTGACAAAAACCCAAGAACCTGGAAATATAAAATTGTGGGATTTTTTCAATTGTGCTTTCGTTGCTTTAGGTTAATGTAAACCAGTGAATGATGTTGGAGACAGCGTGGCCGAGTGGTTAGGGCGCCGGACTTGAAATCCGGAGGTCGCGGGTTCAAGTCGAGCTCTGATCAGTTAGCTGGAGTTGTTACTCAGCTTTTCTCGGTGGTCCCTTGTTCAACTCCCCAGTCATTCTTGTAAATAGCCAACTGGTGCGCCTGCCACTAGTACTACTATAACTCTAATGTTAAGACGGATTGATATTGTTGGTGTGTTTCAGCTGATGGTGTAGGCGGAGATTATTTAGAGAACAAGGATGGGGTATGCGAGGCCGGATTTAGCGCTGCAATGTCAAAAGATGGCGAAATTGCGTTGTTGGGGGCGCCAGGCCGATTCTCGGTTAATGGTAAGATAATCTTGTTTTTGTAAAATGCGTGAAAGAAATCTTTGACGAAGAAGGCAGGTACGCGATCGAGTGAAAAAAATCACCTTGCGCGACGAGATGCCACGCGTGGCGTCGTGCGCGATGTGATTAACGCGCTCGATTGTATGTTCGCCCATGTACAGAAGATAAATTTCTTGAGCTTGATATAATGTAGGGTGCAAAATCGAAGACAGAAGGTAAAACGCTCAATTTGACGCCAGTGGAGAAAAGAATTTTTATGCTTTCTTTCACGATAATAAATTGTTTGATGTTTAAAATGTGTTCTTGACTTCCTTGTTTCAAACAGGTTCTATTGCAGTCTACTTTGACAACACAAGGGAAACCATACGATCTTCAAAGAATCAAGTGTTTGATGATTTTAGCTCTGCTAATGCCTTTGGTGAGTAAGCTTCAGTTTAAAGATCAATTTGAGTATTTTCAGAGAGAGCACTGTAAACCCTAGGGTACTGCCACTTAACAGTGCCTCTCTCCAACCCGGTGTAAAAATAGGGGAAACACAAAATTTTAAGGATGGGGAGGACGCCTAATTGCTCCTGTGCCACTCTTTGTTCTTAGCAAATTTTAACGTCTTTTGTGATCGATTATTGAACAGACGCACGGCAACATGGAAATCCTACTTGTTTTATATAAATAATAAATAAACATGATAAAGAAACAATAAAAACGTTAATGATGTCATCTAATTACTTTTATAGGATACGCAGTCGCCATGGGGAATTTCAAATCACCTGACAAAGAAGGTATGCAGTTTACATTTAAAATGGCTCCATTCACGGCTATGAATTATCTTCACATTTACCCCACTCTCGGTATTTGTTGAGATGCAAAGAAGATCTGTGATAGACAAAGATTTGGTGCCGGGGGAAGTTTCCTCCAAAAACTAGAAAACGTTACTTTTATGAATTATCATCACTTTTTTAATGTTTTTTGCGTCTCATGTTTCTTACAGAATTTATTGCGAGCTCAACTCGGGCTGAAAACCTTCATGGAAAGGTAAAGGTTATATAATGGCCTTCTTATTTATACGGTATATAAAAGCTACAATGTAGTTATTGGTTCATGGCCTGGACCCAGTGTTGAAAACACCATTGCTTTGGGTGGCGGTCAAAAGTGTCTTGCTGTCAGCTGGCTTGAAAAGATCGTAGGGTCGAGAAAAAAAAACGTGCAGGTTTTGCAACCAATTAGAAACAAATCAAAGTCCAATCGCAGCCTGGCACCTGCACGTTTTCCCGCGCTTATTATCCGCGCTTTTGTTTTTTGTTTCCCGCGCTCAGCTCCGGATAGCTGTGCTCTGATTGGTGCATTGTTTTGTAGCGGTTTTCATTTGATTGTCGAAAAGTAATTGTTTTACATTACGACGCTACACGATTGGCCAAAAAAAACTCGCGGCACTCTTTCATCCAATCAGAAGTAAAACCAAAACCAATCGTGACTCGCTCGCACTCCTTTTCCCGCGCTTTGAGTCAGCTACATGTTATTACTTCGAGTTTTGATTGGTTCACTGGATTTTCTGTGGCCTTAGTGATTGTCTGGGGTGATAACTTTGGTTTTGGTTTTACGGCACTCAGTTAAAAACTACTCTATTTGCATTTATTGTGATTTGTCAGCAGTGATGACTTTGGTTTTAATTGGCTAATATGAGAAATTTTTAAATTAAAATTGAGCAAATACAGCCCAATTTTGATTTGTGTGTATGTGCTTCTTGTTTTACCCTTGTCTCAGACTATTAGAATATTAAGCACAGACGATCCAACTTTTTATTGTGTTTCTTTTTAAAGGTTGTGGCATTTGAAGTAGATTACTACAACCAAATGTCCGTAAGCTTTACACTCCCTTTGCCCAAGAACCTACAGGTATGACACAATATACGGAGCAATAAATTCTCCTTAATGATTTGATACATTTCTTCTATTATTGGTTCCGAGAATTTGCATGATGTTCCATCGCGACATTATCCCATAGTTTTTTTTTTCCTTCCTCTGGTTAATCAATCTACGTAACTAAGAATTAAAATTTTGAAAGGAATTGAAAGTTTTTTTTTCATATGGTAGGTGTCGAGATAATTATCCTAGGTAACAATCTGGTGTTGGCGGGATTATAAAGAAAATGGCTTGTTCTTTTGGACGCTTTTAATATTATTTGTTTTCTTGTGTTTCTTTTTTAAAACAGTAACTCATTGCTTTGTTCCCTGATTCTTTCCTTTAGATGGGAAGCAACTTTGGCCAGGCACTTCTCGCTGTCGATTTGAACAATGATCGGTAAGGAACGCGACTCAAATATCCAGACGTTTCCACAGTATAAAACAAACCAGTCTTAAAACTTTCTACTCTGTCTAAAATGAATTCGCGTGTGACCGTGTTTGGGTAGTTTCCTAAGGCTGTTGCAAAGCTCTGAAACAGTGGGACGAGCGGCTTTTTCCCTCATCATGTTATAAAGTTAAAAATACTTAGCAAAATAATTTTACCAATGGAATTTAAGCGATGTTTTTTCAGTTTATTCGTCACTTGTTTGAATGACTGAATTTACTTCGGATAAGTCTGTCTTGGATTAGTTAATTTTGATCATTAACGCGCTTGAGAGTTTGTAGATTTAAATCCGCTAATCTTGTGTTTTTCTATAGTTATTCTGATTTGTTGGTTGGCGCTCCGTATCACCGACACGGAAAATACAGAGAGCACGGAGATGAAGGAAGAGTTTATGTTTACATAAATAACGGACAGGTAGGATGCCTCTAATCGCCTCTAACTAAAAAGTTTGATTCAGATGCCGTGCTTCTGCCGTGCTTTTGTCGAACGCAATTCCTGAATTTAGTTCGGCACGGCAGAAGCACGACGTCTGAACCGTAACAATAATTCCATTGAGCGGCCTGCTTGAGTACAAGCAGGACTGCCAGCCGTTGTGTGCCTTCTAGGTATCCAATCTGATTATCTCTAGCCCACCAAAAGCTACAAACTGTTTGGTTTCCTATATTTTAATCTGAGGTTACGTAAACGGACAACATCCGTACTTGCTTGTCGCATCTTCGATGTTACGAGAAAAAAATGTTGTAGCGTATGGTCCCTTTGACAGAACATTTCACGCGCAAAGTTACAGCGCGTGTCCGTACCAAAGCTCGCCACTACCATTCAAAACCGTTTTTGTAGTATTTTTCAACTTCTTTATATGTTGACGGAAAGGTCAAAGCATAGTTACACCCCGATATATTGAGCGTCGGCCCTTTGATTAGTTGACAAGTTTGGAAAACCAACAAAATGGTCTCGAAACTGCAATACCACACGATTCGCTGTATCTTTAACACAACACTTGTTGAGATTATTTTTTCATATTTATTCATTTCTATTGTTCTCTAGTAACAACTGTATTTTGTTTGTTTTTCAGACCCCCGGCACCTTAAATCATGTGGAAGCCATGAGCCTGGATGGAAGAAAAACGAAAGGCGCTCTTTTTGGTTACGCAATGGCTGTGGCTGGGGATTTAAACAGGGATGGTTTTCCAGGTAGAACGAAAACCTTGAATGTACATTTAACGTGATTGGCCTATGTGGCCTGATTTTGAGACCACTTTTAAAATTTTCCGGAGAGTCGTCATACGTGCATTGAGCCTCACGAAGACTAAACTTGAATGTGGCAAATTTTATAAAGTTCGTATGTTTTGTGTTTTATAAACAGATGTGGCTATCAGTGCACCTTATGGAGGGAAAGATCACGGGGGTGTAGTATTCATCTACTTTGGAACTAAAGATGGCATCGAAACGTCGTATAGACAGGTAAGAAACGAGCAAGCTTTTAAATGAGCTTTTGAACGGACTATTAACTCATGGGGGTGAACTGGATAAGGATGATCATTCAGTCAGTCACGGTGCATCAAAGTGTAACCTATGTGGATTCATCGGTTCCTTTGATGCACCATGATCTGACGAATCTTGATCCAGATCAACCCAAAGGAACACATCCTTGAATGATCGATAAATCGATTGAATGATTGATTCGATCGTTCATCCATTGAAGGAAGTCATTCATTTGCAAACATGGTCTTGGTTAATTTTTATCTTGTTCTTCCAGTAATTAGATTTTTCTAATCTACTGTTAGTGTAGCTTTCCTCTGTTATTATTTTCTTTCTTTGATATTAATCTTGTTGCTTACGTAGGCAATTGAAGCATCTGATGTTTCTCCCGGTGTGAAGACTTTCGGATTTTCGCTTTCTGGTAATTTGGATGTTGACAAAAATGAATATCCAGGTATTATTAAAAAAAAAAAAAAACAGAACGTTTTCTCTCATTTAAAAGTTTGAGAAAGAATGTACGCATAATATTCACAAATGTAACTGTCTTTGCACAGATCTCGCCGTTGGTGCGTATTCATCAGACAGGGCCTTCCTACTGAGGTAACAAATCAACTTGTATACCTCGTTTCCCGGCATTTAATTCCACAAATAGATTGAAAAAACAAATTGTATGCTGGTTTAGTTATCAGAAAGAGTGGTTTTCAAATCTAGCCAATCAGAACGAAGAAATTATTTTCTCGGCCAATCAGTTGCAAGACCAAAATCAACCGTGGTGTGAGTTACGCAACGCTTGGAAACGGTTCATGTTTTCCCGCTATTGTTGCGGGTTACATAATTTCCTGCTCTTTGCATCAGCTACATGTTTTCCCGCCTTTGGAAATGGTTTCCTGATACTAACTACCTGTTTCCCGCCTTTTCGTATGCTATTTCCTGTCCTTTACGCCGCTTACATGTTTTCCCGCCATCGGCGCTGTTTACGTGTTTTGGTACTTTGTAACGGTCTCGTGTTTTTCCGCCAGCATAACCAGTCACATGATTTTGCTTCATCACTCTGATTGGTTTATATCGCTGTATGTGTATGTACGTAGTGTTTTCTAGTCTTACTCTTATGAACATTTGTGTTTCAATCCCATTAGGGCCCGTCCAATCGTAGAAATGGACGGCAAGATAATCTTGAGTGCGACGCAGATTTCGCTGGAAGACAACAAAACCATGCGATTAGCAAGTGACGGCATTTCGCGTAAAAGGTATCCACTTAATATGCTGCAGTGAAATTCTGAAATGGCTTGAAACTGTTGTTTCCGATGTTTACAAAAAAATGTCTTTATTGCAGCGTCAATGTGACTGTGTGCTTGAAGTACAAGAATCAGAAGCAATCCTCTGGTAAGTTATCTGGTAAATTAAACAATTAACGGTTGTTCAAAGGATCGATAACACTTATTCCCCAATGAATGTCTGCCAGTGGATAGGCCGCTTTTTTAAGCCTTTCGTTCTCAATCTACCATTGAACAACTTCGGTCAGCTCTTATAAACTAAAAGAAGTGGACATAGGCATATAAATCCCCCATGATTTTTCTTCAGTAAAAAATATGCTAACTAGAGGCATTTTCGCTTTTTGTTAATTCTGGCCTTTTGCAAGTTACATCATCATGTATTCTGTGCGCCACCGATCGACCTCCATTCCACCTGTTATCATTTCCGCCGGGCATACCCCGAGGGATTTGACATTTTTTCTAATTATTCGGCTGCCTATTCCCCGCCCCCTGGACTCCTATCTACCTCAACTATGTCTGTATGTTTACGAAAAAGGGTGGCAATATCGTCTGCTGTACTATAGCAAAAACAGTCGTTTTGCCAAGAACGCAACGCTTTTCTATAGTTCATTGAACGAAAGATACTACGTAGAGTGTAGAGTAATACATAAATACCATATATTGTTTTGTTCCAGCCAAGCCGAAACAAAGTCTTCCGGCCCTCCTACTAAATATCTCTTTACGTCCAGCGAGCGGTGCGTCGCCATTGCGTTTGATAAACCACGTGCACGAAGCAATTTTTTGATTTACCCCATCCCCCTACGCCCGGTACAAGACCGCCTTAAACAATTTCCCACTCCCGGGCACGAAGGGCTGGACTTGTCCCGGGGATTACTCGGGTGGTGGGGGAATGGTAACAGGTGGAATGGAACCACGTATTATGTTGTAACATACAGCGTTCAGTTCACGTCCGTTGTTCTTGTATATATTAAACTTATTTACTTCGCCCAGTCCAAAAACAAACGTGCGTTAAGATTCAAGAGAAATTTAAAAAGTTAGCCAGAGCCAAAATATTTTATTTTTTTTATTTTTTTCACGCTCAAGGCACTCATTTCTGCATCACTTTTATTTACTTTTATTTCAGAAATGCGAAATGTGACTTTTACAGTAGAGCTGGACAATGATCGGTTAACAGATGATCATGATTTACGTCGAATGTTCTTCTTCCAAGATAATAAGACTTCCTTTTCGATCACACGGCAAATATCTTTGACGAAAGAAAGTGAATGGTACTGCAAGTTTCTCGACATAGCGTATTTAAGGGTAAGTTACGCTACGATTCACTATGCAGCACAAATCTTAGTTATTGTCTTTACTCTGATTTACTCATACTGTGAACAGTTCTGTTTTTCTTTTCTTTGTTTGATCTTCGACCTGCCATCATGAATTCTGGGAAGACGACATACTACTCAGGGTGGTGGGATGGGGTGAGAGAATGGCGTGGTGCAATCAGTGATCAGCGGTCGCGTAGGAGCTTGAGGTGGAGATGAAGTAAATTTCGCATTTTTCTAAATCGAACCAGTTTTGAAACATTGAAATGCTCCGCTTTCTGGCAATTTGGAAGCGATAATGACTAGGCAGTCCAATTTCTTGTACTGAGATGATATGATAGTCAATCGCAGGTAATAACATTCGCTCCCCCCTTCCCCCCCATCCCATACCCAGTATTTTGTCAAGTTGTTCGAACTGTTGATTACAGCCATTGATCCATCTTTGAGAGTAGAAATCTTAGCTATCTTGCCATACTTTTTCTAAGCTTACATGGGGTGTCTCTTCTCTGGACTGGCTTTAACTACGGTTACATTAGCCACTTGTCAGTAATAAGAAAATTCACCTTTTTTCTGAAGGAAAAGGAGCAACTTCAAAACTTGGTGGACCCGTTAACATTTGACCTGACCTACGACCTCAAGACTTCCTCGTGCACTCTGTGTCCAATATTGAACAACTACAATGACATCAGTCAACGGTCCTTTAGAGCTGTGGTAAGTACCATATGAATGCTTGAAAGCAATCCAAAGTTTTGGGACAACTAAATGCTCTTTTAGAGAATTTGTAATAAATAACTTTGTCAGTAGGCGAAGAACACAGATATAAATACCACGTTACTTTAAAGAAAATTCCGTCTTTCTGAATTACGTTTGTAAGAATTGTTTTGAGAGCTATCATGTTGTTTGTGCATGTTCTACTGCATTTTAATACTGCTGTTTTTTCATAGCATTCAATGCTGTATTTTCTTCCTATTGTTGTAAAGGTTGGCTTTGTCAAGAAGTGCGGAAACGACAAAATCTGTGAACCTGACTTATCTATCAAAGGAGAAGTGAAATTTGGCGATGGGTGAGTCTTAAATGATCGTGATCACGTCACATTTCCTTCAATGTTAGTCCTGAGGGTTTGGTGACAAGTCTGGCTAGCAACTTCGTTCCCAGGGTTTTTCTTCCCCGGCCTTCTGAAGAAGGGAGACCCTAGAAACTAGCTTGCTATCCCCAAATGATGAATTTTAGTATTCTCATTAGCTGCACTTGAAAGTGTTTTGAAAATCATAAGGTGAAAATAGAGGTTGATCACTGTGTTTCACTGCCTTGACTGACATTCTATCATTATACTTCAGGAGTCAAAAGGAGCTTCTCATTGGTGGTTTCAAAGAAATTACCGTCATGGTGGAAGTGGAGAATAAGGCACAAGACGCAGCCTACCCGGGAAAGGTCATCGTGACGTATCCGTCTGTAATCGACTACGTTAGCAGTCAGGTTGGTCGATGTGAAAAAAACTCGTATTTCAACGTTGCATTAGTCGTAAGATTTTCAAAAACACGTCACTTGAGAAGTTTCCGAGGAGTGTCCGAAGGCTTCTACGAAGGGGACTCGACGAATTTCCGGCGAATTTCCTTTTAATCGTCGTGTTTAATAGGGGTTTTTAATTTGAACATTCGCGGACATTCTGAAAGTCGTCTTACTGACATGCCAGCGAGGTTGTAACTTGTAGATCCAAATTGGATGATATTCCAATAAATTGAATCCGTTTCATTATTTCTTAATACAGTCAGTATGTTGTAGTCTATCTTTCTCTAAGTCGCGGGCATTTGACTCACCTGAATTAGTTCTTTCTCTCCTCTGGGAGAATAGGACCATGGAAATAAGTCTTAGTTCTTATTAAATAACTAGGCTTATCACCCTTTGGATGATTAAAGTAATTACCACGATTCTCTCTCTTTCTTTAGGAAGTGTCTTGTTCCACAGAGACGAGAGATGACGGGAAACGAAAGGCTGAGTGTACTGTCGGCAATCCTTTCGAAGGAAACCAGAAAGTAAGTACCTTTAAGGTAACAGGTGCCATTTTCGGTCAGAATTCCAACTGGCTACGCAAGTAGATTAAGCTTATTGCTCTCCTTTCCCCCAGAACTTATTAAAATAATTCTTGACAGATTTATTGCATTGTTGCCTGTTTCAAGAGTTTTTTGATTCTCTACGCTTATTTTTGTGATGATTATGATGTGGAAAGTATGAAAGAGTAGAACAAAAGGTGGAAAGTATAAATATTGAGCTGTAATTTTACATTGTAATCTTCTTTGTTGTTGTTGTTGTTGTTTTGTATAGAAACAATTCGACATTATATTCAACACTCAAAGAGTCACTGGAAACATCTCTGAGTTTACTATCCATCTTGAGGCATCAAGGTAATTATTTTAAAAGTACTGAAAATGCGTTTCCATAAGTCAGCCCTGTCAAAATGCTTTGTAGCAACAAGCAGGATAACAGACCTAGTCGGCAGATAAGGTCAGAGATGGATTTGGTATTCGTCAGAATGGGTGAAATCCAGTGGAGAGTAGGCGGCTAAAAATCTACAGTACGAGGCAAAATCGACACTACACGATTGGCTGAAAAATCTCGCGCCGCTTTTTCATCCAATCAGAAGTAAAACGAAAACCGATGGTGACTCGCTCGCACTCTTTTTCCCGCGCTTTGCATTAGCTACGTGTAATTACTTCGAGTTTTGATTGGTTCATTGGATAGTCTGTGTAGTTTGTGATTGGCTAGAGTAATTGCGTTGGTTTTGGTTTTACGACACTCAATTGAAAATCGCTCCAGGGCATCACTGGTTTGTAGAATATAATATGAAGTTGTGTATTATGTTTGTTGGTAAACTGTGGTTTTGATTGAGGAATCCTGTAATTTGTTTTATTCAGTGACCTCACTCAGGACGCGGACCTCTCCAATAACGAGTATACAC
>Ga0126338_10000963_pt1 | contig 17478 bp, 9 predicted proteins | sample OrbCmetagenome_2_FD_92529 | JGI IMG/M metagenome (GOLD analysis project Ga0126338, IMG submission 92529) | Coral microbial communities from Petempiche,Puerto Morelos, Mexico - Orbicella C C metagenome | ecosystem: Host-associated > Invertebrates > Cnidaria > Coral | place: Petempiche,Puerto... | reverse complement strand
TGTGGGGCCCTCCCCACACCCCCCCCCCCCCCCCGGCATGTGCTTTCCCCCCCCCCCCCCCCCCACGGGCGTAAGGAATACGATGTATGATTATTTTTTGCTCTTGTTACCAAAACGTTGTAAAATATTAATTGGGTTTAATTTACGATGAGATTTTTATTATTTCGTAGATAAAAGCGTCAATAAAAGTGTTAAAAGATCAACCTCAAGGTTCTGTAGACGGTCTTCTTAATGCTTTAAGGTGAGCTAACAATGTGCAGAGTTAAGAAGAAATAAGAACTTCTCTTTAATCAGATACGTAGAAACGTTTCCACTTCTTCCAGTCTAGTCCCGTGAAAGAACGGTTTTCAAGTATGTCATTGAGCGGTTCTCAATTGAGTGTCATAAAGTCAAAACCAAAGTTATTACTCTAGCGAATCACAAAGAACACAGACAATACAGTAAACCAATCAAAACTTCTAGTAATTACATGTGACTGACCCGACACGCGGGTAAATGAGTGATCGAGTCACAGTTGGTTTTGGTTTTACTCTTAACTGGACGAAAAAGAAGCGCGAGTTTTTGAAGTCAATCGTGCACCGCTAGTGATGGAAAACCAATTACTCTTCGACACTCAAATGAAAACCGCGCTAACGACGAATCGGCTCTTACAGTTTTCGCGCCATTGGAAGGCGCGAAAAAATGGGAATCACTTGTGATTGGACAATTAGAACAAACATAATTGTTTGGTTTATTGAGAATTTAGGCTCTCGGAATTTGTTGAACAGTTCATTATCAACTTGAACAGGATAAAATGTATAACAGTGCTGATTGCCTTTTTTGTAATTCCAGGTATAGCACAAAACACTTAAACGACGAAACGACGCCAAAGAACATCAAAGGCCTTCTTGTATAAAGCACTTCGCCTCAAGGAAACTTAGGATTAATTCAGTTAAAAAAAAAAAATGATCCATGGACGCCAAGATTCTAAATAATACGAAAGCATTTCTCTAGAAAAAATGGAACGTACATTCTAGTTCTGGAGCTTTAGATTCACTCGGTGAACGCAGCCCAAGAGCAACTCTGAAGGTTTTGGTCTTCGTTTAAGTTTTGAGTATTTCAGTTTTTTTTTTAACAAGTTATTATCTTCCGGCTTAAAGAGGGTTTGGCAGGGGGTTGGGTTTGCAAGGGGGCCATCAAAGTTACTGCCAGCTCACAGTTTACATGCGCAAAGATTCACCGGTACATTGGCTGAGAAGTTTGACAAAACCAGCGGAAAATTGTCAGAAAAGTGCACTTTAAAAATTTCAGATCAAAATTTTTCATTGAGTGTCAAGGGTAAAGTCTGTTGTGTTGTAAACGTAGACAATCTTTTACCTTGCATTTCCACTTGGTATTTCAGTCTTACACAGCGTAGTCCTGCGGCCGCCATTTTGTGACGCGCACTGACGTCATATAAGATGACTGCCTACGTTAACTCAGATAATGACTGATACCAGGTTGTCTAGGCTTTCTTTGGCGGCCTTCGACAAAAGCTGTGTTTTATCCAGGTTTCCTAGATGTAAGAAAACAGCGGTATTTAAATATGAAAACCTTTATGACCGCTTGTTTCGTTGTTTATAACTCGTATCTTTGTGTAAAAATAATTTCCAGGCAGTGAATACGGAAAGCGATTCAATTCCAGCTTAACTAGGGCTTTCATTTGATTTTGTAAATAATCGTAATTTTATTTCGTTTGTCTTCAAAATATTACTTATATTTAAAGGGACACTGTCATTTTTTTAACGAACTCACCGCGTTTGGTTTGGTTTTGTTTTTTAACTTCTGAGTACATTAAATTAAGAACTCAAGAATTCCGTTCAAGCTAGTTTTCCTAGCCAAACCAAAACCACTTCTTGTTACTCTCACTTGCGTTTTCCCGCGTTTGACACCGTTGCCGCGTCTGAGAACTGTTGCTTGTCTTAACTTCAAGCTGATTGGGTCGTTGTTCTTTTAAGCCTCCCGTGATTGGTCAGTGTGAATAACTCCGTTTTTCATTCATGAAAGTAATTATAAGACCACTCAAGCAAGTCAAAATCAAAAGGCACAGGTCACATGCAAAGTCAAATGAAAGCCTTGTGTACAGAGTTATAAAATGGTTTACACCATTAGATTCCGGATTTGTTACCATTAGATAGTATCTAGAAATGCCTCTATAATATTTAGAATATGAATAAGTAGACTTTCAATTGTTTTAATTAAGATCTGTGAATTTTTGTATGAAATGCGAGTATATTTTGTTCAACATTTCTCCTGTGAAATAAGTGCACTATTAATTTAGTTTTGTATCCTGTAGGCCAATGAAATTGTATCTAAAATAGCCCTTTTATGAAACTGGTTTCTCCTGCAAAACTGTGTGAACTAAAACGCAAATGCTATTGACTGCTTGTTTGTTCACTAGGCAAAAGTATTCATTGCTTTCTATATAATAAGTCAAATGATTCTTGCATTTGATTGGTTCTCACCTATGATCAATTAGAGGACAGACACCTAGATGACGTCATTAACATTGGGTTTTATTTCTTTACTATATAAAACATATATTCCACGTTGCCGTGGGGCTGTTCGGTAATAGATCACAAAAGACGTGAAAAATGTGGTAAGAACATCAGTGACTCGTGTACCACTTTTGCGTTCTTACCACATTTTGACGTTTTGCACATGGAAACATGGAACCATTTTGTTAAAGTGACGGCCATAGCTTCGCCATGTGCGGTCCTTCCACGGGTTGGAATATTACAAAGAGGGGAATGGACAGAGGTGGAAGAGTCTCTTATAGATTCAGGATGGGGATTCTAGTTTTGTCGTGGGATACAAGAACGGATGATTGGTACAAATTGGCATTTTCTCTATTGAACCGTGGTATTGTTTAGATTGCATTGACTAAACTGGGGTGATGAAGCTCGGAAATGCTTACAAATGACGACAGACGTTGCTTACACTCACTAGTTGACCTGTTCGAGGTCTCTCTTCCGTGGAATGGTAGAGAAGTTTCTAGTCTCCCTGTTGACGTAGGAAGGACTTGGCAAATCACGCAAACGTCATCTTGCATAGTTCGCGTGCAGTAGCAGACGTCCGCACACAGTCAACATTTTTAAACTAGGGATTGGGAACGAAATCCTTTGTTCAAACTCGTCCCAGGACCCCGCTTCTGTTTTGGTCAGCACCAAGTCGAACGAAGTCCAGTTTCCCTGATTCCGGACTTCCAATAGTTTTCGCAGGAAGCTGATTGGCTGATTACCTTCGCCGTATTCCGCATTTTTGGTACTGACCAGAAAGCGTGCTCTGGGGACAAGATTGAATGCGGTCAGGTTTAGTCGTTTTCTTTTAATAATAAAGTGCATAACAGACCCAGAATGTGATAGCAGTAATGATAGCAGTTTTAGTTTAAGTTTTTTATAAGCCAGTTGGTGAACCATGTGCTTAGAGGGAACATGGTAAGCTGATGTGTTAACTTTCTCATAATTTTTTTATATCTTGCCGCCCAAACTTAACTGTTGACGTTTTCGACTCAAAAACTAGGTTGGGTTACATCCATTCTCGTCCCATAGCCCTTTTCGCTTCTCTTAGCCGGCGGGGCCTTAGCACGAGGAACCGCCGGCTAATTAAGAGAAGCGAAAAGGGCTATTGGGCGAGAAATGCACCTCGTTCACAGGGTCTCTCTTGCTCCAGGGCCTAGGGGGCGGAGAGAAGAGAGATCCTGACAACGAGGTGGTTGTTTGAGTTGCGACCACGACCGTTGGTTGCAACTAATATTTTTTTCAGATGCCTAGGTCACATTCTAATATCTGCGTCAAACACGATGCCTAAGTGTCAAAGATAGCTCTCGACAAGGGTTGGAGTCTAAAAGGATGAAACGAAACAGATACTGTAAATACGGGACACGGGATTATTTGCCCTTCTGCCCTCCTTTCCTTCTTATGCCTGCCACACTGGATATAAAGAGAGCAACCAAATGAACGTTTTAAAATAGTCTGATGTATGAAAGTTTAACCGATCTGAATAAGGTAATTTTAACTTTCGAAAGAAATAACCCATTTAACAGAAGGCGAACAACATGATTGTGGTGTTTAATATTTTCCTAGTCACTCCTAACTTAACGAGTAAAATTCACGCCCCCTAAAGAAGCTGTCTATTTCCGTCCGTTTTTCGAATTATCTCGCAAGCTATGTAGACAACTTATACCATGACATGTGCTTTTGTCATTTTTTTGCAAATAAGAAATTAAAGCTTTAATTTCTGTAGAAAACTTCCCTTGGCCGTCCAGGGAGCGGAAAGTGATCTTGGCAGCCACCGATAAAAGGAAAAAGTCTACAATGAAAAAAATACTTACTTCAATATTTGCAAGTGACTTCCGGTTTACTATGTACGCAGGAAACTTCCGGTATGAAACTAAAACGACATGTAAAAGGAAACAACATGGACAAACAAAACAAGAACTATACATCGATTGCCTCGAAAATAAAAAGTAGCAAGCGGTTCTCACTGAAAAAGGTGACTAAAATCTTTATTTTTTCTCATACGATTAAAAACCTTTTAAATTCTTATGTGATTAACACATTAAATGCAAAAAAAAGATGCGATGATTAGTTGAAAACTAACCCCTTGAGCCAACAAGTTTCACATTTTCGTGATTCGAGTTCGTCACAGTCTAATTAATTAACCGGTTTCTTTGAACTTGAGCAAATATCAATTTAGGGCTACTCAATAGCTTAACTTAGCCATCTTCTCGCACAGGGCTTAAGTTTTTTGTTTCGAAACTAAGGAGGCACTAGATTGGTGCGAAAGTGAAGTTTCGATGTTGGTTCGAAAGTGAAGGAGTTAATTATCGTGATTATCCCAGTCCCAGACGGATACGTGACGTCATGTTTATGTTTGAAATTCCTTTTTAAACACAGGCGTTTTAAAAGCTCAAGACAAAACAAAGTTACGCAAACAGAGTTTTAATTCAAACAATCCAATCCACCAAACTGACAAGTCAAGATGGTGAATGAAAACCAATAAATATACGGTTTGCACGCAATTTCACGAAGTCAAAACAGGCGCCCGACAAGTTGAAGAAGTGTGTGATTGAGCAAACTCCGGACCCGTCACATGAACACAGTTCATTTCAACAATTCAAGACATGTGTCTTTCGTTTTTAGCAAATCTGACTGTTACGTGTCGTTTTGGAATGTGAATGTTAAGTGCGTTTTCTTTTCAGTTTCTCCAATAATTGGTTAAAATGACTGTTTGCTTTTTAATATTGTTAACACACAGGCATCCCGCCCAGATTTCTTAAAAGATTTCAAGGGAACCTCCATACCGAGGACTGCTGAGAGAAGCATGATCCTGCGTGCCACGACTGATCATCGCAGCAGGCAGAAAAAAACTACGAAGTGTTGTTCAAACCTGTTCCAAGCCGACAAAGTATAGCGCGGATATTGGTTGTGACCCACGCGGATTAAGAAAATAAATAGAGGAAGAGGTGTTTATCACGGTTATCAGTAACAGTTGAACCATGACAAAGAGCTCTTTGATTGACAGTAACAATACAGTCATTTCGTTTCGTGTGTCAAACCCTACCACAACTTATATCACAGCCGTCCTGCTGCATGCAAGGAATCAGTTGGTTGGCATCTTGGACTACAACCACATCAACTTAATGAAGGTAAATGACTTTTCTCTTTCATATAACTATATAAAAGTATGTGAAATTTGAGGGAAAATAGCCCCCCAACTTCACACTTTGATTAATCTGATCCTTGTACCGGCCCAAAGGTAGATTTTTTTTTTCAGTTTCTATGTGAGAAATGTTTGCGGTACGGGATCACGTAAGCGAGTTTTGATTCATTTTCTTCTCATACAGAATTAAACTTTGATCATATTATGTTTGATTTACGGCCAGAAATGAAAATAAAACAAGAGGAAAAAGAAGAAATCATTGAAAACGTAAATGTTCGGGTCAATTAAAAAAAAAAAACAAAAAAAACCTTGAGGTACATTGTTTATCATCTCTATTTGTGTTTTATTTTTAAATCATTCAAAATTTCTGGCATTTCTGCAAATAAGTGCTAAATGCCAGTAGTTTGTTTCATGTAAACCTTCAATCACTGAGAAAACTTGTTTTTACTAGCTAAGTTTTCAAACAAAAACTTTTTTAATCACCAAGAATGATTAACTTGTAACTTCTCATTTCAACTGATCAACATGCCACATTGTCAAGGAGACCGTGAGTAAGGAGAAGCAAATAAAATCATCAGTTAGGATATATTAGATACTGTATCCATCAAGCCTGGAGTAAAAACGTTTAATTTTGCAGCTATGGTTTGTTATATTTTGTTTTTTAATGTAACGAGTATTGTTTACTCCAGTCTAATTCAACTAAACAACCATGAATAAGGGCGCGAAAAAAATTCAGTATTGTATGTTGTTCTTGCAACTCACGTAATCCTTACGGATCGTAATCTTTGAAATCTTTTTTTTTTAAATAGGAATTTCGTTTGTTCGTTCCTTTCTTTATTGGCCGGAAATCGTAGCAGCATGACTGTCACGTTTTAACCGCAAATTTTTTAAAGGCGGGAAATGAGGGAAAATAAAACTGATAGAATGATCAGTGTGTGGGTTTAGATAAAACACATATCAGCTTCGATATAGCTCAGTTATTTCCGTTTTACTGTTCTTTGGAATATTCTTTTTATGGAGAGCAATATACACCTTCTCATAATGAACACCATTGAAGTTATTAGCGGAAACTGTGCGCACGTGTAAAGCTTGAGGTACTATTTTTACCGTGTGTTTCTATCTTACACTCAGGAAATTTCTCAAGCGTGTCGATCCTTCTAAGTCATGAGTGTTTCACGGTTTATTAACTAAGCGAGGCAAAACCCTGTTGTTTAATTGTTCACGACTTTCTTGATTAAGATTAATGCTTGGGGTATTGGTAGATTAGTCGATTATAGTACTTCAGATATTAGACCTTTTGTCGTTGCTAATAAACTACAGCAAACAGTACTGATGACGTAGGAAGCGGTACGCTGTGACTCCTCTCGACAAAGGCTCAGGAACTACAGTCAGTCACTGCAATGAATAACCTGCCGGCCTGCCGCCAATGTGTCCCTGCCAAGTACTTGTTTTCAAGTGATTAATTGAATTCGGCTTTCTAGAACTGTCATGCTCGGACAGACATACCGTATGGCGGGAAATTCGGTCATGTAGAAAACGGATGTTCTACATGCAGCGCTGTATTACAAGATTGGCCGTTTTCAATGCATCCCTGGGGGTCATGGTACAGATTCATTCGACACACATGCAAAGGCAAAACGCCCTGTGACTGTTAACACACACAGACTCGCTGAAATAAATCATCGACATAAGAGAACATACATGACTAGTTACGCTCCTTTATTGGCGATGATTGGTCGCTGAAGAATGTTATCTTCAAGAGTAGGTATTTATAAATATATGAGTTCGCTTCTTTCAAGGGCTCTACATGACAGCAGAGGTCAAGTTTTGATAAGAAAGCTACCGAGCGGCTAAATGTTTCTCACAGCTTGCACGCAACCAAAATATGCATTGGCAAGATTTGAAATTACAAAGGAAAAACAGAAAACTGTTGGAAAGCTGTTGAACTGCACTGTTGTTCAATATTGTTGTTGTAATTCCAAAGATGAAGTGAAACGCGGTGAGAATAGAATGCTTCTTAGTTATGTCTTCATTCAGGCTCACTGATGTGAATTTAACACAAGCACAATTTAGACCAATCCAGAAGATAACATTGCCGAGACCTGTTTTTTTAAAAACGTGACCTTTTGTACCGTTCCGTGTGAGAGAAAACAGCACAAGGAAACGAGAGAATGTTATATGGCAAGCGCAAAACTCACCGTCCTCAGCTGCACGTCAAAATCTTGTGGTAAAATCGTAAAGCTGTTTATCCCGTCGGAAGTTTTCACCAATGTGATTTTTGTTATTTGTAATAGTTCATCTAACTTGCCATTGTGATTTTATTTGTTTGCGTTTAGGAATTTACGATCTAAGTATAAATTGTAATTGTCGCAGATTTTTTCGAAAATTAAATTTCCTATCGTATTTTTTGATGCGCCTGCTTTTGTCACAATTTTTTGGCCGCGTTTCCTGTCAGCATCTTGAGTTCGTTTCAGTAGCGTTCCGCTTTTTGTGACGTGAAAAAACGCAGGCTGCGCCAAAAAGGTTTCTTTTTCTACATTGCAGATTACTTAAGTCATGTTTTATTTTGTCTCATTGCAAAATATTTAATCCTTTACATTCGCAATTCCAGGGGCGAAGATCAAGAAAAACTAAGGGAAAAGAAAAAAACTTTAAACGATTTCTTTAGCAAACGGAATTGTCACGAAAAAATTTTGAGGGGAACGTAAGAAGAAACTATAGAAGATGTTATAACTGACAACGAGTAAAGCTGTCTTTGTTTGCTAAGAATGTTTCAGACCCAAGTGTTTTCGTAAAAGCCTTCTACTAGTATGAATCAACAAGGAAGACTTATTTTTGGCGTTTATTTAAAGTATACCCACAATATCACAAACTGTAAACGAGCCGGCTTGTATTGCCATCAAAACATAATATTTATAGCATGTTGTAATGCTGTACAAGTACATAACCTGCTGCAAATTACTTTTGTTATATTGATTATCACCTGAGTGGAGACTATCAAATTTTTGATTTGTAAAACAATTTGAACCTTGTACTCAAGTTAAGTTGAGCAATATTACTCTGCGTGTATTTCGCAAGACTAAGGGTACCACTTAATTGAATACATCAAGTCGTTGCCTGCAAACAAGCATTTCTTTGTGCACTTGGTGTCAAAAAAGCGTAAAACAGGAAAAGTTCCATTACTCGCGGTTTTTCATGCTTTCCTCCGCGCTGATTGAAGTGTAAACACAAACAAGAGCTTATCATGTTGTCCAGAAGAAGGCCGTGGGTGGCCTCGCTGTATTGACAAGTCTGAAATTTTAGGTCGCATTTGGGATAAAAAGACTTTTGAATAACAAACTCATCGCACGTCAAACAAAAGCTAGCGTGATAACTGTCAAGGTCAGCTTGTTATTCCGAAACTACAATGTAAAACAAGTTGTGATTTTTCTCTGTCAAAAGCCACTGGTAGCTGCGCTATGTATTTTTCGGCGGGCATAATTCGCTTTCGTTTATTACATGCTTGGTTACCAGTGAATATAGTTTAGATAACCCATTTGACCTTACTTTTTTCTTCCATTCAATTACGTTGGGTGATTTTTGTTTGTTATAGTCAAAATCCCGACCCTGTCACCGTGTGTCAGTCATATGAACTGCTTTCGCGGGAAAATGTCCTTGGGTGGTAACTTCCGGTGGACTCAGAAGCGCGTTGAGGCAGGAGAATCCAAGAAATAAATATTTTGAGTGGAATATCTGAGTTGATAATTGCATCGCTGTTAAAAGTAATGCGGGAAGCACTTCGCCCTAAATCCTTTTTGCACCTATTGTCTCCATACACTAAATCTTCGTGTAATTACTGGATCAGTACAATTTATTGTTAATTTCAAACCTCGGCTATTCTATCGAACTAGTGCACATGGAATGACAAGCATCTTGTTAAAACCAAATAGTTAATAATATCAACATTTAAGAGAGCAGACTTGAAATCTAGATGCTATTTCTCCGAAAGCATTTGGCTTATTTTGGTTTGGCTTTTCTTATCGATAAAGGTGGTTTCCGGTTGACTGGAGAGAAAAAATAGGCTATTCTTTTGATAGCCATGGTTTAATCCTTGGTCTCAATAACTTGAACATAACCTGCCGTCTCGCCAGCTGTAGTTTTAAGTATTTGTTCGCGAACAAATTGTTTTCGAGGTTATAAAAGCCGAATAAAATGGCTAATGGTCTCCTGTTTGTCTGCCTTGCGCTTTCCTTGGAGGCAATTTTTTTAAGGGAAAACTTTCATCTCTAAACATTGGCAAAGTATTAGGAAATATTTTCTTGGCATTAGTCCACAATAAAGTTGTAAATTAGGCATCGATCAGAAAGTGTGATTCTTTTGTTTATGGTCCATGGCCCAGGGGAGAGTTTTGAAAGCCGTTAAAAATCATAAACAAGACATCGTTCTTTCTACTGAAAACGGAAAACTACAAAATAAGCCTTGCTAGCTGAACCTGTTCTCATTATTCCTGTTAATCAGGCTCAGCAATTTTGAAAGCGGAACAAATACCTTCGAAAAGTGGCCTTTTTACAGTAAATTTCACGCCTGCAGCTCGCTCGGCAAGGAATAATCACGTGTACGCGTGACGTTGTTATAGCAACGTTAATTAGCCTCGCTTTTTGATTGGTACAGATTTTTGTTAATATATTCACATGAATTTCGCAGGAGAATTGAAATTTGCTTTCCGCGTACGCCCCGTTCTTTTCTTCAGCCGCAGAAATTCGGGCTAGTTGCCGTTGGAAGACCTCCAGAGGAATCCTCCAGGCACTTAAACTGCAGAACTGCAGTCTCCCAGAATTTCATAAGGTAAAGAGGCCAAAAGGCGTCTCGATTTAGTGTTCGAAGTTTGGAGCTTTGCACCGTCCCAAGTTCATTCATTCATTCATTCGCTCTTTGCAGAACTTTAATTTGCGATTTAAATGGCGAGTTAATCTCTCTGAAAAAAACATTCGAGCAGCTCTAAGTTTCTAGTTCTAATGTATTAAAAGTTTGATATCTTCAAAATATATGGTTAGCGTAAAAGGGAAGGTAATTTGTGATGTAATCGTTTGTAGATTAGTTGTAGTATGTTGAATGTGAGCTTATTTCCGCTTCTGTCTTGTTGTAGAATGGCTGTTCAAGTCGGATCCTTGTGCAAACCATTTGCGCTGGAAAACGACCCGGACGCGACATACTTCTTTCACTCAGAAAAAGACGAGAACGAAAGTGAAGGATACAGTACACCAGTCCCAACTCATGATATATGGAAAAAGTTTGAACTTCTTCCAACACCTCCCCGCTCTCCCTCTCGATCGCCTCCACATTCGCCGGTCGACTTCGATTCATTCGAAGGTAGCTACTGCTCAGTTGCTGATACCCTACAAATTGTGACCGAGAAACTAGACGAGGATAGCTGTTCGCCTGCACCCCTGGCCACTGTGGAATTCTCTCTGTGCAGTTTGAAGTCGAAACTCATTCAAGATTGTATGTGGAACGGTTCAAACGGTATTCGTTCAAACTACGAAAGTACGCTGGATATTAAAGTCCTTGTGAACACTGATGATATTTACGAGACTCCTTGTTCAACTCCGCCGCCAGTTGAATATGTAAGCTCCGATTGTGTGGATCCAGCAACAGTATTTCCCTACCCTATAAACGAATCACATCAAAACTTATGTGGATCTCATACTTCAAGCGATTCAGGTAAGTGAGCGAGTCTGTCATTCATACTCCAACCAATTTCCTGTTAACAGTTAAGTTGAAAATCAAAGTTAAGCTATAAGCTTGATTATTTTTCCAAAAGTAATGATTTCCTGCAGTCCTGTGCAATCGATTATAATTTTGTCTAAGTGATTTGATTTTCTTTTGCCATCGGTCTAAATATTATTTTTTTTTATTCAACTGTCCAACAGAAGAAGAAATCGACGTTGTCACTATCGAGAAACCCAAGCGAAAGCGTTTGCCGCAAGTTACTGATGAACCGCCGGCAAAACGTTTTAAACCGGTGGCGATGAAACCGAAAGCGGCTGTGTCGGCTACAAGTCCAACAAAAGAAAGCAGAAAAGATTTTAAACGACAAAATAGCTCAACTTCAGACGAAGAGGGAGACGTGAGTAAAAGAGCTACTCATAATGTACTTGAACGGAAACGAAGGAATGATCTGAAGACAAGCTTTCACATTCTCCGAGAGGAGGTTCCAGAAATAAAAGACAATGAACGAGCTCCCAAGGTTACAATCCTGAGAAAAGCGAAGGATTGCGTCGATAGACTGAAAAAGGACGAAATTCGATTGCTTGCAGAACTTGACAAAGAACGCAGGAAAAACCAAGAACTATTAGACCGATTTTATGCGCTTGGACAAAAGCGAAAATAACTTATTGTTTACTCTGCGCTATTTTCATTCGCCTTTTACTAACTTTACTAAGACTGTATATAACCTATAGCTATAAGTATATATATAAATAGCAAAGAATATGTTTTTGCAAAGAAAGCGTAGGTTAGTCGCTGTTTAGAAATTTCGGACCAATATTGGTTTAAATTACTTGTCTGATCGCAAATGTGTATCTTATACCGCTTGTAGCGCTTCCGCACCGTAGAAACGAATAATCATTCACACTGAAGGTGAGAAATTTTTGCGTTGTCTCAACGCCAAATTACTTCCGATTCGAAAACGGTGAAAGAAAGAAGGATTTTTCTTCTTCGAAAGTAACTGTTTTCCATTGAGATCATAGCTTTGCTGTTGATAAGTGCTATTTTTGACCGTGATATTTTCAATCAATGGATATAATTTGCATAAATTGCGTCAACGCGCGGGAAAAACGCGGATAGATTTCCATAAATTAACGTCATTGTAGAGCTAGATAAGGTTTCAAAGTCCTCATGGACAGTAGTTGCTTGATCAGAGACAAAAGGAATGTTAGCTATGTTATGCTTTGTTAAGTTTCAAACAGAATAGTCTTGATACCCATTTTTACTGTGTAAAACACTGGTTGGCCGTTTTCGGCTTTGGTGAAATTTGGAAAGTTTAAACTCCGTTGAAAGTTTAGTAATTTGAGCCACAACGTTTTGAAAATATGATTAGAGTGTTGTTTGTATTTAGTGGAAAACCCTGTTACGATGAATGCTTCTCACCAATCGTTCCTCTTATGAGTAGTAAATCTTATGATTTATATTTAATGTTAACGTTTAAGGGTGACTTTGTATTTCGCAAGGGTAGGCTTGTATCACTGTACTGAGAGTTGAACTCTCAGTCTTTCTAGGAAAATGCTGTGTAAACACTCGTTTGCTTTGCAAGCAAACAGATATTAAAGATCACAACTTAGGATTGTCTAAACCCGCTTTGTAAACTCGCCGAAATTCCGGAGACGCCTTGAGATGGCTGTTTCCAAAATGAATGAACGGTTTCTTGGCGTCTTATAACTATATGATTATGATAAATTGTTGGATGCAAGTCAACTTAAACTTAAACATTAAAAACAAAAAATTGGTCACTGTTCGTTTAGTTTATAAATATCTACGAACTGCGTCAGCTTCGCTTTGTTTGAGGGCAAAAAGTGTAACAAGATACGCTGAACGCGCAAGGTGATTGAGGCATGAGGCGAGCGTTCTTTCTGGTGCACAAATAAACCTCCTGGGGGTGGAAACGTCGCATATTTTTAGATCGCTTGGAATACCTTTCTTGACGCTTAGATCCTTCACAAGCCGGGTACTGATCTTGCAAGGCAAGTTAAAATAAAATCCTTTGTTATTTGTTTAGAAGAATTAATTTTCATAATATTTTTGTTTCCATAATCCAAATCCTCTAGCCGAGTGCTCATTTTATTGCTTAACAGTAAACGTGAAAATATTTTAGCCGATGTGACTTCAATACAAATGGAGGTCAAATTTTTGGGTTGAGCGAATATGAGCAATCTTATCCTCTTTGTGTAAGACCGTGGGAAAATATCGATATCACGAATCAAGGAAGTATGCAGTGCATTCCACTGCACTTACATATTTCCGGTTTTCCAAGAATATCATGGATCATGACGTGCGTGCCTTTTATTTTAATACGCGTGGCTCGAGTCTAGCGCCTGAAGCATCATTGTGCGTGCGTACAATGATACTTGAAAGTTTATAAAACCACTTGATTCTTACCCTCGCTGGTTCATATCTGGTTGAAATCTTCTACTGAAGATTGTCAAGAGGAACCCGCTTGTCTGTCTGTCTAATAAAACCGGCATGCTGCGCTATAACTCGCTCAGGACTCGATGACAGAGACAATCGACTAGCCTGGTCATATACTGCATTACAGATTGCAGATCATCCTGCGCACTGAGTGAAATCCGATTTGTCTAAATGGTTTTAAACCTGGCTCAGCTGGTGCTCGTTGTCAATTTTTCCTGTTTTCTGACCAAAGGAAGGGTGCGGGAAGCCATTTTTCCGCCACGTTAAAATTGTTTGTTTATAGTCGGATGTTTGATATCAGTTGCGGGTAGAAAATTGTTATTATAGTATCGCTTTTGAAAAAGAAAACTATCGGACAATTGGTGTAAAAACTTAATTCGTTTTGATAAAACCTTGGAGATACTATTGAAAAAGAAAACTATTGAACAATTGGTAGAAAAACTTAATTTATTTTGATAAAACCTTGGAAACGTAAACTGTAAAAAGCTGTCTAGATTGTGTGACAAGGTAACGCAATCTTATTACAACGAAACTTGTATGGAATCTGTTCTCTGCCTAGCATTTGTCAGACTTAAAATGCAAGTCAATGTTAAGACTTCGGCTTTTTATTTCTGCCATTCATACATAATAAGTAAGGTTCTTGTATTCATGATGTCTGTGCAGGAAAAAAAAAAGTGTTTTAGGCTCACTTCCGGTGCACAGTTCTAAGGTGTGGGTGGTCGGTGAGTTGGCGACTGAGCAGACTTCAACACGACGACTTCACATCATGCTGATATCAGTGGCCAACATAAACCACAAAACGCGTCTGGTTAATTTATCCCGAATTTTCAAAGAAACGTTGGTAGATTACCATCTTGTTTGCGGGCAGCTCTCTACATGATATCTTTATGTTCTATTCACACAGAAAACAAACACCGCGTCCTTCTGGTTGCAGATATCTACAGTTTATCAAGCCCGTGAATAAACACAAGCCATGACCTACTACAAGATAACCTGCCTGATGTAATATCTGAATGCTGTTTTAAATAGCTGCATATAAACAGATTGCCCGCATGTAATCACAGCGATACAAGAGGGTTACGCAATTGATTCTCACCGGCTCCGTGGTAGGTGGAGCATTCTTCACAGTGTTTCGTACATAACTGACGAGCTTCTTACAAGCATAAACATTTATTCTGGCTATGATACATACATTCTTCAAGCAATACTCTCCATCTAAGTGAAGAGAAAATAAGGCACTATTTTACAGTGGGAACTTTAAAAGTGACACAGTAGTGATTTCCCAGCCCCGGGGGTTGGGAATTTTAACAGATAGAAATCCAACCAAACCCGCAACTCTGTTGGGTGTTCGGTGCAGTGCATGCCTACGAGGAAAGACCAAAATTAAGCGGCTGTTCTGAAAAATTATCTATGTAATCCCGCCCATAAGGTTCAGAAATTAATTTCTTTTTGCTCAGGTCGTATCCTCCACGGCTACGGCTCCCGCTACGGCTGCAGTATTGCTGAATGAACAAAGGAGTGAAAAAACATATTAGTTCTGGCTGTACATGTCATGAAACACAAAAAGAAACCGCAAAGATTGTCAAGTAAGGTGCAACGTCCAAATACTTCGAAAATTTATTGGTGTGTCATTGTTCAAACATTTCTCATCGAAATAGTCAACGGGGTTTCCAACCGACAAGACGCATACTTGTAACATTATTGGCACCAAGGGGAGTAGAAGTTACAACTTTTATCCCGAGACGAATATTTTCACACCCTACCCATCAGGGGCGTGGGAATTAACTAGCATGAGGTCCGTTTACCGTTTCTTCGAGAAAAGCGAAAAATACTACAAGTAGTTAATTTTTTCACATTTTGTTTTTCCAGATTTTCATTTCAGAAAATATAAATGCTTGTTGGTAATAATTCCGAGAATTATCATAAACATTTGCATTTCAAAAGGTGACATGCTTGTGGTCGCTAGATTTAAAATATTATGTTTATAAATAACGACGGCCGCCATTGACAATTCCATGCAGTATATGGAAACATAACGACTGCATACATGAGTACCGGAAGTCCTGGAAAATGCTTTGTCTCCAGGGGCCCGTTTCTCGAAAGCCCCGGAAACTTTTCGGGCCCGTAAAGCCATTTTCAGTCCATCTGCATCATTCTAAAAACGGAGAAGTGTATACGCCTGAAACTTCTTGTATGAAGGGAACTTCTCTTCATATTAAGAATATGTGAATACAACAGCTCTGTCGTAAGGTTCGAGATTTTGCTATGGTTTTACGGACCCGAAAAGTTTCCGGGGCTTTCGAGAAACGGGCCCCGGAGCCCTTTGTTTCTCATGCCAAGGCCGCGTCGGCAAAGAGAAACGAAAAGGGTTATGGGAACGAGAATGATCGCATATTAGATTGAAAAAGTAGGCAGGCGAAAGAAAAACGAGTGGGGTTGGGGAGAGAGCTCTTCCCCTTCTCTCTCCCTGACCCCGCTCTTGTTTCTCTCGCCCACCCGTACCTACTATCGAGGAGCAATAGACTGCAAGGCTGATACTACGTGAAAAACGTTTCGAGACACCAACATGACAAGAACCGATAAAGTTGGATCGCAACAGTGGAAAGCTGTTTCGTCCTTCTTGGGGCTCGTCAGCACTGTGTCACTGTAGCGAAGATATGTAACGCCAGTCTAAAAGCCAACGCACATAAATTGCAAAATGACCCGTGCACTATATCAAGTTCCGTACTTTGAACTCACTTGCGCTCTTGATATAGTGCACGGGCCATTTTGTAATTTATGTGCGTTGGCTTTTAGGCTGGCGTTACATGAGAAAAGGGAGGTTTATCCAGGCCAGGCTATCCAGGATCCGATTTGGATGATTAGCCTAGTGACAAAGAAACGATGCCCTTGAGCCCCCTTTAGCTAAAAAACACAACACTATTGGTCACGTGACTGATAATTCTAAACTTTTAGCTGCAGCTAAATGAATTTCAGAACCGGAAAGAGCATGTTTCAAATAACAAGAACACCAATTTTGCGGTGGAAGGTTGAGATTTAATGACGATTTGAATACTGAAAGCCGGGGGAAGCTTTGCCCTCCTATTCTGTCATTAATCACTACCACTATAAAAGGAAGCTGCTAGCATACAACTATTGAAGATAGAACGAGGTGTAAAATATTAGGAACAAAGGAAACTTATAGGCTCTTAAAACGAAAGGCAAAGATTTTATTGCAGCTTGAAAACTCCTAAAATTTCTAGGATTTGTCTAGAAAACCACTGGAGCGTTACCGGAGGCAAAGCGACTTCTTCCCATACAACTCCTTCTAATTTCTAATGTCCATAAAAATTTCCTCTTATGAAGGATATAAACCTGAAAATTTTCATGTAAGCTTTTTTCTAAATGTTCTTTTCATTTGTGATAACCTTATGTATTACAATGTCCAAATCAACGTTTTCTTAAAAGCACGTCACGTGACCAACTGTTGCATAAGGCCTAATAATCATAACTGTTGTATCATTTTCAACCTTCACGAGCTCAATGTCCTGGGGGAAGTACTTGACTCATACTTGGATATGTGGGTTCAAAACCGTAACGCTGTTTACTCAAGACTGAATACCAAACCCTGTGTAGGACAAAGAAATCGAAGCC
>Ga0126338_10000961_pt1 | contig 17485 bp, 13 predicted proteins | sample OrbCmetagenome_2_FD_92529 | JGI IMG/M metagenome (GOLD analysis project Ga0126338, IMG submission 92529) | Coral microbial communities from Petempiche,Puerto Morelos, Mexico - Orbicella C C metagenome | ecosystem: Host-associated > Invertebrates > Cnidaria > Coral | place: Petempiche,Puerto... | reverse complement strand
TTGGATTTCAGTATAATTTTCGACAGATAACAGTTAGGTTTTCAGCTGGAAGACGTAAACAGTTAGTGGTTAGCGATATGCTGCTATTCTGGTGTTCCTGGTTTAAGTACTGGTTCATTAAACTTGATTTGGTCACAGTAGGAAGATTTTGCTTTCATTTTGTCGTGTACGTGATAGCATAGTTGATTGCGTCAATGTCAGCCCCAGCGCGCGCGTGGAGCTAAACCGTGGCTTGCGTGATGCGCAGAACGTGTGCGCACCAACAAAAGTAGGCACCGTCCTTAAAATAAATGAGCCAGGAGAGGATGAAGCTAAGAGAGTTCATTTCGCATGTAAGCCTTATTCCTAAAGTATTACCTCTCAAGTATTCTATTTAGATCAATCCCAGCTTCAGAACCTTTACGAGGGTCTAGAAATGGCCAATCCTGTAACACAGAATTTTTCTCGCGTGGACAGCCTAAGCAGCCTTACACGAAGTCTGCCCCAGGCTCTTGGTCAGTGGTGAGCCCGCGCGCTTTTTCGATCGTCGCCACTGACGAGAAGCCTGGAACAAGCTACTTTACACGCATTTTTTCACCACAACTTTACCAAATTAGGTAAATTATTATTAGCTGCAAATTTTTATTCAAACTAGATTAGATCTTACATTGTAAATTTTTTAATTCTTATTTTGTAATTATTCTTTGTTTATTTACACACGACCCCACAAGCTGCAAGCTTAATTACTTATCGTGTTTAAATAAAGGTTACTTACCTTCTTGCTTACTTACAACGCTTGGTATCATCGTTATCCGCGGGAGGACTGGATACCAGATCTAAAAATAACTTGAGCGGGATTACCTTGGGAATAAGGCTTATGTTGGGGATTAACTCTCTCACTCTTCATGTTCTCTTGCTAACGGGAAAGGGATGTACACAACACACACACCACATAGCAGACTCACTGAGAGAATTTGGGCGCCTGTGATTGTACAATGTAGGTATCGCTCTGTTTTAAGAGCGTTTGTCCCTGCCTTTACCGTCCACGTCCTAATAAATCTTTGACTCGTGGTTTCATAATATCACAAAACGTTTCGAATCAACCTGTAATATTGTAGCCTAAAGTACTGTTCATAATTCATTGAATAAAAACCTGTTTGCATCAAGAATTTTATTAATAAAAATATATCCATTCTTTTTTTCCCTTTCTTTACACATCTCACATACTTTCAAATGTTTCAGTCTATTCACATCTCTTTCTTTCGTTTGGTAATTGAAAAACGCAGTTTTGTTTTTATTTTGTCTTTTTCCAGAAACTCTGCGTTGCGTGACATGACGAATTCGAGTTGACATGCACACAACGTTAAGAATTGCGTGACATTCGAAATATGGTAACGGCTGTAGAACTGGAGATTACACCAAACGTACAATAATTCATTATTGTGCAAATAATTAAAAAAATTCAGTGCTTTGTACCTATGAACAAACGACCAATGGCCAATTATCATAATTTTTCATAAAAATCTCAATATACACTGTACACTTTAATTTATACTGCCATCTCGAAAGGAATGGAATAAGAAATCTTCATAGAACACAAGTGGCACATAATTATGAAGAAAATAAAATTAATTATCTTAACGTAATCAGCAGTAGGACAGAAAAAGTTTTCTCCTTAGTGCTCTGCACAGATTTCTTATAGGAGAATCTTTGCTGACGTCATTGTTTAATAAATTTTTCCACATTAACATACGACTTTGCGCAGAGAAGGCATCACGCTAGACACAAACATTTAAAGAGCTTGTAAAACTTAGTAATTGGTGAACGTTTTGGCTCTTTGCCTATAATATTCGAGGAGAAATTGGCTGTCAAATCTGCAAAATCTCTGGCTTGCAAATGCGTTAATGAGCTCATACATTCTTTGTAAAATTTTGAGTTTTTAAACCTGCGTTGCATAAAAAGCATTCAGTACATCGCGCTCAAATTCCTTGAGACAGTTAACCGTTTACAACGTTTTTGTAGCTCCGTCAGAAACTGTATTGCTTATGTTAATGAGGTAAATATTGTAAAAAAAGATTCTCCTATAGTACTGCTGCGAAAATTTGATTGTGTAGTAACCCTTTATCGTGTCAACAATGTTGAATCAGATTTCACATTCGATTGATCGGCATAATTCTCGCGGAACATTCACTAGCTTCTCTCAGATATTCATGCACCACCATTTTCTGACTTTCTTAAAAACTCCTTTCCCCACCCTCCACGGGAGTACTGGTCAAAGAACAACATACTCCTCTGGAGGAGGGCTACAGCTTATCGCTGATACACTTGCAACACTGTTTTGTGGTATTTCAGGCTCGGGTTCTGTTCCCGTGCTCTCTAGAAGGCTCTCGGACAGGTCTGCACTGCGAACCAAATCATCAGACGCTAGCGGTTTACGATGAGATGCGAAAATAAACATGGGATAGTCACCTCGCTGCATCGGTGGCCGTAAAACCTGAAAGAAAATGAATGAGACATTCATGTTTAGACTGCAGATCTCCCTTCTCCCAACACAGCAGTCCCAATCCCTGACTTAAGTCTTTGGATGAATCTCTAGTGTGTGACTATTACATGTACCATAATTCAAATGAAAGCCCGGCTTTCATTTGAATTGATCAGTACTTTCATGGGGTAGTGTACAGTAGCTTTTGTTCTGCTGTAAAATGTGGTTCTAACTCTCATGACCCTGGACAGTGTGTGAAGATTCAATGAAAGTTACTGAGCAGTACAGTATTATGCTAGACGTGGTGGTTCTTATTTCAGAAGTCTGGGGAAGAAACTTTAATGTGCGACCATTCAAACAAAAACTAAGCAATAGTACTTTTACGATGTACATTTACTGTTTACAGTGTATGTGCAAGGAAGTCCTAACATTTATGTCTGTGTCAGTGCAATCGCTGAAATACAAGTTATTGAAATGTTCTCTGATATCGCACTCTTATCACGCTACATAACAGATCACTGAAATCAAATACAAGGTGCGGTGCCTTACTTCTGTTGTCTGCTGTCGGAAGCGCTCAAAATCAGCCTTGGAATCACAATAAAAACCTATAGTACATGAGGGATCCATCTTTTTGAATGACATAGTACGTGGCTGAATGCTGTGGAATGACTGAAATTAGATATTGCACAGTTAAAAAAGAGTGTGAGACAAGGAAGCTCCACATATCAAATAATGATATTTCTGACAGTTACATTTGGTTGACTAGCAATTCTCCTTGCTTACTTCTTAAACTTAGGTACGAGAATTTAAAAGATTGACCAGTTCACCCTGATATGCATTGAAGAGCTGAAAAGTTGCATGTTATACAAAAGCTCATTCAAGAGCTAAAGTTGGACAAAAACCCCATTCCTTGCAAGTTCTAAGTTGTAAGTTAACAGTAAAATTATTCACCTGTGTTGGAAAATCATCCTTTGACATATCCACCGCTGCCTGACAATAATGAGGATCTAAACAAACCATTTTATCATCTGCAGACAGAAAAATGACTCCAATATATATGTGTACATATGAAAAGAATGACCGTGTATAGTGTAATTACAATTATAATAAATTATTTAGCAACAAGAGATGGATTAGACTTTGTAAAAGTACTTTCCAATAATTCTTCCCTGGCCTGTGGGTTTCATAACAGGTACGTCACTCAAGCTTGAGACTTTCGTCACTCGAAGAGTGCTCTCTCACTTGCTCAAGGGAGATGAATAAGTAACGGATTAATTGAGCAAATGTCGACTAATGGCACATCTAGGGAGGAATCTAAGTAAACTGCAGATGCATGTACAGTGTTAGTATTGTCAACCCCAAGTACATGTATGCCTACCTGGGGTACCACTGGATTAACAAGAAAACTTAAGATAGCTTTCATACCTTGGAAACCAACAAAATAAAGTGAATGTCTAGGCCTTCCACCAATGATTCCAATACAATGATCTAACGTAAAAAGGGACTGACAGAAACAAACATCATCAGATCTATCACTTCCGTAAACAAGTGAAGTTTTCTACCTTATACAAAAATCACAAGATCAGTACTAGACAAATCAAACACATTTTCCATGTTCTTATGGACCATAGAAATAACACTACAAATTAAAATAATGTTCAAAAATCATGTGTACCGAGGCAAGTGGTTTCACTGTAAAGTTCTGAACATTATTTGATGTCATTTCCATGACACCCTGATAAAATGTGGTCAGTTTGTTTGTTTTTTCACAACAATGTAAAAATTTTCTTTACAATTATAGGGTAAATAAAAATCAAAGAATGTTTTTTTTGGTAGCAATTCAGGCATTGTTTAATTATTTGGAAGTCATAAATTTGATTTATTGCTTTTATCTAATGTACTTTTTATTGACCATCACTCTAGACCTGAATAAGCACTTGCAAATTGTTAATTCTACCAGGTGTTGTAAAAAGAATGCCTCACCTTAACACAAGGAATATAAATGGGATTTAGCGCTTCACCGCCAAGTCGAACAGGAACTAAAATGATAACAGATTGCCACCTCCCTTTGGAACAGTTCCAGCTGTGTGTTCTACAGCTTGTACAAAGCCGTTCTACCTCATCGGTATAAACTGTGAACAGACGATTTAGCAAGAGGTTAAAAAATAATATTTTTTATTCACTTATTATAATTGCTGTAATTCTTGATGTCATTGATGTTTAGGAGTCAAATGTTTCAATGGTATTAGTCACTCTACCCTAGTCAAATGTTTCAAGGTTACATGTACAGTGTATAAGTCACTCATACCCTTGAAACATCTGACCCCTAAACATCAATGGCATCAAGAATTCCTTAATAGTAATTATAATAAGTGAATAAAATATTATTTTTTAACTTCCTGCGTAATCATCACTGTTTCATGTGAACCTAATTACAGGGTTTGTACTCTTTTTCACAGACAAATTTCCAGGACTATTCCAGCCCTTTTCTAGGACTCATATTGATTTTTCCAGGACTCTAAAATTCACATTAACCCTTTCACTCCCAAGATCTCAATTTTAATTCTCTTTACTCTCTGCCGTACATTTCATATTTTTTTTTACTTGAGTTTAACAGATTTCCAGCACTTTCCAGGACCAGTGGCCCTTTTCCAGGACTTTCCAGTCCTGGAAAATACCACAGTAAAATCCAAGGACTTTCCAGGTTTTCCAGGACCCGTACGAACCCTGAAATTATGAGAAAAATTTTTGTGCCAAGATTTGTCATTCCTGAAGTGACATCACAACCACTCTGGAAACCTTGCTCTTTCTGCAAACTATAGATGTGTGGGGCTCAAGCAGGAACTTCAAAATTCTATCTCAAAGAAAATATTGAAAAACAGTCATCGGACTAACTGTAAACTAAGTACATGTAACGTTCTGTAGGGAACATCTAGACTTTGGGTGCATTTCTTTGGGGTGATTTGGATCAGGATCAGTGATCCAAGATCACTCTGATCATAGTTCATCAAAGGAACTGACGAATCTGCGACCATGGATTCATCAGTTCCTTAGATACACCATGATCTGAGTGATCTTGGAACGCTGATCCTGGTTCAGATCACTATAAAAGAACGCACCCTAAATCTAGTGTCAGACCACAAAATGATGTAAAAGAGTACTTCATTTGAACATTCAGACATACAACATTGGATGACTGCCTAATATAAATATTGAAATTAGGTCTTATAAGTAAATGGTGTTGCATAAACCTGTACAATCTTGAGCCACATAAACATTTATGTCGTGAAGTAAAAGGTGTGTCCCACCTGCCATGGCAAGCCTGAAAAAATAAGGAAAAAAAAAAAAGAAAACTGGGAATAAAATAAATATTATATATCATTAAGTATTATTTTGCAGTTTGTGCTGAATGCACCTGGGTACAAGGTTAACAGATATCTCTATCAGTTAGGGAAATGAAATATAAATAAGAAGATAAATTAATATGATGATTTTAATTAGCAGTTGCCCACCCATGGAGTGGCTGTTCAACCAAATATGTTTCGAGTGGAATATGACATTATAATGCTGGTTTTTGTTGAGGAGGAAAAGTGTAGAATCTGTAAAAAATGCTCAGACTCTTGAGCAAGGATGCAAAGCAACAACAAACTTGGATTTGAGCCGGGTGACATTAGGGAGCTTAAGCAAACCATGACGATGATGGCAAAGAGAACGTCACTAAGCAAAAGGTTTAATGAGCAAAACAATAGCTGTGCACATGTTATAAATCTTTGTACATTTCTTTGCCATTCTCTGCAAAACAACAACGCGAAATGACCAAGTTCTGCATCGTCTACAGAACATGGATGACCACGGCTAATTTTTCGTATTTCCATTTGGAATTGAATGCCGTTGTTGCATATTTAGCTTAAAGCATGTTTTTTAGAGTTATTGGCCTACCGAACAGATCTAGACAATCGTGAACTTCGCTTGTAAAATATAAATACATTTTTTACTAGGCGTCGTCATTGTCATTGCTTAAGCTCCCCACTAGTGAGACCGGTGAGCACTTTAGGCACAGTGACTACGCCATTACTGCTCCCCATACTGGTACAAATGGTTGACAGTTTTTTTGTTTGTTTGTTAGTTTGTTTGTTTTTTTTAAAATCAAAACACTTACTTTAGAATATGTGCTACTGATGCAGGACCGTACCAGTCCCCTGCTTGCTTCCCTGTCTGTTTACCAATAGAAACAAGGCGATGGAGAGAGAATGGACAGCGCTCTTCATCTTCGAGATCGCCAAAGAATCTAAGAATCTACAGAGAATTGAATTGTTACAGTTGTTCCATGGCAGCAACAAATAATAGTTAAGGTTAGAGGGGACATCATTGCCCTCAATTTATGGCAATCAATTTAATTGTTCTAGTATTGAATGCATCTCTGCTAAACAAGGAAGTTATAATAATAATAATACTTTTTATTGTATTAAGAAAGGTTGCCTCCGTAGTGCAGTACTGACTTGTTTTGACTACTCACTGTTTTGTAGAAATGTTCTTGTTCTCTGCTGTGACATCTTCCCTTTGTCCTCCAGTCTAACAAAGTACACAAGATACAGACTGTTAAAACGCTAACAGGATGTTGATCAACATACTTACTACAGTGTACTAGGCAAATGTAAAGTCTGCATTGGGCCAAATAGCCCATACAGCTAGAGGTTCTGCTAATTTCTGTAGCATGAAGCCACTAGCCTAGGAGTATTTCTACTCCACCCTGAATGGAATGCTGGCCCATCGTTGATTCCCATTTATACACCTGGGTGGAGAAAGGCACTGTGAAAGTAAAGAACACAACACAGGGATCCCAGCCAGGGCTTGAACCTTGACTGCTTGATTCTGGGTCCAGCGTACTAACCATTAGGTAATTACCATTATCTGGTACAATCGGAAAAAAAAACAGAATAGAGCAGGATTTAAACCTACATGTATTAGGATTTGCCTTACAAAGTTCCAATAAATGGTTTAATCAAACTTATGCCTTGCATGAACTACATGTACCAATTGAGACTGATGTATTAAGTTACAGTACTTTCAACACTCAAATGAAAAGTGCTCTTATCACGATGGTTTCGTGAAATGATCTCACACTGGGTAACTTTTCAACCTATTTTATTCGCCTTGCAAGTCTGTTCAGCATTTACAAGCTCTCTACTCTCACCTCGTCCTCACTCAAACAGTCTAAACCCGTTTCTAATAATATCAGTCCCTCACGTCATGCACTTGTCACAATGCGTCTTTTTTTTGTTCTGACACTCTAATGCAATGTCTTGATTAGTAACTTTTATTAGTAGTTCTTTAAACGTCTTTACCTCTCTTGAGAAAATGATAAACCAAGCCTGTTGCTATCATCATTTGCCCACTTCTCAGCATACAACCCCAGCCACAGTCAGTTGTCAATGCGGAGTCTCCAAGTTGGGGAATTTCTCGCCGATATGTCAACCAGATTAAAGAATTAAAGTCTCTTTGAAATTCATCCATACTCAAAACCTTACTCTTGTCAGAAGATTGCACACCACTGAATTCTGTAACAAACGAAAGTTCTGAGTAGTCAATGCATGACATGTCAAATATATGCCACTGAACTATGGTTAACAAAACAGATGGACAATAAAATAACAATATAACCACAATATTTAGAAAGCCACATCAGCTTTAGACGCTTTTCATGTGGGTCCTCTATCCTGGTCGAATTGGAATTTGGAGATGTTGGTTTTTATGGAGGAAGGAAAACCGGAGAACCTGGAGAAAAACCCTCAGAGCAAGGCAAGAACCAATAACAAACTCAACCTGCATATGGTACCCAGCCATAATCAAACCCGAACCACATTGGTGAGAGGCAAGCACTCTCACCTCTGCACTATCTCTGCTCTCCAATATGGCCATATTAAGTGAAGTTATTATTTTGGACAATGATTTTAAATTTACTACATCCATGCAGTTTTCATTGGTTGAACAATTTTTCAGTTACATCAGCTGCAAGTAAGCGAGTTGGTTAGTTACTGTAATAAACATACACTTTGGATTTTATTTGAGCTGGTTGGAATGTATTTTAACATGACTTTGTTGTCATTCAAAAATGTTGATCAACTATTTAAACAATAACAACAAAATAGATAAATTGAAGCTTTTTTAACAGAACAATAACAAAAGCCAGACAAAGTATGACAGACAATCCTAATGGAATGGTAAAAAATATTGAATGAAATGAAATAAAACTAAATTTAACAATTTACCGTGATTCCTAGCATGATAACACCTTCCTAAAAGCCATATTGGTGAATCCTCATTGAAATGTGCTTTAAAGGGCACAACAAACCCTGAGAAAGACCACAAGATAAAAACAAGGTCATGCTACAGTTTGAAGAAACTTTCAGTAGCACCATCAAGGAGCTGGTTTTTCAGCCCTAAGGCAATTACCATATAATAGGGCGTGAATGTCAAAGGATGGAGTGTAGAAATAGGTAGGGTAAGTACATGTAAGTGGTAGGTGTGTTAGTTAGCAATCCTCCGTAGGACAAAAGATGGCAACTGGTACATTTACCCATAGTTCTTAGCAAGCGAAAGCCTTAACAATGTTCATAAAAATGCACAGAAGAGTTACAAAATCTTTAAACCTAGCATACACAATGTCCTTCATACAGGGACAAATATTGTAAAAATTTGGCTTTCTTTGTGCCTCACAGGCTGTGTTATGTTCGCAAGGTATTGTGGTAAAATTTACAGCTGTCATCTTTTTTCCTACGATGGATTATTTCCATTGATTTTATCAGTGGCATGATATGTGGAGGTTCCTGCTGTCAGGGTTGCCATAGATATCTGCATGCTCCACTAGATGGCTCTGTCTTGCCTGGTCCTACCATCCCTTAACCACCTTAGGCTCAACTGCAGAATACCTTGCCACTTGAGTTAATTCATTCATGTGCATTTCTCGTCCTTTAAACATATGTGTGCAAATAGTATCGAGAACAGTAGTGGTAGGGTATTCTGCGGTTGCTCCCCACCTTTAATTTAGCATGCTCTTTGATTGGCGATGATGAGTTTTTTCTTTATTGTGTCATTCAGATGAGTTCTAAATGCCTTGGTCAGTCAAAATATAAATGCATTTGGAGCTGCAGCACAGAGTTTTGGAAGACATTACACATTTTTTTTTTCTCTGATTATATTGGGTATTAAATGGCCACCCTTAAGGAAATGGATAGTGGCCGCTTAATAGAGGTAAAAACAATAGAGACTTTGATTACTGGTCGCCTTTTAGGGGTGGCCGCTTGATTAATAAGGGTTGGACTGTCTAAGCCTATCTACATGGAATTTTTGATCTGCTACAGGTAGATGTGCTGTATTTGGAAAGGTCCTCAAATATATATTTTGTCAAAAGCACTCTTTACTCGCAGTGGCTTCAATAACCTCTCAGGAAAGGCACCGAAGAAATCTAAACATGACATTTTCACACACGGCTGACACAGATCGCACAAAAAGATTAAGCATATTTAAGCTAGGCTTATTAAGTCTTGCAACCTTTCAACCCACCATGTCGCATATTATTCCACATCGACATCAACCTTGTCTTCAGTTTTTCACCATCAAAGAGCTCATCATCTTCGCTATCGCTAGAGTCTCTATATTCTCTGGATTTCTGACTAGAAGTACTTCTAACAAGTCGGCTGGAGCCCAACTTCCCAGCTGTGCCCGCCATCTTGGATCGTTTTGTTTTGGGAACTTCTCGGAACCACACCGGGTAACGCCATTTAGCCCTTACCATATTTGTGCTAGCTCGTTCCCGTGTCTCTCGCGGTTCAAATAGCTTGCGTGATCTGAAGTTCAGATGAGATCTGACTTTTTTGGATGAAAAAACACGCTAAAACGAATGTAAATGGCTTGTTATTTTGCACGTTAGCAAAGCTTGAGGAAGACACTTCAATAAGAAAATTAGTGAGGATAAAAAAAAAAATGTGTTTCTCTATTGTTGTCACATTTCCATGTCAGTTTGTAAAATTATTTTTACTTGTCTTATATTTATGCGCATATTTAAAGAAATAGTTAGGCACGTACGAACTCTGGCCCTGAAGTATTAAACCTTGATAATTGACATCTCGACGATGTCAAAACGTTGTTTGTTTTCATTCTCGCTAATTTTCTTATTGAAGTATCTTGTCTTAGAATTTCTTCTTGCAAGATTTGCGAGATCGGAAACAGCGTGTTAACAACACTAGTCCAAAAATTACAAGCATTTAAACTCTTTTGTATACACAAACATTCTTTATTTTGACAACTTCCGTCGCGACTTATTATCACGTGATCTTATTTGGCGCGGAAAAGACGATGACGACAACATTAGCCAATCACAGCCGAGTATTTCACGTGCTCAGCGGTGAAGAAAAAGCTGCCTGATTCCGAAAATATCTCACCTTTTCGATTTCGCTCTTGAAATTGCTCGTTGCACCCCTTGAGTTTTGAGTTAAGTTCGACTTTGAACACTGCAAGAACGTAAATTACCTGTAGGTTTTTCGAGAAGGGAGTTCTTTTGTGGTGCAGATCTTGTAATCAAGGGTACCAGCAAGCGAAGAACAACATGTCGGACGAGTGGGAAAATGGCGGCTCTACGGCGGTAAGTCCACCTACATGTGATAACTTGTAACCTCCTTTTTTAAAGTAAACCTCTCTGAATTGATGCGATGTGTTTCTGTTATTCCCTAGACTGCGTTTGGTGGTGGTGGTGGTGGTTTTGGAGCGAGCAAAGGTCGAGGTTTTGGCTTGGGCAGTGACAGCACTCTCGAAGAAGCCCCGAGACGAAAAGGTTTTGGTCGAGGTGGGTTCGGCGTTCAAAGCACCAACAGCGAACAAACGAATGGCTGGGACGGTGGCAGCCAGAGTACATTTGGTGCTAATAAAGGTTTTGGCCGAGGTGGCGGAGGTTTCAGTGGAAACAGCGACAGTTCAAGTTCTGCACGTGGTTTTGGTAGTGGAGGCAGTGGGGGATTTGGCAAAAGCGGCGGCTTTGGAGGCGGCGGCGGCGGCGGCTTTGGGAATAAGACTGAAAATGACGAGGAGCAAAATGGTACTGGAGGTGGAGGGTTTGGTTCCAAAAGTGGTGGTGGCTTTGGAGGGGGCAGCGGGTTTGGCAGTGGTAGTGGTGGTGGTGGCGGGTTTGGCAGTAGTGGCAGCAGCGGTGGCTTTGGTAAGGGTGGTGGTGGCGGGGGCAGCTTTGGAGGAGGAGGTGGTGGTTTTTCAGGTGGTGATGATGGGGAAGATGGTGGTGGCCGAGGTGGTGGCTTTGGCGGCGGTGGTAGAGGTGGTGGTGGTGGAGCTTGTCATAGTTGTGGTGAAGAGGGGCACTTTGCAAGGGACTGCCCTAGTAAGAGTGAGAGAGGAACTGCTTGCCACAATTGTAAACAAGAGGGGCATTTTGCCCGCGATTGTACAAATCCTGCAGAGGTTGATGAAAGTAAGTGGGCTTCTGTGACTGACAGACACTTAACTTTGTACATTTGTAGTAATTAAGCTTTGCGATATACAACACCAGGTGGAACACACAAGTTGTCTGAAAGTAATGTCCCATTTCCACTTATCATCCTTGCTTTGGGACCTGCTATAGCATAGTTGATGCATTAATTGCACCGACTACAGTAAAGTAGGTAAACAATAAATTATTTTGTCATGCTGACTAGGTTCAAATGAATCTTTTTTCTCTCGCTGCTGTTGCAGGCGTTGCAGTGTTTATTTCAGATTTTTCCTTTTTTGATTTTTGTGCTCTTGTTTTGTAGGCAGGCCTGCTCCAGTGACCTATGTACCTCCGGAACCATCAGAAAGTGAGGAAGAGATGTTTCATTCTATAGAACGGGGCATCAACTTTGATAAATATGATGAAATCCCGGTAGAAGTTACAGGAAAGGGAAAGGAAAGCATCACTCCGATCCAAAAGTTTGAGCAGGCTGGACTGAGGGAAAAATTACAAGAAAATGTTGCAAAAATTGGCTATACAAAACCTACACCTGTGCAGAAGTATGCTATACCATGCATCCTGGCTGGAAGAGATGTCATGGCCTGTGCTCAGACCGGATCTGGAAAGACGGTAAACTTGTCTTCTGTTTGTGATTTTCAGAAATATAACAAAGTGACAGAGTAACTTGAATAAACAGACTTTTTCTTTAAGGAGGCGTAATTTCCCCCCTGTGGAAAAGATGTCTGAAATTTGAGAGGAAATCCTCTGTATTGATGACATAGCGCTATAATGATCCATTGGTTTTAGTGCAGTGTTGTCTGTAAGCACCAGAAACCAGTATGAAAATTGCTGTCTTGTTTGTCTGGGTGTTCCAGAGGCCTAGTCTTGATATTTTTCAGGATGTGAAGCATGCGCACATGTAAGGAAAAAATCTTGGCATTCTGTTTCTTTATTTATCCGTTATTATGACCTCTCCTCTCCTCTCTCCACAGGATTCTTCCTGTCATTATGTATTATGGATGGACAATAGAAAAATTACATTGTTAAATTTGAGTCTGGAAATTCATTCTTCACCAAATTTGTATCAAAGAAGGCTTCCATCTGAAATCAACTTTCCTGTTCAAGACCGCCATGAATGCTGTTGTTATGATTTTTTTAAGTGTACATGACAGACAATGTTTTATTTGCTTGATGGAATCTACACAAGTTCATTATATGGAAATGAAAAAAATGTGTACAGTTGCTTTTTGCTATCCGAAAATGTGAAATTTCACTTCTGGTTGGGTCAGAAACTGCGGGGGGTTAGGCTAGCCAGGCTGCGGTGTCAAAACAAGAACTTAGGTCTTCCTGTTTCTCCAACCAAAGAAAGAGAAACAAAAAAATATGTGAAATGTACTAGGAATTAGGCAACCAACCAAGCATAATTCTAATTTAAGTTCAAAATTGTAAACATTTGCATAAGATATGTAGTAGACCTATGTTCTTGTATTGAGGTCACAGCCAATTTCAGATCCTAACTCCATGTGGTTTCTGACCCAACAGAAAGTGAAATTTCATGTTTTCAGATGGCTAAAATGTGGTGAAAAAACAACAATATGCAGTTTATTTTTTCAATTTCCATATCACCCTCTCACGTATGGATTCCATTAAGCAATTTATATTCTACTCTTTAGGCTGCTTTTCTCTTACCTGTGATGGATGGAATGCTCAACAGTGGTCTAACAAGCAGTGAACTGTCTGCCACTCAGACCCCCCAGGCTCTGTGCATCTCACCAACTAGAGAGTTGACCACCCAGATTTACAATGAAGCTCGCAAGTTTTCACACCAAACTATGCTAAGACCAGCTGTTGCTTATGGAGGAGTTAGTGTTGCTCACCAGCTGCGGCATATTGAAAGAGGTTGTAATTTGCTTGTGGCAACACCTGGACGACTTTTGGACTTTGTAGAAAGAGGAAAGGTAGGTAAACCTGTATGGTAAAAACAATCCATGATGGAAACGCAACCAGGAATCTTGACAGTTTTCTTTTTTGGAAAGAATATTACCTTGACAAGCTAATAAATTAAAAAACTACAGTAACTGTTGTCGGATGTTTCGATGTTGCTGGCATTATTATCAAGGTAAAAGTGACTGTTTTATTGTGGTGTGAATATAAATTAGCGATGGTTGTATGTGATCTTGCATAAATAGTTTTGCGCAGATAGAGTCAGTTCGCACATTCAAAGTTGGCTGTAGATCTTGAATAATTATCATTTTGTGGATAAGACAATGTTGTGGCATTTTTTCAATACCGAAAAGTTGTTAATTAAAACCAGTTTTGAGATCCTATTGGTGTTTCGAGATCTCAAGCCAACTTTGAATCTGCAAACTGACTCTATCCATGCAAAACTATATATGTGAGATCACATGTAAATGTTTGTTATACTAGCTAGTTCCACTAATTTATATTCACACCATGATACAACTGTCATTTTTATCTTGATAATGATGTCAGCAACATCAAAACATTGGACACCTATATTTTATTATTTCTATCATAAAATGTGGATGTGAAATATAGCTTGTTTATTCTTTTAGCTATTTGATCGTTAATGAAATTTTTGTCACCGCAGAAATAAGAAAGGCTTGAGGGAATATTTTCAACACAAATATTTGCGAGAGAAACTAACAACATTTCAACATCGTCGGATGTCATTGTCAAGGAAATGTGTAACTTAGTTTTGCATTATAAAAGGATCTCCAATTCTGGGCATAAGGTGGCAAAATACGTCACATGTCACACTTAACGTATTTTGCCACCTTATGTGCATAATAATTTTGTAGATTTTAAAGGAAAACTTGTGAAGAAACTGTCAGTCTTAATGAATGAGTGGAATGGATGGCTGTAAGTTGAGTCCAGGAGCTGCCACTATATCTGTCATTTTGTATTTTTATTTGGATAGGGAAATTTTATTTTTATCAGGGAAAAGTCAGGGAATTTTGAAAAGTGATGTTTGGCAACCATGTGTAATGTTATAACTCTTGTGCATTTTATTCATCAGGTATCTCTGCAGTGTATCCAGTATCTAATACTGGACGAGGCAGACAGAATGCTTGATATGGGGTTTGAGCCATCAATAAGGAAACTAGTGGAAACAATGGGAATGCCAGAGAAAGCTGACAGACAGACTCTTATGTTCAGTGCCACGTTCCCTGAAGAAATTCAACGCTTAGCAGGCGACTTTTTAAATGACTACATTTTCTTGACCGTTGGAAGAGTGGGTGGCACAACATCTGATATTCAACAGACAGTCTTGGATGTTCAAGAGGATCAGAAAAGGGAGAAGTTGACAGAATTACTAAGCCTCTCAGGTACACGAAGCAACGAAACCCTTTTGGAAATAATAGCTGCATCTTGGTAGTGTCTATGGTATAGTATTCTACAATGTGAAATGCAAGGGATAAATTGTTGTTGGGAAAAAACTAAGTAATTTTAGTACTGTTTTGGGTTAATAGCAAAGGAGGAATTGTGTTTTTGAACAAACTTTTCCTGCCTGATGAGTACATAAATAGTGCAAACGAGGCAACAAAAGTCAAATTATTTTCCACAAAAGAATCAAATTTAAGAAAGTGTAGCATTTCACCAGCAGGCTAGAGACCCTTCTACACTTCTTTTAACACATTGTTTTTCATATGGTAGGGACTGACAGGACTCTTGTTTTTGTGGAGTCAAAGCGTGGAGCTGATTTCCTTGCTAGTCTGTTGTCACAAGAAGGATTCCCCACCACAAGTATCCACGGGTAAGTAACAAATGAGAAAATTGTTTGAGGTTTTACACCCGCTTTCAGTGTTACATGCAAGGGCAACATCTTTTGGCCATCTTTCAACATGCTATGCAAACGACTGAAAAATCGTTTAACCATGAAACTGGCAATTTTTCTGGTTATTAGTGGAAGAAATGACAAATGATAATTGCTCACCTCAGTTGGCTGAAGAGGATTGTGGACTTTGCAGGTTTCCCAATTTACGAGATAAATCAAACGATTTTAGTGTAGTCGATCAGCTCTCAATAGTGACCTCCGGTAGAATTGGGTCTCTACCGTGTTTAGTATTCGTAAGATGTAAACATCCAAAACAGCTGATTAATCACTCACAGAATGACTTCTTCCAAACTTTTTGGATGTTTAGTTTAAATTTCAGAAAATGAATGTGCTGAAGTTGTAACTGAAAATAGAGAATGTTTGATCTCCACATCTTTTTAATATGTCAACCATTTAAAGGAATTGTCCAAGTTTGTTTCAAGACTAGAAGTTTTTCTGTCAATTGTTAAAGGAAAGTTTTGGTTATATTACTGGACATTAATTTTCTCATTTGTTTGAAAATTTCTAAGCAAAAGTTGTGTCTATTCCAGTGACCGTTATCAGCAAGAAAGAGAGGAAGCACTCAGGGACTTCAGGAGAGGCAGTTGCCCTGTACTCATTGCTACCAATGTTGCTGCTCGTGGTTTGGACATTGACAATGTTAAACATGTTGTAAACTATGACCTGCCATCGGAAATTCATGAATTTGTACATAGAATTGGAAGAACTGGGCGTATAGGACATCAAGGGAAAGCCACATCTTTCTTCCAGCGAGGAAAAGATGACAATATTGCAAGGGCACTTGTGAAAGTCCTCTCTGATGTAAGTACTGCATTGAGTATGAGTTTGAGTCTATATGTTTCAGAAGAATTGTAACTAGTTTATATCTCCAGTTAGTGACTATTTTGGCATCCAATGTGTGCCAAATTGTTAGATCCTGTGGGTGATTGCCTCATAGCAAAAAATTTCAGTTGAAAGCCAAATTGATCAAGCAGGTTACAAAAAAATCCATTCAGAAATTTTGGAGTGCATCCAGAAATCCAAAGATTAAATGTTCAATCCTAAAGTCCTACGTGTAGTCTTTTGTTTGTAGTCTGACATACTGTTTTCATTGCAGGCTTCACAAGAAGTTCCTGAGTGGTTGGAAGAGATTGCCGAGAGTGCAGTAGGCACCAGTTATGGCCCAGCAGGGGGACGGTTTGCCTCCAGGGACACCAGAAGACAGGTAGATCATTTCACTATAACCTCAGTTTAGATGTATGGACAGGAAAAAGTATGTTTTGGGGGGAAATTTCATTGTAGCACCCACTGCTTTCTCTGTAGCCTAGTGTTACAGCACTTAACTACTCTCTGGAAGGCCATGGAATTGAATCCTGTGAGGGACTATGATTTTTTATTCATCACATGCTCGCATAGTACACATTTGGCTTTGACGCATGTCACGTATAATCCACTGAGCAAGTCTCCCTTGCTCAGTGGTGTAAGTGACTGTTATATCGAGGAGGGCATGGGTTTGCATTTGAACATTACATCTTTCGACGTTATTCTTATGCAGTTAAAAAAGTAGAAAAAATATGGGAAAAACACTTGAAGAAGCTAGTCATAAAAGGGGATAAGTGACGATTTTGGTTGCTTTTCTTTTTTTTGCTCCAAATTAGCTGAATTTTTGCATGTGGTCTTCAATGTAATAGAAAAACGTGGTTCTGTATTT
>Ga0126338_10000958_pt1 | contig 17500 bp, 11 predicted proteins | sample OrbCmetagenome_2_FD_92529 | JGI IMG/M metagenome (GOLD analysis project Ga0126338, IMG submission 92529) | Coral microbial communities from Petempiche,Puerto Morelos, Mexico - Orbicella C C metagenome | ecosystem: Host-associated > Invertebrates > Cnidaria > Coral | place: Petempiche,Puerto... | reverse complement strand
TGTGGAGTATGTCGTGTTTTTAATAATTGTGTGGGATTGAGTGTGTACGTATTAGACGGGTGATGGTAGTTATAGATTTCAGATATAGTAGAAATCAAGAATTCGATGTAAAAATATAATTTTGGACAAAATAGGCCTTTGAAGGTCTACAGTAACCTTAATGAGCTATTTTTTTTTTCCTGTGTCTGCAGTGGATGTGTACGCTTGAGATTCTTTCGTGATTTTTATTCACAAATTGTGTACATGCGCGCAAAGATCCCAACACTGCACACCAAAATATTGCATTTTTCCATACCATCAAATACGGGTGCATAAATGGAGCCGACATTTAATTGATCAAGAAATAGAAGAAATGTACCGTGTTTCTATCGAGTTTTAGTATAAATCTACCAGCGTTCTATCACGAATACCGTTCTCTGATTGGCTACGCTACTCACTATCTATTCTGCGATAGATAGCGAATAGCGTAGCAGTGTGCCCTTGTTAACAAAATGACGGCCGCTTCTTGGCGTTTTCGAAGTGTCTGTGAACAGGGTTTAAACTAAGTGTTGAACGACTAGTAGATTTATCCTAAAACAATTAGATTATTCGCTCTCGATTTCTATCCGTGATAGGTGACTCGGGCTGCTCCCTCGTCAACTATCCCGAGATAGAAATCTCGAGCTCATAAATTGTTTTTTAGTATAAATCTACTAGCGTTGTATCATGAATACTGCTCCCTGATTGGTTACGCTATTCACTATCTATTAAACAAGTAGATTATTCGCTCTCGATTTCTATCACGTAATAGTTGACGAGGGCGCAGTGAGTAGCGTAGCCAATCAGAGAACAGCATTCGTGATAGAACGCTAATAGATTTATACTAATCTGTGATAGATAGTGAGTAGCGTAGCAGTGTGCTCTTGTTAACAAAATGACGGCCGCTTCTTGGCATTTTCGAAGTGTCTGTGAAGAGGATTTAGATAAATTTTTGTACGAGTAGTAGATTTATACTAAAACAATTAGATTATTCGCTCTCGATTTCTATGCGTGAACTATCACGCGATAGAAATCTCGAGCTCATAATCTAATTGCTTAATAAAAACATGATTTTTAACCAATCAGCGCGCGTATTTTCCTAGGGCTGTTTTAAGCCTCGCATTCATGTGAAAAATCCTTTGCCTGGAAACATGATTACCAGGCTTAGGATGTACAAAGTATTGTTATTTAAATTTGGGCGCCTTTTATGCAAAGGTCTATTTGCAATGCAGTGTAAATTAAAAATAAACGATAAATTGGCCTGCTCCCAGCCAATCATAGCTTGTGCTTTGATTTTCTCTTCAGAAGTCTCGCGAACTGGTAACCAGGCTGAATAAGAATGGGGGATATATCTTTACACAGAGGCTTGCTGCAAAACAACCACATTGACTACAAGGGTTTCTTCGATTGCGCGCAAGCGTTTGGCGAAGCCCTAACAAGGCGAAAAGCAGGCTCTGTTAGGGAAACAGTTAAGTGTTTCCTAGCAACAGATGGTAGTGCAGTTAAGCGATACGCGCTTAAGAATTACCCTTTAAATGCAGCCACGCTAAATATAACTCTTCAGCACATAAGGTACAACAAAGCGCTCACTGAGAAGACGACCCCGGAAAAGATAGAGGACATGTTCGGTGTTGTGATAGATCATTTTCTACTGTCTGAGTGTGAACAGGCCCTTTGCACGATCCGTTCATATGGTACGGAATTAATTATGCTGGTACGCAAGTTACGCAGTGGGACTTTCAAAACAAAGGAAAGTCGGGCCTATTTCTTATTATATCCCGGAGCACATTTGGAGAAACAGCTGCCGCGTTATTTTCTCATTTAGAAGGAACATCGATTTTCAAAAATTATTGCAACAAACGATTAAGAAGGGCATGACGCCCAATCTGCGTGCTGTACCTCATTTTGAGGTTTTTTGGAAAAAGTGATAATCAAGGAAGCGGGGTGGAAGGTGGAGGCACTTAATCGAGTAGGTCCCTTGTGGTTCGTCACGCAGTCGTTCCTCACGCTCGTAGGGGAGAGATTGCGTGACTAGCCCAAAAAGCGTGTGCGTACCGTATGAGGCTATATACCATTCACGAGGTGCTTATTTAAATATTTAATCATACCGTATAACGTTACTCACATTCTGAAAAAGGGAGCTGTCCAAAAATTAGTTTACAAACTGACGCTTGTCTTTTTATATTGATAATAAAATTTTGCCCGATAGAAGAAGCGCATATTGGGGTCGGTTGGGGGGGGGGGGGGGGGGGGGCGGGGAAACCCCAACGACCCTTTTTTTTTTTTTATTGTAATATAAATTTGTGGGGGAAGAAAAAGAGGTTGTGGGGGGGGGGGGGGGGGGGGGGGGGGAGGCGCGGAGAGCCTGCAAAGCCATTTTTTATTTTATTTTATTAAAAACAGAGAGGTATATAGGCCTGAAATTTCTTGTATAAAGGGAACCTCTATTGAACAAAACAGCTCTGTAATCATAACGCTTGAGATTTCGCTGCGGTTTTCCGGGAGCGAAAACTTTTCGGGAACTTCGAGAAACGCCGGCCCCAGACCTGAAAGACACGACGAATGAAGCGTAATAAAATTCCCAAGGTAAAAATTTAATAATCTGTTCATCTAATCTAAATTTGTCCATATTTTTATTCCATTTATCAAATAATGTATATCACATTTCCATTTTTTTTTTTACAAAATAAATAATTCAAGATGGCGCTGAATCATACTCTCATATTCAAGTAACCATTTCAGTGTGACTCGTATCTCTGTTGTTCCTGATATATTACTGTGTATCAAATTTTATTCTGAACGACTAGAAGCAAAAGATTAACAGCGCGAGTTCTGTAGCGACTGCACCGATAATCGTTACTGTAAAAGCTCTTTGTTCTCAATCATCGTGTTGTTTCGGCTACGCGCCCAGTTTGTTAGGGTCACGTGATCTGGAAGAGAGAAGATCCTTCACAGTGACGTCACCAAAACAAATCCGACCGCAACTGGGGTATACGACAGCCATATTAGGTCGGTGATGTGATATCGGTGGATATCAAGACTGTAGACATAACTTCTGATTGACTAGCTGCGAATTTGGGTGCCGTAATGGAGTTATCAACTGTACAAATAACTTTCAAAACTAAGACTTTCAAATCCAACAAATTAACTAATATAGTAGTAAGCTTAATTTCCCTCTTAACAAATATATCAGAGCTCCTTTTGCTTCTATAAAGAAATGTATAATGAAGAAAACTTTAGAGAATTGGTGTCAACATAACTTATTTGGCCACAGCAAGTAACTTTTCCGTCTTTGTGTTGGAAACTCTACACTACGTACGAATACTAAAATATCGATTTTTGAGAAATTTAACCGGATGTTAGCAAGACTACCCGGTTAATTGCACTCGCTTTTCCTTTTGTCTCGAAACACCAGTGGCGGTCTACTTGGTAAATGCTGACAACTGAACAAACAACGAAGACGACCTCTCTCCTTTCTAAGAGTAAAAAATACCGATCTCCTAGAAAACGAAACCCATTGCAATAAATAGTCACGCCGTCTGTTTGAGTATTTCGCTGGCCTGAAGCGTCAGGCATCTCCCGCCCTTAGCCTGATCCCGGGCGAGAGATTAGGCGGTAGATTAGTCAAGGGATTAGGCTCAGGGCGATAGATGACTGACATATCAGGCAAGTATTTCACTTGCTGAGCTCTAATCAGTAGGACACTCACTGGTGTTTTGCTGTTCCGTCCTGTAATATCAACAAGAATCCCTTATCCTAAAACACTATTTGCTGAAAGAAACAAATGATAAAAAGTTCTTCTTGTCTTACTCGCAAAATCAGACGAGACCACGTGATTTTCCAACCTCCATATCAGACTTTTTTTCCATCTGGTCCATTACGTCTGTAAATAAAAATCAAACAAAACACGCGTCCCAGAAATGTAATGATCTTGCAGCTACCATTTTTTAGCCCAGTGGCAGCATGGACTAACTCTATTACGATGCTGTTTTGGCGCGTTGCAGTTAACTGTCGGCAAAGGCTTTTGGTGTCACTGTAAGAGCCAGCCAGTTTCTCCTATCTTCGGCCCTACCACTTCCGGGCTGTTTGCATACGCGCCGAGCTGTCACATTACTGAACAAGACAGTGTGCGGAGGCAAGGAACTATCATGTCACGTATCTGCACTTATCACCGAATGTACTGTGTTCTAACGAATGGAAATTCATTCCCAGCGCTGTCTTGCTAAAACTGCTGTCGGACAATACAAGGAAGTCGCACTCCGACAAAAGGGTGTGGTCGAGAAGCACCCCTGTCATGCCCTCCATGGAGGGCTCGCGAAAATTAATGTGCTCAACTTTCACTGCAAGAGACACCACTTTATTCGGGTACGTTCTTAATGCGTACTGTTTCACCTCGGTGTTGTCTGTGGCCAAGAACCACTTAATATCCGCGCGACTGGCGTTGTTATTCGATTGAATGATTGCGCTTTCTAGCTTTTTGGCGCACATGAAAAAGTTTTTGAAATCCGACGTCCTTTGATCCAAAGATCCATGGCTAAACGACGACGCATCCCCCATTCGAATGTGAATACCAATTCTAGGAACATTCGCATTGAGATGGAGAGATTCACGAGCCGCCGACAAAGTTTTGTCGAACTCGGCTGTTCTTTGGAACAAGAAGTCGAACGCGCAACCCACTAGAGAATAGCGATGGCCTTTCGCTTTCACACCTAACATGTTTGCCAAGCGTTCGGCAAACTTATGCTGTCGAAAACTCGGCGCAAAATACCATAAACTTGTGACTACCTCCACGGGCGAGTCTAAATACTTTTCGAGGTCAGTTCCCTCGAGCCAGTCACGGAACAGGGAAAATTTATCCGAAGATCTTTGAGAATCTCTGTAGACCAATTGGTGATCACCCTTGCCCCAGTAGTGATAGTTCGTCTTAAGATGGCGCAGTTTGGAAATCGGAAAATTCCATTTGATGTTCTTGGGTTGCAGATACTCTGCAATGGGAACTGTACTTTTCCAATCTATAAGAAACGCGCGACCCGTTATAACTGCTAAGTAAAAGAGCGATGTGACAGCTCCCAATCGATTACCGTATCCACCGCAGCCGTACTTTTTACCTCCACAAAAATAAACAAGATATTTGGGTGGTTTTCGATTGTTTAGGATGTCGTCGTGAAGTTTCACGTATTCCTCTTGCCATTCTGAACCGCACAAAAGCATTCTCTGCTTTTTTTGCAACTGAGAAGATTCCTTGTCGTTTCCAAATGAGCTCAAGACACGACCAAGCTTAGACTTTTTGCTTTGAGGATCAAAAAGTTCACCAAGGTTCAAGTCACTGTTGCCGACTTCGATGTGCGCCGGCATGTAGTTTGGGAAACGTGTTCCTGAAATAAGACAATCGAAATAAACCTACTAAGATACAAGTTAACCTGATTTGGCACAGTTCCTGGAGACGCCGTATAAGCTACGAGAATGCCATAAATTGAACGACAAGGGGAAATCCCCTCTCTCAACCTGATATAAAGAAATTCCCCTAACCAATATTATAACAAATTCACTGGAACTACTTAGGAAAATTTATACCTTGCTCAGCCTCGCAAAATGTTACGGATGCTGCCCGTCACGCAATTTTTCCTTCTTCGCTGTTTCCTAATGATAAAATTGCGTGACTGCCAAGTCAGGTATCAGAGAGCGCGAATAATCTAATTGTTTTAGTAGAATTCTAACTAAATTTTGTTCAAATAATGATTTCCAATCATTTTTCAACTTAGTATTACACTTCATACTTCAGCAAAATAGAGCAGATTTAATTGTTACTTGAGATTTGCAGTTGCGCACGCGCAGTATACCGGTATATACTCACCACGATCGGAAAACCATACAACGTCTCCTTGGTACGTTATTAGGAACACAGAACATAATGCTATGAGAAGTAACAATACTCGCAACTTTCTGCCATGATTAAGCACCCGCCTCATCTCCTGACAGCACAAGGAACAAACCAGATGGACACGGTGGATTCTGCAAAAAAGTACAACATTATTAATCACCTCTATCCAGCGAGAGCTAGCCCGTCGATATGGCCGTCTCTTTCGCTCTCGGCCGCTCTGGAGGTTCAAAATCTTGAGAGGACGAAAGTTAAAGAAAGCGGAAAGAGATATGGCGGAGGCCGAATTCGCACGCTAAAACGACCGCACTCCAGTCGGAAAAACGTTTTGGGACAAGCTTCTCAAACTCATTAGTAATTCATCAAGTGCAAACAAAGAAAATCACAACCGTGAATGAGCCTGGATAGCTGGTCTTAATTAGCATAAATTTAAACGATTTTACCTCTCCGTTTACTCGTTAGTTTTTGTTTCGATTGGGAAGATATATCAAACACTCGAGACAGTGTGTCATCGGCTATCCAAACACCTCGAATTTCATCAAAAATACTCCGCTGCGCGTCGTATTTTCAACTTTCATCTCGGTGTTCGGATATCCCGATGAAACACTGTCTCTCGTGTTTGATATATTACTTACTTCACTGAGAGTGATCCAAGTGCTGTAAAATTAATTCTTAGCAGAACGCATGAGAGAAGTGAACGGCAGTAGTGCTTAATTCGTAGTCGAACTCCAAGGTGAAAGGATTAAATTGTACTGAGTAAATCCGCTACGTAGAAAATAGATCAAAGTCACTGCGGTGAATATGTATGAAAACGGTGAAAAAGATTGAAAACAAAACGGTTAGTCCTTCTGCTGTCTTTTAAAGTTCCTGTTCATTTGACAGTGCCGAGTTATAAAAGCGGCGCTATTCACTTTCAAAATGATACTCGGTGACGGCAGATACATGCAACGAAAATTTTGACTTGATTTGTCTTTCGATGCTTGTGCCAAAAAGCAATCCACTCAAGCCAGTTATAAAAGATGTAATTATCCCCCAAAAATGCTTAATTCGTTTACTGAGGTTTCGTCTTAATAATTGCACTGTTATCACTCTATATTTGATTATGATAACAGTGCCTAATTTCTTCGCATAATTCGTTTTTGTTTATCTCTTTGTAAAACGCACGAACGAAAGCCGGAAGGGTTGTCTCTTGATGAGCCCAACACCGGGTTCAACAGCTTCATAAACATTCCATACAGTTGCCTGTTGTACTCGACGAAATATCACACAAAATCAACTGTCCCAAATCAAGCCACTGGTGATAACCACGCTACAAATTCAGTGGAGAGAGAGCGCGATGAAGGGGCAACTTAAGATAAAACTGGCATTTTTTGCTTCATTATCCAAGGCATCACCGATAACCTTTCATCTGTATCGTTGTAATGATGATCCGAAATATGACGCCGGCGAAACAGAAACCGCACGAAAAGGGATCAAGGCTGTTTCGACACTGTTTTGAAATCCTAAACAAGCTAATAAATAATCACATTTTTCCACTATAAATCGCAACACAAAGTGACAGCACTGTCATGAACGAACGTTCGGCAACGATTTCAGTTAAATCTTACTGAAGCGATCTTGTCAACTGAAGTCTTGAAAAAGAGAAACTTAGTAGTTGTACTTTTTGTAGTTTCGCCATGTTATGAAATCGGTTCGCACAATCTGAGGAAGTTGTTTGGAATTTTCAAGTTTTTATGATTTCCGGCAATGCAATAACATTTGTCTTGCGATAACAATAGAATAGTAAACAAGCACATATAATGAACTGATTCAATAAAATTACAGGAACCAATCTGGACATGTTATAACAGTGAGACTTTGCACTCATTATGAGAGGAAACGTTATCCGTTAAAAATATAAAAGTTCAAATCGAAACCTCCGATTTGAACCTTCAAACAACAGACTAGAGGTAGCTTTCGAGAAACAGCTTCTTCTCAAATTGATAAGAAAATTGTAAATCATTATTCAATACACAACTCAAGTGAACAACAAATTAAAACAGGAAGACAGAGATCTCAGTTTTCAGGCGTTTTTTTCGCGAAGATTTCCCCTTGCATTGTTGACGTTTCACTTTCTCTTTTTTCGAGTTCGAATTTCCAAAGCTTGATTACGGCGGCCTGAAAAAATATATGTTGATATTAATATTCTTGAAGGAAGGAAAGTTGAGTTTCATATCGCTTACACCCAATGTCGAGGAATCACGGTTGTTTTGAAAGGAAACAAGCCCGTGAGGTCGGCGTCGCGACAAAACTAAGAAAAACAAAGACATCTCTGGGGATCACGCGAAAAGTATCGAGTGAATATTTCCTTTAATAACTCAAGTATCTCGAGAACAAAGGATGCAATAAAAAGACCACTGATTTCTTTTTCTCTTCCTAAAGTGTTGTTGTTTTTCTTCCATTCTGTCAACGAATATTGTGTCTAAATAGATTAGCATGCAAGATGTGGCCATGCTGGGAAGATACAAAGCCCAACTTCTTTACATCAACGCACTTTGAGTGTTCAGAGCTCAGCTAATTATCAGCTACTCACTCAGTTGCGATTATACATTCAATTCAGGACGAGTTTACAAGAAGCGTTTTATCTACTACACTCTTAAATCTAGAGATAATTTTCAAATTGTTTCTTACGAACGTAGCACAAAGTTGATAGAAATCGATACAGAACCAACCGGCATCTCGGGATCCAAGCGCCGCCTACGCGCATGAAATAACAGAAATCATACCTCCGTACGTAGTTCAGAGCTTTCTTTGACAGTTACCCGAGTTCATTTAGCAATTATCCATCAAGCGATCGCTTAGATTCAAACCATTAGAAACACGACAGGGCAAAAATGATCGGCGCTGAACCAGCGCACAATCGCGTGCCATGAACCGAGCGCCCGCTGGTTACTAAAGGCGTTGCACACGCGAAGAATGCAAATTTACACTTCCAGCTGATAGAAATACTACATTACCGTTAGTAAATCGGGCTTGGCCTCCCAGTGAACCAGCGGGAAAACCACGGGAAATCTTTTCTTCTCTCTCTGACGTGCGGCGAGGCAGGTTTAACCGCCGACTTGCCCACTTCTGTAATCTGTTTGCTTTTGCAAACTGGCTCGATTAACAGTTTCTCTCGGACGAGAACTTAATCCGGTGCTAATACAATGAAAAGATTTACGGGCCAAGAGGTGAAAATAAACAGAAAGATGAGGGACAAATCTGCCATCACTAGCCGAAGGTCAAAGATTGCGATTGCTCCTCAAAGAAAACACGAGTAGGTTTGAGAAAATAACACTGAACGAACAGATAACGAGGACAAAAAATATCTCATCAGGTAAGGCTTGATATGCTCTTGATTTACAAGCAAATTCTCAAAACGATCATAAGAAGAAACGTACGCGAATTGGTAAGGAGAATTCAGATATTTAGCGCTTTGCAATTATGGAGTTCAAAACTGTTCGATTTTTCTTTTAGGGTTCGCGTTCCCTGCAATCTATATCAGCTAAAGTCGAACCGTTGTTTGGGAAATTAGGCAGTAGGAACTTTTTTTAATAATTGGGTTATTAGACTCCGCAAATCCACTAACTATGGCATCGAGTTAAAATTTTCATGGAAAATTCCAGCAGTGCCAATGCTGGGGGTCTGTCTGGTTTCTTACCCGACTACGCTGACAGAAATGAACTATGGTATCTGTTATGTTTTACCTTAGAAAAATAAAGGTCTTCTTTTCAAAAGCGCTCCTATATGCCCGCAATGCATTACGGCCTTGATCACGTTTTCCGTGAGTGCGGATTAATTATCGTAATAGCATTACGAGTACGAAAAATTTTGTCCCACATAGCGAACAAATCCAATTTGGTTTGTGAAGTACATGAATCAACTTGTCCAATATTGCTACTTTTTAATTTTATTTTTCTATCAGGAATAACGTGAAAGGGCAAAAAGAAAACTACAGAAGTAAGCCAAAATGTGAATGCCAAACCCTAATTTTTGATTATATGAAAAAGAAAGGAGCATTTTGCACGATTTTTCCAACCAATGTTTGTTTCCCTCGGAGATTCGAAAAATCGAGATTCCACTACACTTTCTAAATCGCCAAACATGTTGTTCCACGATGGAAATGGAAGTTTTTTTTTTTTCATTATTTTTTTTCGGGAGGTGAAGGAGGGAATTCAAGCTGTAGCTAGCGAACCGAATAACATGGCTCCATAAACACAGACGACTCGGCCCAGGCATAACTCTTCATATTAAGCACAACGGAAATATACTATATAATAAATAGCTTTCACATGTTAATAAACAAATAGGTAAATATCAGATAAGTAAAAACGAGTAAGTAAAACATCTGAATGAGACAAGAGGGTAACTGAGGAAAGCACACAAACCTGCGCAAACTAATTTCTGCAAAAAAAAATTTCTCTTTTGACCGTTTGTATCAACGAACGAATGACACAATTTCCGCCATCCTTCCAAGAGCAAGGGAGGTAATTGCACCACTAGCAAGTAACAACCTAGAATGAAACGATTAGTGCAAATTTTAGATCTGCGTAGCGCTTTCCTCCAACCAAACCTGGTGACAATTGTGAGCATTCCAAAGTCATGTTTCGCTTCAGGATGATCTCGCTACATGGCGGCTGTAGAAGGACACAAGAAGCCGCGAAGATTTCACCGTCAATATCATTTGACATTTTTCTCATGACTAAGAATTTAATAATGTTTGATAATATTGGCTATTGTATATATTTAGATCGAGAAACGTTGCGTGGGACCATCAAAAGTTTACAAACTCAGGACCAAGTCTGGTGTTTTACATCATGAGATCGACGAGAGTGTTTCGTCTGACCTATCGGTAAAATACCGATAGGTCAGACGAAACACTCTCGTCGATCTCATGATGTACAGGCAGAAAAATTAATGATCACGATCAATCATTTGAGTCATTACAATAGAATAAAAGAATGAAACTTCGTGATCTTAGTATCTATTCGACGAACTGAGGACAGAGGCCGGCTAGAGGGACAAATGCAGCCACAATGCGACCGGCTTTCACGAAAAGTCGAAACAAGGAAAACGTAATGCAAACAACGCTAACCTTAAAACATTCCAAAACAAGGTACCTGATCAGTTGACAGCTCATCGCCGAACGTATGAAGCTCGACAAACTTTGAGTGTCCACGCGTTTAGGATTATTAACATCTGGTCGGCAATCCCTTGCCATTAAAAGACGGCAGTCTAAAGATCTGAAAACTTCCTGTAGATTTATAATTAGGACATAGCAAAAATACTGTTTATATCCATGTCGCTCTCTAGGAGAGCTTTTGCGCCGTTCCCTGGAGCCGCGCCACGTTTTAACTAACAATGATTAATCCAGTGTCAAAATTTCTCTACTTCCAAGAACCAAATTTAGTAGGAAGGTAATAAAGTATAAAGGACCTGAAAATCTTTGGAATGACGTCTGGATTAAAATCCATATTCTCCCACGCGATTTCTAGAAAAAAAAATTCTACCGATCGCTATGGAGAGAACGCTGATACCAACGCGAGGAAAACCTCAAGTTTTCACTTTCGCAGAGGAAACTTCCTCTTGGCGCTAGCGTGTTTTCGGTTTCTACTAGAGACAAAGGCTGCTATTTCAACAAGCCAAAAGCCGCCATTTAAAGAAATATCACAATAATTATTAGATGATAAGGGAAAAGCACAGTCACGCCCCGCCTATAAAATATCGTTTAGGTCAACTTCACTATAACAGACTGTCTGTGTGATGGCAAAAATCCACCAATAAGCGCTGGATTCTTGTTCAAGACCCGAGGCGGTGAGAATCTGATTTCCTTGGAATTCTTTTTGACTTGCTGTTACTCTAAGAAGACCTTGAAAGCTGCCAGAGACTAAACAGTATGCGTAAAGATGGAGAATCTGACTTCTATACCAGATGGCAGAGTCGCACTTGCGGTTTCGAACACTGAGACCTTGAAATGAAGACCTGTCAAAAACCTTACTTAACACCTGTCACACTGAAGAAGAGCCTGAGACAACTAATAATAATAATAATTGTAAGTCAGGCTTATCTTTTAGAAAGTTTAAGTTTCTACTCTTCCGTCTCTCGCGACGCAAATTTTGATAAGGAAGAGAATTAATGACTGAAATTCACGTGAAATTTACAATAACCGGCTAAGAAAGACATGTTTAATTTGAAACGTAAAGCTCGTTCCATCATTCCTATGATCCGCGTTCTCTGTTTCAATTTTATTTTTCTTGATTTTTGTTCCGCAACTAAGGGTTTACTTAGCTCTGTTTCCATGCATTTGTTGCCTACGAAGGCACAAACGCATGCTACAGTAAACTAATCTTCCTCTCCTTCTGATCTAGGGCTTTTAGGGTGACACACAGGCCATTTGTGTCACCAGACAGCGAATAAAAAACGTAGTTACATACACAAAAGAAGAGATGAGATTGCCGGGATCTCACTCCATTACTCACGGAGCCCAACACTGTCCACTTCTCTCAAGGCCACTTTGATGCGCTTTTCAAATTTTGCTGGAGAAAGTATTTGATGAGATTTTGCTAGAGAAATATCCTCGAAATTTATTGCGACCCGAGAAAGTTTATGTGCGCGATATTTGTTTGAAAACGTTTGATCCCGTTGCGTAAATTGGCCCCTGGTTTAACAGATAATCCCACAAATCTTCTTTATTTTGTTTACGTAGTCCCCTCAAACAAAGTTGTATACTCCAATATTTGAAACACAAAAGAAAAATTGTTTAGAAAATAAAGGCATGTTATCGATAACTACAAAGGAAGGAAATGCTTAACACGTTGAGAAATTCAGCAGGAAGAGGTTTTATTTTTTAACATCATTTAGTAATCCGCAAACACGCAAGAGAAGTTGGGCACATCGCACGCACGTACACAACATAAAATACAACAAAACACTGAATGTAACTTGTCAAAATAACGCTGTCGTCTGTTCGTCTCCAGTTAGACGGAATTCAAGGACACGGTCTTTTTATCAATGATTGACCGTAGCCAATCGCTCTTTGCACCAGCAAGCTATTTAAAAACTATCAACACACTGATGTGCAGAACGTACCAACCGAGCAGCGCCAGCGAAATCGAAACATGCCCGCACAAGAAAACACTGTTTTCTCGCATGAGGTTATCGTTTAGCGCGTGAACAGGAGTATTATATTGATCTGTGACAAAAAAAATTAACGAAGGCCACTCATTTGACCGAAGAGTTGAACCTGAACACTGACTGTGCAAAGCGGCAAAACACGAAAAAACACCCGTGTACGGGAGCGTAAGACAGATCGCTTTGTATGAGAAAACCAATTTTGTTCACTGTCAAATGTCTTAGTTCGACCCACAGTTAAGTCTTTTTTCTTTAAGAAACTTCTGCTTGAAAGAGTTCAACTGAATATCCTGTAATGTTTCCCCGCTACATGTATTGCCTATAGTCTTCAACAACCTTGCAAAACTATAATTTATCTGTCGGTTGTTTTATTTGCTCTCTTTTCGCTCTCCTCTCGGCTTTTTGTTATTGCGCAGAAACTCTTGACACAGCCGGATTTTTTTTCATACAGAGTCGTGTTGTTTCATGTCGCAAAGGTTAGTGAACCACGCTTTACGTTTTCCCTCAAAGGGGAAAGAGCAACCAGAAGACGCTTTGTGGTCCTCACCGTCAAAATAAGGTCTGACAAATCTGCAAATTCTTTACAATAACTATGCTTGGAATGACGCGAAACTGAATCGGCTATACTACTAAAGGAAAGTGGCCCCTTGGTTAGCACTCGGGACAGCCCTTTATTGAAGAGTAACACCGAAATATTGAACAAAAGCCACTATTGTTAATCCGCAACAGTGACGCATTTTTTCCGAGGACAAAAAGGTGTCCGAAAGCGACTACTGATTTCGTGTCTTAATTATCAATTTATTTGTTCCCCTTCGTCTTTTAATTAAACCGCAAGTCGATACCGCATGAATGTTCCATAATGTTGAAATAATAACTAATAACTTTTGACGTGAGGGCGGCGTTGTTGCTGACCAAGCCTTTAACGACGAGGAAGAAAGAAAAAAAAACGCAAATTGATCAAGGCGCATAGCAAAGGGTTTACAAATTTCGAACATCCGTTTCCTAATCACGATTTTATCTATATTATGGTGATTTTGGCCCGTGAACTTGTAACGCGGTACTCGTGTTGTAGAAAAGGAGTTTATGATTAGCGACTTGGTCAAGAACACATGCGAGTGCAACGAGAAATCAATTACGACTCGAGCGACAACAAACGTGCTTCTAAAAGCTTCATTGTTATCGGTGATGATAAATGAATCTTGATAATGTTATCAGCCATCCAACAAACCAACCAAAACGTCTATAATGTCAACAAAAACGCTCGTATGGACCTCAAATCAGCTAAAAATCTAGTAACATAACACGGGAAATATTACCTTTTCAATCGGGCGATAAATCTGATATCTAGTCACTCTCGCTCCAAGGGTTTTAAAGAAAGACCACGGGATTTCACCAGCTACCGATCGTGACGTTTTATCTGTAGACCAGATTCCCTCCTCTTCTGTGTGCCTATGTCGCCAGAACGAAGGGATTTTAGTAGTCAAACCAGAGGGCAGTGCCCAGCCTGCACACTAACAAGGAGAATCACTTGCGGAATGCAAACTCGAGATTTCTCTAGGTATCTAGTTGCCTGAAGCCTGCAGTTTGTAAAGAGAATCCCGTCGACTTCGGGGCAGAATCTGTTTTTTGTTTCACCGAGAAACCAATAAATGAATAGGCTTACCAAAGCAATAGTCACGAAGCACAAACACAGTTTAAAGTACAGAACAAGCCGCCACGAAATTGAAATGTAAGAGCTACTGACGGTCAAGGCCGGCGCGCAGTGGATATTTCATTGTCTGTGGGAAAGCGAGTGTGTGTCGGAAACTCAACCACTGATCATAAGACAATTCCTGTCAAAACAGCGGCAAGTGTTGGGAGATATAAAACTGACATCTTAATTTAACTTTCTCGTTCCCAAAGCTTTTGCGATGTTTCATAATTTTTGTTAAAAAAAAACGGTAAACAGACTCGAAAAATTCTCAAAAACAAATAAACTGCGTCACTTGACCCGGTATTTCAATAAAGATTTACGTGACAGTTCATTGGCGATATGAAAACGTTTTTCTACCGAGCGCGCCATTAAGAAATCAAATTTTGCCGCACTAGTCACAGTTTACCTACAAAACAAAAGACGGGATATACGCAACAAAAAAGCAATTACCCTCTTCCGTTTTATAATGTGAAACGCGCCCTCGCCAAACTGCCATATTGTCACTGAAGTCATGCGGATAGAACACAACAATTTCCAATGACTACATACCTTTCGATATGTGGTTTTCCGACGGTAAAATCTGCGCGTTGCCACATAACACCATCATGTTGTCAGCATGATCTTTGCGTTGTATTTCGCTCCATATTTCGTGGAATGGATCGTTGTGACTGACCTAAACGCAGCGTAGCCAAATCATCATTATGAAACGGCCGTGCTTGTCAATATTCATTTATCATGCTCCACCGAACTCGTGCCCTAAAAGGCAACGTGACATTTATTAATAGAACCAAGACGTTTTAAATTGTTTATGTCTGTTTGCGATTAGCGGTGTCAAGGTTGACCCTTTGAAAGGGAGCATACTACGCTAATTAGCGTTTATTAAGAAATCTACGATTTCCAATCACGGAGTGAAAAATAAGGCCTTCCCGCTCAAATCTACCGCAATCACTAACTGAGTTTGCCACTGAAAGTACAAGTTAAGTTCAAGGCACTTAGAGCACTTTTCATCTTCCTCCTCGGCTTGCTTCCAGTCAAAACAATCGCCCACTTAGAAATCCATTGTCTGCTCCTCGCGGCCTCGACATCTTAATAAAATATAAAATAATTGTTTTTTAATTTCGAATCTTGCAAGAGGAAACATTTATTTTGCGCTACTGAGAAATCAATGAAACGCTGACGACCTTGATCGTGACGATATTGCGACCAACCGGCCAAGAGGTGAATACTAGCCTGCCATTTGGACAGCCGGGCTGTCTATTAAAACTAGAGATAACGTTCTTGTTTTGAAGAGAAAGTAAACAATTAGAACTAAGCATAGAAATCACGCCCAGAACATAAAGCAATATCGCTTCTGTGGTATTTTTAGTACATGTTTTCTCAATGAAAAAAAAACGCCAGATCGTTTTCGTAGAATATCTTTTGGAAGGCCTCACTCTCGGAGGACTGGAAAGCGTGATGCAAAATTGGAGAAAAGGGTCATCTTGATTAAACTTTCGTGATATGGAATATGGAATATCACAATGACCAATAAGTCGGTCTGTTGTTTTTGGAGTGATACAGATATAAAAAAAAGAAAAAAAAAAAAGCGGGCCAGCTGCGATCTTCGGTAAGGCAACAGCTGCTCGCAGCTCAGTAGTCGGTTAATACGATTTTCTATTTTCTCTCTAACCAGTCAGTCTTATTTCGGCGACTTCAGACCGCTAGTTTACTTATTACTTAAACACACACATCCGGCTAGATATAAAGCCCTAGATCCAAACAATCTGGGAAAACAACAACAATAACTACAAACTGAATTGATATTCTAACACTTTTTTCGCAAAAATGTCCTCCTTAAACGGTACCTCTGATTTTTCTACAGCCTGAAACGCAATGTTCGAGCGAGGAAAGCCTGAAGGCCACTTATTTTCAGGCTCCTGACTAGCCTGCGTAGCTTGGCGGTTAAGCAACAGCGAGCGTGCACAAAGCGGCGAAGCCAGGCTGAATATTGAAACGTGGAATATTTTAACAGCTGTACATTCCACTTTTCGCTTAGTACCCAGGCCGGATGGGAGACTTTCAGAAGACCTCTCATTCTCTTCCCCAGTGCTCCTCGTTTTAAAATGTCGTTTCGCAGACCACGTGATCAAAAGAAACGAAAGATCTGACGACAAGAATGAAAACCTCTAAGTACAGACTTTCTTCACGATTCTCGAAGCAATCTTCTCTAATGAAATTACATGGCATTTTCACAGTCATCCAAACGATCAGTTTTTTGAGTTTCAAGCCTGGTCTTGAAATTCACTGATTTTCATTGCCATTAGCCCTGCTATAGTTTTGAATCTGAGCGACAGGCATGCGCAAAAGAGTTCAGTAAAAGTGTAGTCTCGATACGTGCCAGTCACAGTTTCAACACTGAGATAGGTTTAAGTTTGCGTGTACTTTAGGTCTGTGCTGAACTTAAAAATTCCTTTATAACAACATGTAGCATTCAGCATGTTCAGAGTTGACAAAATCCAGCGAAATGACGAAGTTACAGAAGTTCAAAACAGTTCCAGCCCCCCCCCCCCCCCCCCCCCCCCCAAAAACACCCCCCTACCTCCCCCCCTCCTCACCCCCCCATCTTTATTATATTCTTCATTTTTGACAATATTCTTTTAAATGATGAAGTTGCAGACGTTCAAGACAGTTTTAGGCCCCCGGTCGGTTTTCTATGAAAGCTCGGCTGTTCAGAGAAATAAATGGTCGTTTTCTCCCAGACGAATTCGGTGACCCTCCTAATT
>Ga0126338_10000956_pt1 | contig 17504 bp, 6 predicted proteins | sample OrbCmetagenome_2_FD_92529 | JGI IMG/M metagenome (GOLD analysis project Ga0126338, IMG submission 92529) | Coral microbial communities from Petempiche,Puerto Morelos, Mexico - Orbicella C C metagenome | ecosystem: Host-associated > Invertebrates > Cnidaria > Coral | place: Petempiche,Puerto... | reverse complement strand
TAAAAGATGTTTCACCCGAGTTATTCCCTTGGTGAACCAATTTTTTAAAAAAACTGTTTTGTTGGCTATCTTTATTAGGGAGTTATGCCAAAGTTGTTGATCCAGAAAGTGATCTTTCGATGTAGTCCATTTTACACGTAGGGTAGTCCATTTGGGTAGTCCGTTTGGGTAGTCCATTAGGGTAGTCCGTGGACTAGGGGTCAGTGTTTTGTCCATCACCGGACCGAAATGATTTCAGTCAAATTTGTCAAAGCAAAATCAGCTTGGCCATTTAAGATATGGTCCTAACTATTGGCAGATTTCACAATATTGTCAACAAAATTTTGTCATTTTTGTTACTACATGCATTTTGTTCATGTACATGTGCAGATAAAATATTAAACCTGCTGCTTACCTTACAGTGCGTGGTTCTTGAATTAAGACATCTTTCACTTCATATCTTGGTCTAATTGGGTTCAATTCATTTATTCTAAACCTAGCTGTGTTCTTCTCTAAAGTTTCAAGTTTAAGACTAAGCAATACATTTGATTTTTTGTTTAGTATATTAACATCAAAAGAAGAATCTGTGAACACTATTGAATCTTTGACCACAGAATATGGAGATTCCCCAGGCTGGATTGCTCGGTTATTCCTGCAAAAAAAAAAAAAAGATATTATTTTCAAACTTTCTCAGCAGCTGCAAAAGGTATTGGCTATTAGTCATAATCAGTTCTAATCAGTAGTGTTACACAGGCATAATGAGCACCATGGAAAAAAAAAAAACCTGCAGTGAATTTTTTTCAAACTTTCTCTCCACTTACAAATTAATTTAAGTTATCTTAAAATTAGAGTATGAGTGCCAGAAAGTTTTCTGCGAGCAAATATTCATTGAGATGTGGCTAAGTTGACTATCGCTCATTGAAAACGAGAGTGAGTAGCCTAATTGTTTTATTAGATACTCTAAAGGATTACAGCACAAAACCTACAATCTTGTTTACCTAGTATTTTTAAGCCCAAAATTAAAAGTAACATTCAGTTTCAGTTTCAGTCATTTACTATATAACAAGCACGAACAGATCATAAGGTGCTATCAAGTTGGCTATAACGGTGAGTAGTACAGGACTACAGATCAACCCTGGCAATTTTAAGTAATCAAGACTACTTAATCTGACTTGCTTTTTTTTCTACTGGCACAAAATACAAAACGTTTATTCAATACTTTTCAGCTTCAATATGAATCCTGAGAGAATAACATACAGTACAGTGCAGCTCAGATATATGCGAACCAAAATATATGCGCAATTCACGTCAGCCCAATACGGGTATGCGCGTATGCATATACGTACATACACATATATAGTATATATACGCCTTCAGACTAGACTTAATAGCAAAATGTTAGTTGAAACGCACTTGACAGAAAATTAACAGACTGAATATTAATTAAAAATGAGAGTATTTTGCCATTAAATCGAAAATTTAATTACCTGAGTGTTTTTTTTTTGTTTGTCAAATAGAACCGGGGATACACGCTTCAACAATAATCCATCTTCATGGAGGAAACAACACAACCGACATTTTTTCGACATAAAGCTAACACGGTCTAAGCAAGCGACTTGGAAATGTGTGCCAAAACACACAACTTTTCCTTGAAGAAAATTAAAAATAACAAAACGTGCACGTGAGCGGCGCACCATAGAAACTTTGATAAACAGTTCTTTCATCAGGGAAAGAGTATTTTACCATTTGAATGAACGGTTTGTGTCAGACATAACCGGAGATATCATTTTCTCGACAAGGTCTTTGGAACGCTTCAAAGAATAAACATCTCGCAAGGGACTTGCCTATGCATGCCGAAACACAGAACTTTTCCTTGAAGAAAAAATAACTAAACGTGAGCGACGCGCCAGTGAAACTTTGATAAACAATTATTTGGCTAAAGAAAGAGCATTTTACTGTTTGAATGAAAGGTTTGTGTCAAATATAACCGGAAATATCATTTTTTCGACAAGGTCTTCAGAATGCTTCAAACAATAAACATCTCGCATCCCTTTAGTTAAAGTTATGAACAATAGTTTACATTTCCAGAGTTTTGACTGATTTAGTAACCATTAGATATCAGCCATAAGTAACCTCTCAGCTGTGTTTAATTGGAAATCTGGGAATCTGATTGCTTCTATCATTATTTTCTATTTGTTGATAGACAAGAGTTGTCTGTGCATTGCATTTGAAGCTGAAAATTGTTCTTAATTTTAGGCTTAAAAATACAAAAAATTGGTTAACTTTCTGCTAATTAAAACAATTACACTACTTGCCCTTGTTTTAGTCGAGCCTTAGGCAATGTGGCTGCATCTTGTTGACTACTTGCTCATAGAAAACTTTAATATAATTTTACCATGTTTAACAATAATGGTTGACAAAAATTACATTCTTAGGTCTTGTTTAAAAAAATACCAGTCTAATAAGATTTACTGATATCTCATGGTTGTTTTGTTAAAAGAAAACAATAATTATTCAACTTGGGCTTATCACTAGGTGAAAGATGATCATAGCATTGGGTATCTATTATCATAAATTCAACATATTTCTCATGGAATAATATCATTTTCAAATAAGACATTCAAATAATTTTTATGATTGTAACATTATTTTGCATCATACATCTAGAGGACATTACATGGTAGCGCAAAGAAGTGAATTTCATTTTCGACAGGTTGAGCATGTTGATGTTGTTTTTAACACTCAAACACAAGAAGAAAAAAATTCATACCTTCAATCCACCATGTAATTTTCTTTTAATTATATAGACATTAATCTACCGCAAATATTTTTGCTTGCACATGATTATATTGGTCCAAATGCATCACGTGATTGAATATACTCCAGCTAAAACTGGGGAATATCTGAGTAATTTAATATTCCCCAATTTTCAAAACTCCCCATGTTGCAAAAAATATTTGTATAGGAAATCATATGGTTTCGAGTTCAATTTGGAATTAATTTGCATGAGTGAGCTTTTTGAAAAACTCACAAGTGCAAATTAACTCCAAATTGAATGAGAAAAACCGTATGATTACTTATTAATAATATAAACATGAAAAAATTTGCGTGGAGGAAGTGCCAGAAGATCTTTCTTGAAGCCATTTTTTCTCATTTGAGGAAACTTTTTTCAAAGTTTCAGCACAAAATTTTCGTCATCATTTTATGTGATATCATTTTCTTAGAAAAGTTCCTATTTTCTGTCAGTCAATCATAATCCACAATTTCGATGCGTAATTTGCACTGGTGTTACACTTTTTGCACTGATGTTACACTTGAACTGCACTGCTCTTAGCCAATCAGAATCGAGTAATTTTTTCATGTGTATTATTCGAAGGATAATAAACACAATAGCCTCCACTTGACTTTAAAATATGCTCGGATACTTGTCCTTGGACAACATATGTTCCTGGAGTCTCACAGTTTTCCTCAAGCTTCCCTCTCAGAAAACCATTTGCTTCTTGACACAGATACTGTCTGTGGACAAATATCTGAGCATATTTTCACACCAATGATTGCACAAACAACGGTGAAAAAGCTGGAATGGAAATGATGTCATCAGTATCCTAGCCTCACTAGTCTAGTGATATGAAAAATACACGAGTCAGGTCTCCAATGTAGTTTTGTATGAATTTTACAAGTGCTGTGTTTTTCAGTGAAACATTCCTGTCCATATAACAATTAGAAGTATTGTTTTTGTTTAAACTTAAATTGCTAAAGAAGCTTATTAACACCCTTTGATATATTAACCATACCATAAATTATATACAAATATTAATTTTACCCACCGGCAAAAGCTACAGTCATCACATTTCTTAAAGTTCCCCTTGTCTACTGCATTGATCTCTGGAATTATCCCCAGCAACAGCAGCGAAAAAATCCTAACAGGGTATGAAAAAGCAAAGAGATTTTTTAATGTCAGCTAGGAAGAGCTCTGTACAATGTAAAGCTTGCGTGCGACCATAATTGACTTGACTTGGTAATTGAAATGTATTTAAATTAAATTTGAAAAGATGGGCGCACATAGCCTACTGCATCCGACCGATCGACGTTGGAGATAGCATAAAAAGGAAATAGCCCAAAGCGAAAACCGGTGTCAAAACAGCTAAGTACACGTGTCGAACGTAAGATCTTCAATGAGATAGGATAAGTGACCACGCAGTGTAAAGAACAAACCGATCGCAATGCTAAAACACAATGAATACGAGTGAAACCGAAGTAAATAGGTGAATAAACACAGAAAGAAAAATTAAAGATCACAGTACCTTGTTGCGTGTGAGGTCGCCATTGAAGTCTCATGAATCTCACGGGCCGAGATATTTGGCGAGAAATCTGGGAATGAGTACTTTGTTTCCAATCTCCCGGATGCAATTCATGGACACGGTCGTGGACTGGGCGCTATCCTTTCAGTGGGGTTCCTCTTCGAAGTAACTAACCAACCTGCAAAGTTTGGATCGGTGCATTTGAAAACTTAAAACCGTCTCACGAGGACCTGAAAACTCATCGCAAATGGTACGTGATCCTTCTTTGATGGTTTAAACGTCTTTTCGACAAACTCCTAGCCTTACCGGTGCGATAGCGAGTCCGGATCTCGGCAAACTTTCTCGCCGATGAAAGCAACCCCAAAGCTGCGAACTGTTGCTGTGGGAAGAGAGATAAATATTCCAGTTTTGATATTGTTGGACTTTTGTTGACATTTGGAGCAGCTTCGTTGGACTTTCGCTTGTGTTGATTTGCTTAGTGTTTGTGTAGCGATGAAACGGCGAGATTTCGCCTTTCGCCGTCGCTGTCCTTGACCTAGTTTTTGAACTTGCCTTTCCAAGATGTTTAGTGTTTATAGTTGCAGCAATAATTATTCGAAGTGAACGCTTTCTGGCACCTATTTACACATACACCAGCCTGTTCAGTGCATGTCGTTAACCTAGGCCCAAGCAATATGTGAACATCTTGAAGTTGTATTTCTTGATCTTGGGTATACGCTTTCTGTTTTAGGGCAACGAGGCTTCCTTACCCGGTGACATGGTGACTCACTGTAAGTTACGCTTACTAATCTTATAGAGGGCGTCTGTTGTACTTAGATTGAGGAAAACTTGTAGTTTCTGTAGATTGATTTACCTCTCAGTTGCCCTACTCATATGATAATTATCTTTCTTTGAAACTATAGTTGATGCGGACGAAATTCGGCGACTTGGAAAGAGATTTCGAAAGCTCGATCTGGATAAGTCGGGCGCTCTTTCCGTCGAGGAGTTCATGTCGCTTCCAGAGCTACAACAAAACCCACTAGTTCAAAGAGTTATTGATATTTTCGATACAGATGGAAATGGAGAAGTGGACTTTAAAGGTTAGAAATAATATAGCTTTTTGACTGTTTTATTAAATATTGTATATCGTTCGATCAGGCACTGAGGAAGTATGCGGCTTGCGAACCCGGTTTGCTATGGCTAGCCGAATCCGGGGCGATAACTTCGTTTGCAACTCTTAAATACTTGCAAGTGTTGCACTTAGAAATCGAGCGGTCATTGGCATGGTCATATCCTAAATTCTGTTGTTCATTCTCCTTTAAAATGGTCCGTCCAATTATTTGGGATCTTGTGCTTAAATCGCTAATTGAAAATGTGTCACGTTATCTTCAATCAAACCCAGCAACTCCCAAGTTTAGTTTTTTGTTGAAATTTTCGAGCGTGGTTTCCGGTGTTTTTGCAGCTCCAATCGAATTTTTAGAAACGGTTACGGGAAACTAGCGATATTTTAGATCAGGTGTACTGTAAAGTATTCGTCTTCTTTGTCCTTCGCGAGTATTGCGAAAACAATTTTAAACTCCCCTTGTCCGTCACCTGCCTTCCAACGGACTTGAGAAATATATGGTAGCACGGTTTCTAATTGCACAGAAATTGCTGTCCAATTAAAATGGTTTGACTCGAGCTTATAAGGGATATGAACTGCCTAAAACACTGTCCAAGCCATCCGCTGTTTTTATCTAAGTTCAGCATAATTTTTTCATGGAGCAGCTGTGTTTGGGGGGTGAGAAATATTGCATTTTATTGTTATCAGTCGAGCGCGAAAAGTCAGGCAAAACTCACTTTGTGTGCGGCTCAAGAGGGACCAATACCATGATTAATATTGGCTGACTGTTGTGTATTTTCACTATGTGCGCTCAGTGTAGGTCAGGAAGCATTTATCCATTTAATTTCAGTGCAAACAGGACAGGAGAGACTCTATTTGTACATGTAGATGTTGCCAGCTAAAAGCTTTAGCATCTTTAATAGGATTGAAATGTAACTTCACTATGATATTCCTGAAGATGGCTCCAAATTTAAATTTTTGATAGACGTAGATGTTGGCTCTATTGAATCAGCATAAAAATCGTTCTCCCCATTTTTTTTTTTGCTGGTACTTTGTTTGGTTTTGACATGTAGCGACAACCCATTTGATGTGACATGAAAATTTGTTACAATTGAGACTAATATTCCAATAGTGTCAATTTACATATTATTAGAAAAAATATCATCTTTCGCACAGATGCGCACTGCAATCTACGATCAGGAGAATTTACATTTTGTTTTTGGAATGGAAAAAGCCAGGTTTAAAAAAGTTTCACGTCTTTGACGTTGCCATTGAACCAAAAAAAATTGGGTAACCCATTAGTCTCATCTTGAGTTCTCATTTCAGTTTACAATTCTAGTAGGTGGTTTCTCCGTGGCCTGCGTAATTTGCATAAAATGCCAAAAGCTAAAACTGTTCAATGAGTATAAACAAGTTAAAAATTTATGACATGTTATGTTTATCCTGGTGAAAAGAGGATGAAATTAAAACCCATTTTGAGCAAGTTTTGAGTATTAATACGTCCAGGAGTAAACTACAAACTGACACATTTCACTCAGATCAGTTTTGTTTTTGTATACAACGCAATTTTTTTCCAAATTATGCCTTACTGCATAGTTTATTGCTGTCACTGAGGCAACAGCGAAGCGTATAACAATTAGTAATAATTACTAATTGTTATTAAGATACGTGTACGGAGGAAACAGTTTTGTGTTAATGCAAATGTGAAACAAAATTGATTTGTCGACGACATAGAGCTTATACGCATTCATCTATGAGATTTCTTGTGTCCACACTGGTTAAAATTTACCCAGCTAAGAATGAAAGCTATTAGCCAAGGAACATTAACATGTGAATTGTTTGTGAGATTGAATGAGACTTAACCTTCTGGGCACAGTGGATGCTCTCAGTGTTTTGTTGAGTCAGTTGTCTCTTAACAAGCGAGTCAAGAAGGCATGCCCTTGTTAATTAGCAAGGCAGCTATTCACTGTTAATAATTATCCCCAGTTGAATTTAACACAATGGAAGTTTTATACCTATATTCATTGTACCTACAATGTATCACACGCAATATGATTGCCAAGTTTATATTTAACAGTTATTCACCAAAGGCCAAGTGATCATTCATGAATATTTAATACCAAGACAACGTTGAGGTTTACAAATATTCACTAAATGAATGTTCACTGAACCTGAGGCAAATAATTGTTTATAATAAGTATAATTATTTTGTAGAGGTGAATGTCTAGGACTACAAAATATTAGACTAATTCATGAAAGCGCAGATGCAAATGTTCCTTTGTGCATACAAATATGTCATTGTTGTTGTAGTTTAAATTCATAAATTGGTTGCACTGATCAATGTAAACATGACTTTATTGTAAAATAAGCAAATAAACACCACAAAAAAAAGGAACATTCTTCAGGCACTTTTGTTTCAATATTGCTGACTTTGTGCATAGTTTTACTGATCATCTAGAACATCAAAAAAGTTTAGTTACTCAGTCTGACACAATTTGTCATGACTGGCAATGTACAATTTTAACTACCATTTTTATGCTTTGAATACTAGGTCTTGAAAACATTGTTGGTGTAAAGCCAAAGTTAACAATTTTAAAATTCTCCATACATGTAGTCAATAAAGTGGACTTGTTTTTCAAATTTATAAATGGATATTCTGGTCACTTTCGCTATCTGCCATGTTTACCTGGGTACATGGCAAAGGTGGTATAGCTAAGTAACCAAGCTTTAAATTAATATGTTACATTCACCTCCTACAGCTGTACATGTACATGTAGCACACTGAATATAGCGTCATAATCTGAGCTTTTTACCAATCAGAATGTTTAATTCTTACATGTACAATGGTTTTATTAAGGTTTTCAGCAGGAGGCAACTGGTTTAGTCAGGTGGGCAAAACTATTTGAACTGAACTTCTTTATAAGAAAAACGTTCCCTAGATTGTCAAACCAGGCAAGCAAAATTATCCTCTCAGCATGGCAATTTGCTCAGTGGGAAAAAGAAGCACTTGTCCATGCAGCTACATGGTTGTAAATTATTTAAACCAACCACAATTAGGATTTTATCAGATGTGGGCCAGTTTTAGTCAGCAGTCATCGACTCTGACCAAATGTTGTTTATCACTTGCTGCCGCTGTTTAAACTGTTGTCTAGTACAATTATGTTGCTGGTTTACAGCACAAGTTTACATTGTGTATTTCACTAAAAATTTTGCAACATTTAATTGAAAACAAGGAAGTTTGATTGTAAAAATGAAACATGTATTACATGAACGTACACATGTATGTCTGTAAAACCTTTAATTGGTTTCTGTATACACATCTTTATCTGAAATGTAAATTGCGGATGTGTTAATTAAAAATACGTAAAATTTTATAATAAGAATGAACTAAGATAAAGTCATACAGGACATGTTGCCAAGCTTAAGTTTCAAGTAAAGTACATAGTCACATACACATACTTGGCTAAACTGGTCTTTTATGAGGTACAATGTAAACAAATAAATTATTCTTAGGAAGAATTCCTGCTGTCGAATGTCATGTATGTTAAATTAATTTATTGATTGTTTTGTTAAATTTCCGGTCATAAATTTTTGACAGAAACATAAATCTAATATATGAATCTAATATATAAGAGAAACCTATTTTTGAGAACAGGTTTATATTCAGTAAACTGTCAAGTTATTCTTGACTTGTTCTGGGCTTTGTTTCCTAGCTCAAAACATGACTTCTCCCTTCTGATATCCTTTTAGTTCTGCCTGTGTCAGTTTTGATAATTTACATTCACATGTAACTTTTGGCTCTAGACAAGATTCTCTAGTTGATAAATTGAAATCTTTTTGAAATCATGCCTTCACTATAATCTGAAAATGCATTAATGCTGAAAGAAGAGATCTTGAAAAGATCCATCTCTCTCTGGAATAAATTGTTACATAACTGTAATTTACTGGCGTGGTGAGTTTCTCTGTGTTCGTTTTTTTGAAAAATGATTATATACCATATTTACATTTATTTATTCTTACACCTTGTAGGGCTCCATTTGATTATAATCTTAGTCACAAATAAACCAAATCTCACCTTTGTTATGAATAATTCACAGCTGTGGTCAAACATGACATGTAGACCAAGTAATAATTGTGCACAATTTCACACTTAAAACCAAAATGCTTGTTTCCACCCGTGCTGGTCATTGGTCAGTTTTGATTGACTTCTCACTGTGGTCATAACCATGTTACTTATTAGTATCTTCTGGTTTGTTTCTGAGGTTTTTGAATTGAATTTGCTGCTTTAAAAGTAGCATCTATAGTGACCATCTGTCCAGAATGTTGGAGCAGTAACAGTATTATAAGGAACGAAATGGCTTGAAAGCACTGGAATATTTTGTTTGTAAAGTGAAATCAAAGGAGTCAGGATGTGTTTTAATTTTTAATTTTCACGTCTGGGGCATGTGGTGGCACTCGGACACTTCTAATTGAAAGAAGCTACAAATAAAAGTCAAAATTAGAAAAAAAAAAAAACACACTTCATGCAAATATTGTGTTTAGAATTCTCTAGTGTACTGTAAAATATGCGCACTACAAGTTTGTACATGTATGTAAGTCAACACCTTACCTAGTAAGTGATAAAAATGTTTCAGTGTACATGTAGCTTGAAAAAAAAAAATACAATATACTCAAAGAATCTGTTATAACCGATCTTAGTAATGAATTTCTTTCATTGGTGTATAAATTATGTACAAGATTGATCTTTCCATGTTTTCAGCATGACTTGATTACAAAGGCCTACCACTGTGTTTAGATTATTTGCTGGAAGTTGATTTGATTTCCCAGCTTAAACTGAAGTTGCTGTTGGCTCATCGTTATTGTATCTTTGTTGGGCAGTCTAGTCATGCCATGCTCACGAACTAATGCAATTTGAGTTCAATGACAAGACAAGGCTGGGCAATAAATGGCTTATCTATGAACACAACTCATTAATTAACTCCCTCTTGGTCTAAATTGACCACAACATTTGGGGATTAAAAGAGGCAAAATGTTTTATGATTGAGTTGCAGTCTTCTTTTACGATCATGAATGATATCTGATGTGAAAATACATGTAATTCAGCTCTTAGCCATCGAGGAAATTTCAGATGGTCAAAATGATAGTCAGCTGCATTGTATTTATTATTACAATTTCCTTATATGTTATATGTACAATTACAAAGAACAAAGTTCTTTATCTGAGATACTTTGACTCTAAATTTTTGTGGTGTTGCTTTTCTCATCAAGGCTGCAATGGGTGACAATTAAGTAGTTACTTTAAGACACTTTTAGAAAATTACACTTTGCCATTTTTAACTTCTCATTCTATTTCATGTGCATCTAGCTACCCTCAACCCCCCAGTTCAATGTTTTGTAAATGATGTGGTCTGTGCAGTACTAGAAAGAGAAATATCGTCATTATTTAGGGGTAAGGGGAGAGGGGGTAAATGTTCAATATAATTTTACTGCAAATTGTCTCTGTCAGCACTTTTGTCGCTCATTGTGGTTTTCAGTAGTGCATAAGCATGAGCCAACATATGTAGACGCAGTGAGGTGCTGCTAGGTGGTGACATACATGTATGTTAGAAAAATTTCCTAACAAAAGGTGCTTCTTAGCAGCACACCACTGCATCTGCCTATGTTATTTATGCTTATGGTTATGCCTAGTGAAAACCAACCTTGAGGCAATATTCCAGACCTACATTGTGTACATTGTAAACAAAAACATCTTAATTTGCTACCATGAATATTATGCCGTTCATCAATTTATGATGTAAAAATGAGAACCTCTCTCTTTTGAAGAAGAGAGTATAAATGAGATTTAAATGTATCCCACTATATCATGTACAACTTCCCTTAATTTTATGTATGTGGTACAAATCTTTACACTGTAAATTTCTTGCCACCCTAGCAGGCTTGTCAAGACATGTTTATACTGTAAACAACAAGTCAGCTTTTGTTGAAGTAGCAGGCTGTATTTTTATTCTTGTCGAAAGAATCAGAAGTATTACACAGCAGGGTAGCCAGCCAAAATCATGAAGAACACACTTTTTGCACTGGGAGCCATCTACTTGTGACATCCCTCACTGTACATGTGCTAGAGCCTCATTATCTCAAACTCGGTTATCTGAGCAAATTCCCTGCTTTCTTGAACTCAATTCAATTTCTCTCGGATATACTTTTTCATTTGTGACTAACTGTCAGCTATCTCAAACCCTGACATCTTGAACTATTTTTCATTTCCCTTAAAAGTTCGAGATAGCTGGTTTCAGCTGTTTACATGGCTCAGAAGGGTAATTTTTCAGGTGTCAGTAACAGGGCATGTTTAAGATCTAATGATTGTTCTCTTAGGGGAAAGAAGATAGAAATTGTTGTAATAAATAACCCTATTCAGACCAGGGGGAGCAGAACTTTATTAACTTTTTTGAAGTAATTGCTATCAAACTGTGAAAACATATCATTCTGAAATTTATCTGGAAATTATTTCATTGATGAGACATGCCACTGTATTTATAACTTGATGTTTCCATGGCAAATGTGACGCGTTTTGACAGGAATGTTTTTCCAAATGTTTTATTAACAAAATTTAACCATAGTTAAGAATGATTGATCTTGAGTGTTAGTGAACCAGATTAGTGAAAGATCATTATTTGTCATGTACTGTTTGTTTAAAGTTATAACATTTATTTTATTATTTACTTGAGTGTTTTTTTTTCATTGTTGTTAGAATTCATAGAAGGAGTTTCACAGTTCAGTGTAAAAGGTGACAAAGAATCCAAGCTTAAATGTAAGTACACATGAAGGTGAAATTTACATAACATTATAAAATTATTTACATTTGTATTTAATGAATTTACCTTCAGCATATACGACAAAAGGAACAGCTGTCTGAGAAGGGAGATAACTGCCAGTAGCACAGTGTTGATATCTTCAATGTAATCTGTTTCCCAAGGCTTTCTCTCATGATCTTTAAAGTTCTGCAGAAAATTTACAAAACTACAAGTAGTGGTCATATTTTTGCAGGTCATACACACAAGCAGAAAGCTTTTTTGCAGTTTCTGGTGAATCAGTTCAATCTATCAAATGCATGTTTTTGTAGCAAGTACAAAATTAGTCAAGGAGGTTGTTGTCGGACAAAAAAAAGTTGTTAATTAAAAAGTTATTTTCAAAAAGAAATTCACTGCTTTTAGACTAGCTGTCAAATTTTTGTTGAAATATATATTTTCACTCCAAAATTTAACTGCCTCAGCCAGTTGGTACAAGTAACTAATTGACAAAACATTTTTGAGGAATTTAATACGTTTATTTTAAACAATGTGTGACACAATTATGTGGACTATGTCCCCTACATGTAGATAGTGTATTTAAAAAAAAAAATTGTCACATAATTATGTGACTCATTGTCACTAAATTTTAAAGAGTTCAAATTTCAGAAATGTGAGTTACCCTAGATATATTATTGTATACATACTTGTTTTCTTTTGAAACAGAAACTGAACTTTTGAATTTGTCAGCACTACCAGACTGAGGCAATAGATTTTTGTTAACAATGACTTGTTATGCATAACGAAAAAAAATGCCATGTTCTACCACTCTCTTTTTGCAGCATTAAGTTGGGATTTTTAGGGACTCAGAGCAAAGCTGTAAAATTAGAGACACTAAATGGCACTCAAGGTTATTGCAGTTGTTAAAATGAATTCTTTTAAATTTTGGTCCTCTACTTATGCACGAAATAAAGGCTATTATGCTCAGCACCAAAATCAATGTACTTATTTTTGGTCTTTTTTTTTTATGTAGTTGCCTTTAGGATATACGATATGGATAATGATGGTTTCATCTCAAATGGAGAACTCTTCCAAGTTCTAAAGATGATGGTAGGAAACAACCTCAAAGAAACTCAGCTTCAACAAATTGTGGATAAGACAGTAATAAATGCTGACAAGGATGGCGATGGAAAAATCTCTTTTAGTGAATTTTGCGCTGTAAGTCTTGTAAACTGATTGAATTGTTGTTTGAATAGCACCTTATTCACTGCCAGAATCAAACTTCTAAATTAGTTCTTCTAAGATGTAAATGTGATTCAAACTTCAATTCCTAGCCTGTGGATGAACCCTAGGTGGCGAGTGTGACCATTCAAATGAGCTGCACTCCCATGTTGCACTGTTTACTGAGCTGTGTAAGGTGGCTGTAGCTTTCAGCTCTGGATAAACCTCTGAAGATTGTTTGCTTTTCAGTTTTGTGCCAAAATTATATTTGATATCTGTCTTTATTCATGAACACCCTTCAGAAAGGGTTAAGATTTGGTGCCTAGGTTTCCCATCTACAGCAACTTTGCAGTAAGTTTGAAATGAATAAGGCTTGTCTGTGAAGTTGTAAAGTTATGTCAGTTATCAAACATCTTCTTACTGTGTCGTACAGTGTTATAGTCTGGGCGAAGCTTTGTCCTGAAAAGGACTGTTGTTTCAACAACCTAAGTGGCAGTCATCTTCAGCATCTACTGTTTGAAGAAGATGACTGTTGCTATGGTTGTAGAAACACCAGTTTTCAGAGAAAACACAAAGAGATACCCTTGGGTTTAAGTTATTTACTTCTTTGTCATTTTCTGTTGGCAGGTTGTTGGTAATATGGATGTTCACAAGAAGATGGTAGTGGATGTCTAACAAGACCTTAATAACCAAAGCCTGTGAACTATTTATTATTCTTATTTCCAAGGCAAGACATTTTGTAAAAAAAGAAAACAAACGAGCAATATTCTCGACCTAAAACTCTGTTGCCACTGTCACTGCTGCTGCGAAGAAAGAATTGAAGCTGCTGATTCGCTTGTTAAAGTGAGAAGAAGGAAGATGAAATGACCTACATCTCCTGAGCAGGCTACAAGCAGCGCAAGCCAAGAAAAGAAACAAAAAGCAACAGCTACATTTAAAGGAAATGATAAGTCACTTCAACAGCATGTTTGTGAAAAGAAACCAGGGTTTTAGTGAGAAAATGGAATAAGCATGGGTGTCGTTTTTATTGTGAGTGGCATGTCAAGTTGAAAAAAGAGTAAAGTGGGCCATCCCATAATTTGTATGCATCTCTGAAGGCCTGGTTACTTTTTACAAACTGTGTTTTTGTTTTGCTCTCTCAAACAGCATGTGTTGCTAGAGAACTATTTGAAAATAACTCTGCTTTTAAATCCCTGCATAACGTTATTAATTTTTAAACAATATATCAATATTTTACTCTTTCTTGCTTAGAAAACTTAATCTAGTTCATAAAATTAAGAGACAAAGTGACTGAGAACAAGTGGTTTGCAGTGTCAGATGGAGCATTCAGCTGTCTAAACTTAGCATTTTCCCCTCTTGAGTAGTCTTCTTCAGAGCTGTTATTTGTAGCAGCATAATTATATAAAAAAATTGTGTCAATTGACTTCTCAAATAATTGCTGTGAAGAAGGCTTCATGACTATTTACACATAGTTACTTGACTCATCCATGCATTTTTTTAACCCTTCTAGTCGTACAACATCATTGTTTTAATGGGAAAATATTGACTTTAATACTTTGTTCTTTCTGTTAGCACAAGTTTTGTTTTGCAGCCCACACCCTAGGGCAGGACGTCCTGCTTCACATACTTTGAGCTATTACGTGGGGCTTCCTCTCACTTAGCTGATTCGTGCCTCTGCACTTCTTCAAGTGCAAACTTCATTGTATTATGGATTTTTTTCTTATTTTATTCTGGTGGGTTTCATCTTGGGAAAAACAATTTCTGTCTCCCCTTCCCACCTCATTATACTTTCTGCTATCTTAATCCCCCCGGTAAATGTCTTTTGCCCTCCCCCCCTGCCCCTGTTCACCCAATAAGTCTGTTACCCTTGTTGCTCTGGGAATGATCAGCATTGCAATTTCTCCTCACTTGGTCACAAACAAAGCCAGACATGGTTGTCATGAGAATTTAGTTCATGAAAGCAACTAGCCTTCATATTTCTTGTCACGCAGTCTTCCCTAAGGAGGAAGATTGCGTGACAAGCCAAACAGGTGTGTAGATGGGAGTCTAGGAAGCAACTTACATAATTTTTTTTAAAATTATTTAAACTATTTCGTTACCAGTAGGGAGAGTCTGCATGTTGAAACTACAAGTGTTCAAAAAGCGTTTTAGTTGCCGGTAATTATATTTTGCTGGTATGTTAGCATTAAAGGGGCTATGCAACTATTAGTTACGTAATTTTTTTGCAATGTGTACAGCTGTCTTCAAATCAAAAGAAACCTGAGAATATTAGCTTACAAAGGTAGAGAAACACCATGCTATTGATAAACTGAGATGAAACAGGGATGGTTATGAACGAAGATGACTGATTGGAGGTTAAGTGATTGGCATATGCCATCTATGACATAGCCCCTTTAAAATCCCATAAAGAAATGAACTGCCCAGATGTTTCCTTGAAAGCACCCAGGCTTTTGTAAACTGTTGTAATTTCATTTTGCTCTTAATTATATATGTAAATTCATAGTCAGCTCAGTAAAGAGTTCAAAGAGTAGGGAAAAGCGATTAGATGAAGTTGTGCGTCGCTTTACACTGTAAATAGCAGTAAGAAGAAAAGTATTGGCGTTGCAAATCTTTATGATGCTGATTAACAAAAGACTGGCTGCTTTCATTGATGAAGTATATAATTTACTATTCACTAGGATTTTTTTATTGTCATTAAGAAAGCAAGGCAGAGCATGCTCATATGCCAGTATTTGGAAATGTCATATCTTGATTGATGAAGTATTGTTTTTTGTTGTATTTAATGGAGTCTGTGAAAGGTTCTCCTTAATTCGCAGTCTTTTCCTTCAAGGTCCACAGCAATCAAATAATTAAGGTTGAAGTTCTGTAAACATATTGCATAGTTTACAGATTCACAAGATTCACACCAGCAGCGTTGAACACTTTTTCTATTATGCAGATCATGACAGTGAAAGGGGAAAATCTAGATTTAAAAATTGATCCTTTCAAGGCAACTGAAAAGCACTATCATGGATTAACTTTACTCACTTCAGAAAATCTCGTTTGCAGAGCCTGCGCGTTTTTGGTCAGCAGTGACCAAACGCGCCAGAGTTAGAGCTGGGCACGAGATTGTCACCTTAGTAGGACAGACAAGGGGAGACAATTCTCCCTCCACTTTGAGTTGTAGTTATATACTATTTGTTATTTTTGTTTTTGTCTGTAATACAAATCATATGGTATATTAATTAATTTCGAATTTCGAGCTGACAGTGCCTCACATTCAAATTAAATTGGACTTAAAAGTGTAGGTATGCAATGTAATTTTGTCGATCTTGTGTTTAGGTAAATGTATAAAATTGAAAGTCAATAATTGTTATTGTTGTTCACGTTCACTAATCGTCTTATTGTCTCATATCAGAGAGTCTTTTTTTGTCCCGTTCCAGCTATGTCACGTAACGCAACTCTCGGCGTTGCGTGACAGAGCGAGGGCCAGAACCGCGGCAATATTGCTCTCCTTGTTGGGCTTGTGCTAAGAAAAGTCAGTTTCAACCCAACCAAGACTGTTATCTGTGGAGCAAAATGTTCACAAAAACCAATTGTTTCAATTTCTGATTGAATATTTGGTATGGTGATTATTTCACTTCAGACCGAAATATTAACTGTACAGTTGTATTTTTTCTCTTTTAATTTCAGCGATTCGTCGTGGCTGGCTCGAAAGTAGACAGTTAGACGTCTTGATTTTATAAGACACCAAACTTGAAGTCTTTCAAGTTTCTTTGGCGCGTCGGAAGAATAAACATGATGTTAAATAGAGAGACCTTTAAGAACACGACTACAGAAGTGTGAGGTCAAACATTTTCAAAAGCGGTGGGCTTAATGAGAGGTTGTCGTTTGGAGGGTGGACACAACGTTTCAAATTCTCATTACCCAGAGAGAATATGACAACCCCCCGGGGATACTCAGAAACATTTGCTACCCTGTTTAAGACCTAACCCTTAACCAATTCTTGACTGTAGTGCAAGAACCATACGCTATTTAAGACCAAAATGGCCAAAACCGATACCCTATTTATGACCGAAACGGCTAATAAACCATACCCCTTTGGGGCCGCATATACCTATATAGCTCATATAAAGGAATACCACCCCCCCCCCCCCCC
>Ga0126338_10000954_pt1:5000-17516 | contig 17516 bp, 9 predicted proteins | sample OrbCmetagenome_2_FD_92529 | JGI IMG/M metagenome (GOLD analysis project Ga0126338, IMG submission 92529) | Coral microbial communities from Petempiche,Puerto Morelos, Mexico - Orbicella C C metagenome | ecosystem: Host-associated > Invertebrates > Cnidaria > Coral | place... | reverse complement strand
TCTCAAACTTTAGTTTCAGTAAAACTGCTTATTTCGCTCGAGAGAATGTCACTTAACTGGTACGTTATTCCAGCGTACTAACAAAAAAAACCTGAAACACAGTCCTATTCCGGGCACGGTATAGCTTGATAGCTAAGAACATGACAAATTTCTCAAAGAAAAACTGTTAGGCTGCTCTATTAGTGAACATTTTTTAAAGATAATTCAGTGCATTTATGAAGACTAGAGCCCACTCTACATTAAACATATTTAATTGTTCAGAGTATTTACTAGTATTTGATTGTACACCCAACACCACAATCGTTAAACTTTAAGACATGTTTAAATAAACATTATTTTTCATGTGTCCATTGATCACCTGCAACTTTTTCAACTTGTTACTTGTAATTTCTTTCTCAACAGCTTTATCCAGAATACTATGAAATCATTAAGGAACCTATAGACTTAAAAACAATTTGCACCAAGCTCAGGGTAAGTTATATCTTCATGTACATTTACTTCATAAAACAAACAAACAAATAAACAAATAAAATTAAAACAAGTTTATCACATACCCAATCACAGGAAAGATTCAGCAGAGACATTTTGAAGAACTTTGAGGTGTTTAGAAACGTGCTGGCAAACTGTGTCACCACCAATCAATGAATGCTGTCTCCATTTAGCATTAAGACAAAATTGGTTTGACTAACAATAATTATTTGTGAAAATACTGAAGGGCCGCAGTCGTGATAAAAGATGGTAAAATTTTAAAAACGATTAAAAAATTACAAGCTTTTGACTGCCTGAACTATAGTCTTTGACGGTTAAAATGTGAATGATGAGAAGCCAAGAAAAAGAAAAAAAATGAATAACAATGTGTGAAACTGTGAAATAATAAAAATGTGAATAATTATTTTGAATGCTTATTAAAAAGAATGCTATATTGTCCAGGTAGTGGACACGAATTGTTGTCTGCATTGGGAGTCAGTTTGGTATGCCATGCTTCCAGCGTCCTTCTTGTTCTAAAACCACCTCTATCAATGATAGAAGCATTTTCAAAGTCAATAGCGTGATTGTGTGACCAGGCATGATTTGCAATCCTCGAGGCTTTGGCTGCTGTTTTTACATTCCTGAAATGTTTTTTTTTCTGGTGTTGAAAGCTTCTTGTCATTCCCATTTTGCCTGTCAAAGACTGTAGTTCAGGCAGTCAAAAGCATGTAAGTTTTTAATCGTTTCTGCCAGAGATCGTTTTTAAATTTTACCACTAATTATTTGTATGAAGTTTAATATGTTTCTAGGTTCTTTGGAACAAAATATTTAAAGTTAAACCTCTAATAACTGGAGACAGGCTCAGAATTCTAACATTATCTACTTAAAACAGGTTTGAGTGAATAACAACAGTTATTTGTTGAGATTTTTTGTGATATCCAGAATAATGAAGGGTGAGGACCTACAATAATATTATCACGGTATCAGCTTCAGCTGATTGCAATTACTGAGATGTAGATGATTCTTTTGAGCAACATGATTCGGAACAGCAATTAGACCAGTGGAAGGTACAATGCCTAATATATAACAACAATGACAAGAGAAGCTTTTGACTTCAGCCATTAGCAAAAAAGCTCCCTTTGACCATTCATGCTATCATGCTCAACCTTATTCAACACCATGTTGTTCTTAGAATAACCAGTACTTGTCCTTGGAAGATGCTGAAAAAGATTTATTGCTAATGGTGAAGAATGCCCATGCCTTTAATGAGCCAGGGTCCCAAGTCTATAAGGTTTGAGTGATAAACAGAATAATTGCCATAAAGAATATTTATTTAATATCTGTGTAATTTAATGCAGTGACTAAAGCAGTGTTATTGCCTGGTTTGCTCCAATTTTAAACTTGGACTTTGCACTCTAGTAAAATATAAAACAATATTTAATTTTAATTACCCCATTAACTTCAACAGTTATACAGTATATCCACCAAGATAACTTAAATTTAAAATTTGTGTTTTACAAACAATGAATGGTTTAGTCACACTTTAGGAGTGGTTATTTGAAGTTATAGCAACCCAGAAGTTGCTTAATATCATCATCATTATCATCATCACCAAAAAAAAAAAAAAAAACAATGGCAGCTTTTAAGTCCCTGTGGTGCTTTTGTTGCCTTAATCGTGGTATTTAAAATCAAGTGATACAGGTATGTTTTTCCTGGTTTCAGAATTTGTGATTACTGATAGCTTTCTTTGTTGTTGTGTCTAGGATGCCACAGCCATTAAGAAAACAATCCAGACAAAGAAGGCAGAAATAGATCACACAATGATGGGTGCCAAGTCAAGCAAAAGATTGAAGTAATCTCAATAATCACTTCATTAATGAATAGATTCATTCAGATCACTCAATTGTTCTTCATTATAACAGCTACTGTTCTTTAACTCAAGTAGTATGTTTGTTCAATTTACAGGACACATGAATGTAAAATATTTTGAAGAACCATTTCCAATAACTACATGTACATGATATTCTATACACTGCACTTAGTTAAACCTCACTTAGAATTGATTCACAAACTTTCACATAATTATGCCATATAATTATTATATAGTAGTAGGTGATGAATTGAATAGATACCAGCAAATTACAAGTACTTAAGCGCACCTCGCTGGCTCAGAAGCTTTGCCGGCAAGCTGGGCTTAAGTGAACATAATTTCCCAGTATCTATTCAATTCACCACCTACTACTCGAGTCACACGCAGTGCAAAATTCTCTTTCAAACATTTGCGGAAATTATACACGTAAACGGGAATCAAAGAGAATCTGTTAAAAAAGCATCGCTGAAGCAATAAACCACGAAGGACGGACATGCTGTGAAGAGGAGGGAGAAAAAAAATATCTTTCTATTGACGGTAAAATGTTTAAAAAGTCACCAAGCATTTGGTCTTTACATGATTATCACTGTGAAGCCTGCAGGAAAATGTTCATGCAATGTCACAGTGTTCACAAACATAGAAAATACCATTGTAAAAGGTTAGAAACAAAAAGTTCCAAAAGAAGAATGTCCAGAATGCGGCAAAATGTTAAGCAAAACGACAATTTATAGTGAAAAAAACGGGTGCCCAGAACAAAAGAGGAGGGCAGTCTATATCGATTTGAATATTTGCGAGCTACCTGTGTAGGGGATGCAGTAGAAGTGGGCTGATAGATCAAAGCCAAAACAAATCCAAAATTCGCAAGAATAGAGAAAGGGGAGAAGAGCAGTGATGGCATTTTGGTTTTCCGAAAGATGATAAAAAATCATTATTTTTGCCAGACGATATTGTTGAGGCCATGAAATGAATGAATCCACAGCAGCTTGCTGAATTTCTTCTAAAAAAAAAAACCACATGTGACATTGTTTTGGTCACGGTCTATTTGCCAAGCTCTTCTTGGTCAAAGCGTCTTTATATTTATGTCAGCTGCCATTACAGACAAGTTTTGACGCTAAAATTGCGCCGCAGCCTCAATGTTACAAAAATTAATGAGTATTGAGGGTGCAGCCTCTTTTTTGATGCTACACGAAGTGCCGGAGTGATGCAGACAGAAGAAAGCAAAAAATAAGTTGATTTGTGTTTTGCCCAGTATCGATCGAATGCCAGAATTTCACGAGGATATGAGGTTAGTTTGTGGCTCTTTTCTTGTTTCTGACCTTTTCCGTCATGGTTTCTGCCAAGTGGTTAGAGAAAGTTCACTGAAAATAAAGCAGAGGTCAATTTTGTGTGGGCAAAATCTGCCACTTTTTCAGCCACAGGGCAAAATCTGCCACGTAATGAGCGAGATGGCACAATCTGCCACATTTTTTTTGTCAGATGGCACAAAAATGGCAGCTTTTTTATTGGTCAAAAGAACAATAAGAATGTTTCACCATTAAATATAGGAATCATGACATGTCATGTCATCACCTTTGGGAATACAATCTTTTTTCAATCAAGGAGGAATTGTATGATTGTTCGTTGAGGCACTCAACCACTTCTCGAGTAATATTGCGAGCATTGCTCTGCCACTCTGGTGTCAAATATTCATTCACAAGAAATGCAATTAAGTGGAAAGTGACAATCTTGTTTTTTTAATATGCAAATGAAACCGTGTGTTTTCAAATGTTAATTCGAACCTTCGGCAAGGGTGTTTATTTTTTTCTGAAACTCTTTTTGTATCTCGCTTTGGATTTCTTTTTTAATTAAATTTTTTTCAACTCCGGGGTGAGATGGCTGACATGTCAGTTTAGCCCTCATAGAACATTATACTGTGAAAATTCAGTCATAACTAACTGGAACTCCGCTTCAGAGACCTGGTTATCAGCCAATGCTTTGGAAAGAAGCCAGTCAACTGTTTCACTTTTTGCTATGGCATGCGTGACAATTTCTTGATGCTTCTTAATCTTTGAATCAAGTTTTTTGCTACCGATTATCAGACCTGAAGAAATCAAAGTGAAACAGCCGCCAACGCCACCTAATGGAATTGTGGCTGGCAGGCCAACCATGGACAGAGCTCGCGCTTGAAAATGCTGCTGAAAGAATACTAGAGTTGCCAGAACTCCAGTTAACTACTTTTTTTGCTTCTTTATACTTTTTGGCAACCACTTGATAGTGGGCGACCTTGTTGTTCAGAGCGGTTGATATCTCGTTGATTTTCTGCAACCGAAAGTCGTGCTGCAGTTGGGAGAAGACAGGCCGTGGCGAAGCTTCAGGAGGAGTGAACGGCAAAACATTTGCCGACGACGTTGTATGACAAGGAATTTAATTTATTTCTAGTTCAAATTCCAGAGTCAAGCCCTTGAAATCAAAGAGTTCGCCATCTTCATCTTTGACGCTAAGAGTAATGCTATTTATAAACTCGCCTGTTGAGCAGTCATGCAAAAATTCTTGTGGGGAAGGATGATAGCTTACTTTTTCACAAGGCAAGCCTTTCATTTCAAATTTAGCCAAAACATCCATTTTTTTTCCATTTAAAAGGTTTTTGGTGTTGTTGATTAGATCACAATGAATGAAGTAAGTGGATGGGCTGTTTAGCTTTTTGACATAAGTTAACACACCTAATGTTGGCCCGGTGCCAATCAACCTGGCCAAAGCGTGACTAACTGAAATTTGTTTTTCGAGGTTGGTTCCGATCTTGTTATTTTTAGCACAGAATTGGGTTTATTTGTTTGTACTTCCAATTGTGCCTCGTTCTTATAATCTTTCAAACTTGTTAACCACACGGCCATGGGCTGAGCGCAGTTCATGTTGTTGTTGTTTTTTTTCATTTTGTCGGTGACCAGACCCAAACTCCCTCTCATCCAAATTTTGAATCACGCAATGTGTGATATTTATTTGCCAAAAGCTGTTGAAACATTAATACATGGACAATTTTATTGATATTTTTTTCTTTGTTGTGGGTAAAATATATTTTCTTTTGGTTTTATTGAAGCGTTGGATTTGAAGGGAATAATAAATACGGTAAAAAAGGTATTACGTCAGCCGTTGAATGCGATGACATTGCATCTTTCACTTTCGTCACGTGACAAATAAGATCATGTTACTTTGCAAGCTTATTTCGCTAGAAGCGACGGTCATTAATTTATTTGCAAGTGTGAGTATTTCTTGTGGTTTTAGGCAAATGAAGTAAATTCTTTGGCTCTTTCATCGCAGCGAGTTCATAGATCGGAAGGAAAATTAGATATTTGCAAGCCAAGCAAAGAACGTGTCAGAACGTGCAAGGATTACATCATTGGTAGGGAAATATGCACCATACTAAAGATAGCTGTGGATAACATAATCTTTGAATTATGTGACTTGTGTGACTACTTTGCTAGCCCTTTGCTTGTTGAAAAACCAATGAAATTTAATCGTGACTTTTAATAGTGTTATTATTGTAGTGTTCGTATTGTTCATGCCCATACATATCCCGAAGAAAGTTCCAGATTAAGAACATTACTTCATTGGAGATTTCACAATGGCTACGACTGATGGTGCAAACGACTCATCGTTTTACGAGTTCGACTCATCACTGACCACATTGGTTTGTCGTCGTTTGTCGTTTTGCTGTTTTGGTAGTTTCGTCATGGAGTTTCATCATTTTGTTATGTCGTTTCATCATTTTAACTCATCCACTCAGAGAAGCTATAATTCGATGTACATTACATGAATTGTTACTTCATTCCATGCGCTTATACACAAAGTATTTCTCCATAAGTTGCTCTTCGCCAACTTTAAAAGGAGTCTTTGGAGAGCTACCTACGCTACAGCATAGAATTTGTCATGAATTGCGTGAATGATCGTTTTCATGAAAACGGAAATGGTACTGGATATCTAATAACTAGCTAGTAACACACCGTGTTGGTGGTGGTGATGACAACTCAATGCAAATATTCCTAGAATCATCGTACTGCAGAACAAATATTACTTGACTTTTCTGTGTTTGTATAGCAAACGAATATCGATCCGATGATGTATCAGTGAATATCAACTCCACCTTGAAAGATACCCGAAAATACAGTTCTCTGACCGACACAGAATTAGGTGATGATATGTAAGTACGATTCTTCCATTGTCATAGGTATTTGGTATTCCAATGCAATGCTTGTGTTACATTCGATTCATGTGCACTCCAGTGAATATAAGTGGTTTGGCAAAATGTTATAGATGAGGCTGATTGCTATTTCCTAGAGCTTACAAAGTGGCATGACTTAAATTGACCAGGTGTTATTTGTTACCCAAGGTTTTATCATGTGTGTTTTAGTGTAAATATTAGAGATAAAATAATTAATTCGATCAAAAATGGAGGAATTTCAGATTTTAGTAGACAAAAATCTGGTACCAGAAAAATTTTAAGTATTTTAAATCACTAACCTTTTTTACATTTTCTGTTAACTTAAGATATAAATAGTGCCCTGAAATAACACCGAGAGCAATTTCCCATGGGAATGAGAGAAAATGAATTTCAAAGTTCAGAGAGATTGTGCTAACTCCTGTGGATAAAATTTCATCATCAGTTTCATTTCACCAGTACTTTCAACTGTTTTGTATGAAGTTCAACATTTGTTTTCACATTTGATGTTGCTAAAAATGTTTTGTTTTTTAGAAGATACTTAAAACAGCCATACAGAAGTTTGCAATATGTAAATAATCTTGGTACAAAGTTTTTGTCCACTTGTTGCTCAAACTTCTGGTGGACTCTGTCTTAGTGTTTTTTCAGCTTGTGCCACAGGCATATAACTTACATAATGAAATATTGGTGTACCAGTACCCAGAAATTATATCTGAGTTTCTTCCATAGTTATTGGGAGTTAAACCTATGGCCTGTGGGTTGTTAGTCCCTAGAACTTTCTGCATGTTGCTTGATATGAATGTTGGCAATTTGCATATTTTCAATGAAAGAAATGTGATGTTATGCTTCACACTGTGAATTACCATGCCCAGGTTCAGTAGGGTAAAGTAAACCATTCATATAGCAGAAACGAAATATAAGGAACCACTAATTAGCAGCCGTCATTGGGTAAATGCCAAGTGGCCACTTTATAGGGGCTGGCATTCAGCCTCGCGTATAAATTTTGCCAAAGCAATATGTGTTCACCAGTATTCACATGAATGTAATGCAAGTATTGGAATCCCAAATCTGACAATGGAAGAATCGTACTGACATAACTGTTATTTTTTTATTAGCGTTGTCCAATTCTGCATCAGTTAGAGAACTGTGTTTTTAAAAGTGGAGTTGATAGTCAATGATGCATTGTCCAATCATCTTTGCCATTTTCATCATGTAAAGATCCCTTCTGTACACTTTTTTCAAAAACTGAATTTATTAGATGTTAAACAAATGAGCGATTTTCTTGTTAGCACTTTCTGTCTCAGTCTTAGGTCAAAATCACTCCCACTGTATTTCAGCGATATCTGTATAGAAAACACTCTAATTCATAACCATTGTAAAAGTAATTGATAAATGGAACACTGTTCCACATGAAGTAAAACAGTCTGTCTCAATAAATATATTTAAAAAACAGATTAAATAGTTTTTACCATCAGAGTAATTTTTGCTTATTGCAACTTAATTAGTACTAATGTAATACACAGCTGTCATTACTTGCTTATCCCTGATACCAAATTTAGGGCCATTTTACAAGGAGGGAGTTACCCTAGCAAGCGGGCTAACCCTAGCTGGATGGCAAAAGATAGCCCGATTTACAAGCAAAATTTCACAGGCAGGGTAACCCTACAACCCAGGACAATTTCATGCGCGGTTACACTGAGAAGGGTGTGGAAAAGAGTAGGAGTGGTTACAAGGCAAAAAGTTAACCCGCCTGCCCGGGTAACCCTGGCTGCCTTGTACACACTACAAAGAAAAAAAGGGTAAATGTGCAAGTGCTAGGGTAATCTGCTTGCTAGGATAACCCTCTCTCCTTGTAAACAGGCACTTATTTGATATTTGTAATTAAGGTCGTTTAAAGGGGGAGGAAATATTTATAAAAGCCTGTAAAGGTTTCTTTAGTCGGCTCCCATGCATTCATATTTGAAAAAAATTAACTTGATTGATTGATTGATTGATTGATTGATTGATTGACTGATTGATTGACACACAGAAAAGTCAAGCAATATTTGTTCTACTAGACTACAAGAAGTCAGTTTTTGTTCTATGGGCTTTGCCATAGAAAGCTCTCTCATAAGCTCTCTGCGGAACTTTGACATGCTCGTTTGGGCAATCGATAATTGTTCTTCCTTGTGCACATGTTGTTGTGTGTCTCTGAAGATTACAGGCTTGTGTGAAGCGTGCTTGGCAAGGGTGCATACATATGTTTTAGCCAGTTTATTTGTATATTTGATCAAAAATGCGTGCCCATCATAAATTCAGATTGTCGTTATGTTCTTCAGCTTGTCAGAAGGATTCTTTCCGAGATGCCATAGAATCTCATTGTTTTTCTGGCGCTCAGGCTCATAGACTCTGACGCGTAACCAATCTGAAAGCTGTAATTCATGATTAAGATGTCTTTCGACCTTATCCAGCTCATCAAGTGAAGTTCTTGGGATGTTGATTGGCATTGCACTGAGTTTGAAGTAACTCTTTGCAAGCTCTCTCGTTTACTCCGATCAGGGCGTGCCCCCTGAGAAAACAGCAATGCAGTGCCAGAGGCACAAGTTGTCAAAAGTATCCAGTGAAACCATTTTTGACGCATGCCCTGTGCAAGGTTACAAAGCCAGTCTGGCAACAGCCCTGTGCCTAACATTGGTTGATTGTCAAGTGCAATCTTTACTTCAATGTTGGAGAACTTTACAAACACCTATTTGGTGTTAGGCCGCTCAATGTTATCAATATTCAATCGTTTATTCTCCTGATCATTTAACCATCTTTCTGCTGCAGCAAAAGTGTTTATCTAAGGTGAACCCCTTTGCTGTTTATAAAGAAACATTTTCAGTCTGGTTTCGATGTTCACTATTACATATGCACAGCTGTAATCAATATAGAAAGCTGAGTTTAAATGTTGTCTAAACTTTTGCCATGACAGAAGGAGTGTGATTTTCCCCCAACCTCTTTCCAAAAGCCTTTCTGATAAACCACCTCCCTCTCCCTCTTTCCTCACTCTCTTCCACGTCCTCGTGTGCAACATACATCTCTTCGATTCCTGTTTGCATGTATTCCGCAAAATGTTCAAATGAGAATTTTGCACTGTGTGTGACTCGAGTAGTAGGTGGTGAATTGAATAGATACTGGGAAATTATGTGTACTTAAGCCTGGCTTACTGGCGAAGCTTCTGAGCCGGTGAGGCGCGCTTAAGTCCTTGTAATTTGGTGGTATCTATTCAATTTACCACCTACTACTTGTATGAATATTCTTTGAAGGGATTTTTTAACTTGAAATTTTTTTACTGATCTATGTTTCAAGTTTGTTTGGTTAAAGATTGTTAACTTGCTTTTTTTTGAACCGCACAGCCATGGGCCAAGCATGGTTCATGTTCTGCACGGGGTTTATTTATTTTTTAGTTTTGTCGGTGACCAGACCCAAACTTCCTCTCGGCCAAATTTTGAATCATTTAAACTGTGATGTTTATTCACCAAAAGCTGTTGAAACATTAATGCACTGACAATGTTATGGATATTGTTTTCTTTATCATGTGTAAAATATATTTTCTTTTGGTTTTATCAAAGCGTTGGATTCGAAGGGAATAATAAATACGCTAAAAAAGGTTTTATGACAGCCATGGAATGCGCTGATGTTGCACCTTTCACTTTTGCTACGTGACAAATAAGATGGCGTTTACTTTGCAAATTTATTTTGCTGGAGCGACAGTCTTTTTAGTTTTCCGAGTATTTTTCATATTTTTAGACAAGGGAAGTGAATTGTCGTGCTGTTTTATTGAAGTGAGTTCAAAGTTTGGAAGGAAAATCAAATATTTGCAAGCCAAGCAAAGAACGTATCAGAACGCGTAAGGATTACGTCATTGGTACAAATAGGCAAATAACCACCGTACTAAAGATAGCTGTGGATAACGTAATTCTTGAATTCTGTGACTCGTGTGACTACTTTGCTAGCCCTTAACTCATAGAAAAAAAACAATTAAATTTAAGATTTCACAAAGGCTAAAGGCGATTGTGCAGTAATGCAGTTTGTGTTGATCAAGTGATGTGGTGTCTACAGTAATCAATGAATCTTTGGAATATGCACTGCGTTGAAATTGTGGTGCTTAGAAAACAGTTAAATTTTAGAAGCGTGGTCATAAGATCTAAAAGATCTTCTTGTTTTTGATTAATTCTTGTATGAGAAGCAATCTTTTCTCCAGAATATTTCTTTTTAAAAGTGGAAAATTTTCAAGCTAAGAATGATTTAGCTACATAATGCAGTCTTTTGCTTTGTCAACCATATATATATATATTTTGTGAAAATGACTGATCAACTGTGTGGCCATGGGCCGAGCACGGTTCTTGCTCTGCACGGGATTTTTTTTTTTTTTTAGTTTTGTTGCTGACAAGACCCAAACTTCCTCTTGGCCAAATTTTGAATCATGCAACCTGTGAAGTTTATTTGCCAAAAGCTGTTGAAACATTAATACACGGACAATGTTACAGATATTGTTTTCTTTATTGTGTGTAAAATATATTTTCTTTTGGTTTTATCGAAGCGTCCCCAAGGATTTGAAGGGAATAATAATTACACTAAAGAAAGGTATTACGTCAGCCATGGAATGCACTGACGTTGCAGCTTTCACTTTCGCTACGTGACAAATAAGATCGTGTTTACTTTGCAAGCTTATTTTGGCAGAAGCAACGGTCATTAATTTATTTGCAATTTTGCAAGTGTTTCTTGTGGGTTTCGGCAAATGAGGTGAATTCTTTGGCTGTTTCCTTGTAGTGAGTTAAGAGATTTGAAGAAAAATTAAATATTTGCTGATGTAAACAAGAGCTTGCCAGAACTTGCAGCGTTTAAGTCAGTGCTAGGGGAAAAAACACAACCATTCTAAAAGTAGCTGTGGGTAGCGTAAACCCTCGGATTGTGTGACTCATGTGACTACTTCAAAGCACAAACAAATTAAATTTTGACTTTTCAGGAAGAAAGCTGTTTATTGAAAGCATTATTAATAGCGTGATACTCGTTTCATGGGCATATCCCGAGAGAACTTCCAGATTAAGACTAGTACATCATCATAGATTTCACAAAGGCTAAGAGTGGTGGTGCAATAACACAGTTTGTGTTGATCAAGTGATGTGTTTACAGTAATCAATGAATCATCAAGGATTGCTTTGGAATGTGCACTACATTTTGACTGTAGTATTAACAAAACAGTTCAATTTTAAAAGTGCGGTTATAAGATCTAAAAGATCTTGTTCATGAAAGATTTACATTGGGGAAAAACCCTGAAAATGTAGACTTTTTGAGCTCTGAGCTCTTAGCTTTCAAATTAAAATCTGGCAACGTAGCTCAATATGTTGTTGTCAGACTATAATTCTATAAATAATAATTGTATATATTTTTTTTTTTTCTTGTACTATATGAAGAGCACGTAGAAGTGCAGGTAAAATGAGCATCTCTGTGACAGCATTGCTAGACGAGACTGAAGATTTTAGGGAAGAAGAGTCAGAAATGCCTGAAGAAGAAGAACAATATCCAGAAGACAGTTTACATGGTCAGTCTATTATTTTTCAGGCTTCTAGCCGTTTGTGAGAAAATATTTTTAATTAACCATGATTATACATGTTAGAGTAGGGTTAAGAGTGATAATATATAGATTTAGCCAAGCCTAAAAGCAGAGCTCCTGGGCTAGGTTTTTTCAAAGGCAGATTAAGCTAATCCAAGATAAACGAGAATTTTCATCTGAGTTACTCTGCGGTGAGATTTTCTGTGTACTGTTTGGCCTTCTGTTTTGAGTTTGAATAATCTTAAAGTGGTACTATGACAAAAATCGCATCTTTCCTATCTACAGTATTGTGCAAAAGTAATGAGAGTGTAATTCGATGAAATTCGTGAATTTCAGGGCTTTTTGATAAAAAATGGCGAAGTTTTGTTCACCTCAAAAGTGCGAAGAAAATTCAATAAATTTTCCCGCTAC
>Ga0126338_10000953_pt1 | contig 17519 bp, 13 predicted proteins | sample OrbCmetagenome_2_FD_92529 | JGI IMG/M metagenome (GOLD analysis project Ga0126338, IMG submission 92529) | Coral microbial communities from Petempiche,Puerto Morelos, Mexico - Orbicella C C metagenome | ecosystem: Host-associated > Invertebrates > Cnidaria > Coral | place: Petempiche,Puerto... | reverse complement strand
TCTCCTCCTTCTCCTTCTCCTCCTTCTCCTTCTCCTCCTTCTCCTTCTCCTCCTCCTCCTTCTCCTCCTTCTCCTCCTCCTCCTCCTCCTTCTCCTCCTCCTCCTTCTCCTCCTTTTCCTCCTCCTCCTCCTTCTCCTTCTCCTCCTCCTCCTCCTTCTCCTCCTTCTCCTCCTTCTCCACCTTGTCCTCCTCGTCTTCCTCCTCCTCCTCCTTCTCCTCCTTCTCCTCCTCCTCCTCCTCTTTACTTCACAGACTGACTATGGATTATATGTTTAAGGCACATTGTATTGTTGACTGTGAAATGTTTCTCTTCAGGAGGAGAAAAAAAGAGGGATCTGGGAACCCGTAGATATTCCAGATGGATACAAGGGTATCATAATTGGAAAAGGTGGAGCTAATCTCCGTGAGATAAGCAAGCAGACAGGAGCAGAAGTAACTCGTAAACATGGGGAAGTACATATCATCAGTGGAACAGAAGAACAAAGGGAACATGTAAAAGTAATCATTGCAATGAAAGTGGTGGGTAGATCTAAAACAATTTTTTTGTGACATCTCAGTTTAATACGGCAAGTTTGAGTGACATGCAAAATCCATTGTCCTCAAATAAGTGATCGTGGTTCATCATGCTATTTGATCGTTATCCATTGAGTCCTGAGCATTTTTTCGCTTTTCTATAAATCAAATTGACCAGGGACCGCAAAACTGATAAAAAAAAATACGCAGTTGACGCACAAGTATTGTAGCTTGAAAACATAACTCGACGAAGCGATGTCTGCTCTTTGTCTGACTTTCAAGTATTGCTGTAAGTATTATAATCAAATGCAATTACACATCGTGCTATCACCTGGGCCTCTCCCTCCACTTGTCCTCGCCAAAATTTCTTCTGTGTATTTTATTTCAGTTTCCGCAAAGTTTTAGTTCGCCCATAATGTGATCATATGCGTAAATGTGATCATATAACACCAGTACTCAGTTAACTTCACTGGTTACCTATTGAAGAGGGCATAGGTTTTAAGATTCTTTTACTGACATTTAAATGCTTGAACGGCTTAGCACCACCATACCTCTGCGATCTTATAACAAAATATGTGCCCAGACGCAATTTCAGATCAATCAATGGCCATCGTTTGGTTGACGTTGGTTACAAACTCACCAGATATGGTGAGATCATTTTCTGTAGCCTCGGCTAAACTCTGGAACGCACTGCCGCTGGATATCTGTTCACACGACAATTTGATGCAATTCAAGCGCAATCTTAAAACACATCTTTTTAGGAAAGCTTTTTACTACATAATTTATTATTGGTTAGTCAGTTATTTAGTTATTTAGGTAAGTAGGTAGTTAGTTAGTGAGTTTTTATCATAAGGTTTTATTATTCTTAGTTTTTATTCTGATTTTTACAGCTTAGTTATTTTATTAATTAGTTTATTTTGCTCCTGATTTTGTTCATGTTTTATATATTTCTACGTTTTTTAATTAATTTTTATTGGTGAGATATTTTTAAACTCATTGTAAAACGCTATTGGATAGTAACAGAAATAGCGCTATATAAATAAAGTATCATCATCATCATTATTATAATCCTTTCCCAGGGAGGGATTAACGTTGGTGATGCACACCCTTAGCTAAACATGTAAGAGCTGGAGGATGGTAGGAAAGAGAGTTCTAGTTATGATGAGATTAAGATGATTTCTGCAGAACATTCGAGCAATGATGGCAAAAATTAAGTAACCCCCCAAAAAGGCATGGCATGGTAATATTTTGAATACAATTAAAAAGAACTTACTGAGACTTAAGCTCTCAAGCTGACCCCATGAGGAAAACTTGGACTTGAAGTTATCAATATGTCAATAAAAACAGACGTTTCGCATTAGATAAGGACACAATAACAGACGCTTTAAGCATTCTTACGAGGTTTGACATTAACTTTTTCGAGAATGCTTGAGAATTTAATCGCGGGGTCACTTAGAGAAATGAACTAAAGTGAGTTGTTTAAGATAGTATTCCCAAAGTTACCGTGCTATGAGTAGATTTTTAGTAAATAATTTTCGCACTCATTGCCATCGCCATCACCATCACCATCGCCATGACAGTATACTAGTTATGAAACCTATTACACCTAATTACGAAACATATACAAGGTTTCATTTCCTTATCCGGTCTTCAGTATCGATAACAGCCTGACATAAGTATGTAATTGCAGGCTTATGCAAGACTCAGCCGTGTAGAAAACGAATTTAACAAAGTCAAATTTTATTGCTTCATTGATGACTGCAATCTTCGCGAGAACTGTAGACTTAAGCTGTAGGAAGTGCAAGAAGGAGATCGCGTTGTGTTTCCAGGATCGCAGACGCAATACAGGCTGAAACCGACCGAAGAATTTGAACCGCAGGTTTGCAATCAAGAATATGACATGTTAATATAATGAAATAATGTGCTCAGATGTGATTTTGAAGTTAAGAATTCAGTATTGAATTTTAAATTTGGTTAAATTTGTCTTGCTAAAACCGTAGAAAGCAATGCAAAGGTGAATTACAAAGAGAAGTAGTTTACAATATATGGTATGTTAGGTCACTGTAATGTTACCCAACGTAACCGTACTTGATCTGTTATTAATCGAACGATTGAGTTCGAATGAGTCCGAATGTATTCCAACTTCGACCAATTTTGTGAGAGTTCGATTGTGTTGTGCTCGATTAAGTTCCAATTGAGTTCAATTAAGTTAAATTAATCGAAAGTTCGTTCTATAGCAGAGATAACATTTTACTAATGCGGCTGTGGAAAGTGATGCTCTAACCGTTAATTGTCAAACTGAACAATAATCAAATCACATAAATTTGGTATTCTTTAGGATTCTGTGATCTCGGACAATGACCCAAACTATCTGGAACAACTCTCGCGTGCAGTTTTGGAATCGCTGGGCATGTTCAAAAGTGAAACGGATGCAAAAAGGTATTTGGAAGCTGACATGTGGTGTCACTTCGGAAGAGCCATAATCCGAGGACCCAATGAAGGTAACATGCCAGTAATAGATTCTGAGTTATCTCAGGTGATACACACACATAAAGAAATGAATAGATTACTGGGAACTGCAGTGAACAAATAAATTAATAAAGATGGTGAATTTTAAGCTCGGTAATGAAATGTGAAAAGTGAACTGATCAACATGACACGAGCGTGGGACAAAGAAAAAAAAATCTGAGTCCCCGACAGGAATCGAACTCATGACTTCCCGAACATTGGGCGGGCGCTCTATCCACTGAGCTATGAGAACTCATGGAAAGCAAGATCATTTAACTGAGTTCATATGTGAGAGGCGTCCTCGCACTGCTAGGATCAGCACTGTCGCAATCATCGTGGGTGTGAAAAGGGAATAAAGATGGTGAATTTTAAGCTCGGTACTGTGAAATGTGAAAAGTGAACTGATCAACATGACACGAGCGTGGGACAAAGAAGTGAACAAGTTGACCAAGGTGTAGGGACGTTTGTACACGAGATCGAATTTGTATACACATTGTGTAAATCTTAGCACAGAAAGCGTTTTAATTCCTACTTAGAAACAATGTTCATTACAATCTTAAACACAAAACCAGAGTTGCGTTAATCGCGTTCTGTTCATCTTTCACAGACGAAGCTGCTGAGGGAGTGTGGAGTATCGAGGACGCAACCGGAAAGTTCCGATCATCAGCAGAAGGAAATTATTGGAAAGTTGCATTTAATGAGGGAGTGGATGTCTTGGAAGATATCTTCAAAATGCATTATCGCGAAAAAATGCCTGAGGAATATACCGAATATGCCACAAGATATGACTTAACATTTCTATCTCCATGTTGTTATCAAATACGGTGCAAGGTAAGTTAAATTCGGGTATATTCGTAGTGTAAATCTTTAGTGAAAAGTAATTTTTTTAACCGTCACTCATTCATTTACTCGATTTGCCTGCACTGTTGTTTTTGTTCGATAAACAAGGTCGTCTCTAACGTTGTGTCATACTAAGCAGACGGATACATTTGCTGAGTAATGTTGTGCCCTAATTCAACAGGTGTGGGTAGCAAAGGAGGCTACCAGGAAAAAGTTGGAGGACATTCCAATCCCGTCTAGTGACGTCAAAAACATCCTGGAAGAGATTCACTTTGAAGATGAATCAACCCGTTCAAGATGTCGAGGGTGGCTAATTGTTGCATCAAGAAGATATTTACAGGCCGATATTTTATTTCCCGGATGCGAATTTGATTGCAGATTTTCCATTCGCGGAAAAACAGGTGGGGTGTTGGAGTAATTATTTCAATGAGTATGTCATTATTGCAGGTAACTAATGCAGCGAATGAGTAATGATAGTCTACACAATTTGCGAACACTTAGTGAGCCTCACAAGATGGGAGAGTGTGAATAGAACCGAGCAGCGGCCGGTAATCGAGCCTAATAAAACATTTGAGATAACATTTTATCTCTTGCTTGACAGTACGATGTCTAACAAGACCAATAATGATCATGATACACGTGGTTATTTATTTTAGAAAGGAGATTGGTGGGAATAAAAGCTACTTACATCCCTTCTTGACATGATAAACCACGTGGGTTTTTCTATTTGTCTATTGACCGTGGAATTGATTCCAACATTTTTGTTTGAATTGAGGACACAATAGTAAGTAAGTGGAGAACAGAAATGTTAGTTACAAGGGCAGGTTGCATGAGCAACGTACGCATTGAAGATGCTGTCTGTATTTGCCTTTTAGGCGCTCAAGAAAATGAGATCGAGCCTATCGAGATAAACATAACTTTAATTGAAGTTTGTCATATCATTGTTCCAAAACAATCTTTTAAACGTAATACGTGCAATTTTAGGAGAGTTAGGCTAAAAAGTGCAGAGTTAATTATTTCCGGTTGAAAAATTGTTACACGTCATGTTCTAAAGAGTGAATATTGTACTGTTTTTCTAGAACGTGCCGAAGCTTTTGACTATGTACCTAAAGAAGAAGTAAGACGCGTTTTGTCACAATATCTGTCTGGACTGACTTTGACCAAAGATGATGCTTTTGGACTACGTCTACCAGAGAAAGAGATACCCGAGGGATTTCGCTTTATTCATAAGCGGTCCTCCAAACGAACAGTGTACCCGGCCAAGCCAGGATTTAGCATCATTTTATCAAAGGAATGTTCATGGCGAAGTGTCGTAGCAGAGGAAAGTTCCAGAGAATCGGTAATAATTTTGTAAAAGAGCAAACATGTATAAATTAAAAAGCAACATATTTCGAAGTTAGCAAACTTACACCGATCCGCGAGGATAACGCCTAGTAATAGTTTACTATAAACAATTATCTCGATCTACATGTATTTACTGTATCTTCTCTTTTGAAGGACCGCCGGCCTAGCTCAGTACATGTATATATAGAGGGCTTTTAATTTGAAACCGTAATACGCATGGCTCAAGTTCTCCTTTTAAATATGTAGAATTTTCTGTTTAATCGCTGGGTTTAAAACAGTCGTCTACGCCTCATATTTTAAATCCGATAAAACACGGCTGCTCTTTTTTTAAACATTACATTATAAGGCATTGGCATTATAAGGCCAATATCCAGTAATCTTGACCGAACAAGCTTGGTCAATAAAGGATTTATTATGTGGCTTTCGGGGAAATTTTTCTTGCGGGACACGGCGGGTAGTCCCGAGCGGACAAGATAGCTCCATCTTGCCCGCTCGGGTAGCCAATCACAGCGCAGGATTTGATTCATCTTGCCCGCTCATGGAGCTGGCCATATAATAAACAGAATTACTTCTTCCTTATACCGTCTACTTTGTATTGTAGATTGACCTCCATTTACATTGCGATGAATGGGACCAGTCATTCAGCAGCGGGCAATGGGAACCAGAGGTCATAGTTCGTAAACTACCAGAGTTTCTTCAGTTTGTAAAAGAAGTTCAAGGTTTTGTTGTTCGTGAAATACAAAGAAGTGGACCACTGGAAGGTAAAATTTAAAATATATGGTTATTGATCAATCCAGTCAATTCAGCTTTCAACTGAACGCTGGAACACAGTATTTAAACTATATAATATTCCATATAACGCGCGCTCTGATTGTAGTCACACTATTGTTTATGCTCTTCCAAACCCTTGAAATGATTGGCATGAAAGAGTGAGAGAAAATAGAACAATTTAATTTATTGGGGCGAGCGAAAAAATGTCTCAATTAACCAATTTACAAATGTATACATGACGCAAAACAGTAAACGTACATGAAAATCTAAATTTAGCTAAATTTAAATCTGATAAAACACCCAAACACCTAAAATTATGACATTTTGAAAAAAGAAATGTCGTGTATAACCTGGTTTAAATATTACTTTTGGGCTTTTCATCAGCGCTGAGTACTAACGCTCTCAAAATCGCGATAACCACAACACTAATCTGGTAGAAACGAAAACAATGCGCAAGTGCCTGTGGCCAGATAATCAAAAGGGACGTGAAAATGTCTTGTTGCGTGCATCAAGAAATGGTCTATTGTTCCGGCTCAACATCTCACTTTTTTGAGCAAAAATGAATAGCCTTTTGTTCTTGGTAGCCCTGAGGGACTTCGTCGTCCTTGATTTTCTCGGTATTTGTGTACACTTATTTATTCTCAATATTTCTTTTCTTTTATTTGCGTTTTTTCACATTTTTCATGTCTGTTTGTTAAGATTACTTATGACTATTTTCCACCCTACTTTACAAGCGTAATAGGGTGTCTCAATACCAGGGCGCAAAAAAGCTCATGCGCCTTGCTCGATACAGTTTAGTGGGTACTAGAATATAGACATATACTGTCATTCAGCCCAACAAATCTTAGGGGCGACCTTCTTAACTACCAGTTGGTCCCGAATTTAAGAAAAACTTTCGTTGTCAGGATGGCGAAAATGAAAATCAAGTAGACTTCAGGAGCGTAGCGACCATGTCCAGACCTAGGCACATACGCACCTCCAGAAATCAAGAAAAAGAATAAAGAAAAAAGTATATGTTTGGCAGATATCGTCTTAACAGTTAAATCAGTTTGTTTAATAGTCTCTATTCTCTCCTGTTTTAAAGCCTACAGTCAATTATCCCAAAGTCTGAGATATAATCAACATAAGTTATTAAACACTCGTTTCTCTGCGGTGTGATACGTCCCTGAACTTCCATGACGTCCAAACGTCTATTTACTATTCATATGTAAAACGTATGGAATGTTTTTGCGATTTACTCGATATCAAACTTACAGAATTTTTCTATTGTTATATTCTACTTGCAAGCACACCATTTGGTATTAGCTTTTATGTAGGAAATGTGGTTCGGCAGAATAAAACTTTTACCGATTTTGATTTTGCCTTTCCAATGGGAATATCGATTACCCTAAAAAAGTGTACATTTTATTCTGAGGCAGAACTTCAATCTGTTATTTCCAATAGCTGCTGCAATTTTGACTTCAAACTGATAAAACGCTGATTGAAAATGCTATGTGTGGTCCAGAAAAACTTTCTATCGAGGAAACTGGACCATCGTATCCAAATCTTAGTGCGCTTTCCATTTGTCAGAACTGGCCGGCTGGAAAGGGCTAGTTTTTTCTGGCCTAAGATCAGCCCGTGTGATCACGCGCGTGGGAACTGGGTGTATTTCGCGCAAAGTGAGTGAGGGTTAGCGACGACGAACTAGAATTGGAAAATGAAGCTCAAGATGAGCTTATATTTTATTCTGCTATGGTAGTGTTCATGAACAGAAAAAATTTCGCGAATTCATGACTGTTTTGAGGTGACTGTTCCCGCGTACGAACTTGATATTTTCCGGTGGAAACCCTAAAACACGGAGTCCGGAATCCGGATATTATGGGTGACAATAGAAATAATTTACTTTAGCAATGTCTGATAAATAAAAAGATAAAGGGAAAATTACTTTGCTGTTCTTTATTTTCTGGGTTTCTTTGCTTTACTTCAACCACAAACTGTAATTGCTAAAAAGAAAATGGACTAGTTTTGAACAACCCTTAGAAATAAATCTGGTCCCGGTTGTTCGAAGGCTGGATAACGCTATCCACCGGATAAATCGCTATCCAGTGGATAAGTGTTAACAAAACAAACCTCGCTATCGGCTGGATAGTGATTTATCCGGTGGATAGCGTTATTCACCTTTCGAACAACCAGGGCCTGGCCCGGGTTGTTCGAAAGGTGGATAAAGCTATCCATTGGGTAAATAACTATCCAGTCAGGGTTAGTGATTTTTTGGGTGGATACCCGTAGCCTGCGAGAAGGCTCTAGTGTCTAGGTTTCCCACTCAAGCGCTGCTTTCTTGGTTTTTGCTTTGGCAAGTGAGCGAGTGTCTTCTCGCAGCTTCGCCGCTCACAGGCTAAGTTACCCATCTTTTGTTCAACCTGGCCCTGGGGAGAACGCGCTTCTTGTCTAGATCAAATTGCTCTGAGAAGACTGGTGAGTAGCACAATAGCAACAAGCCATTGCGCTTAGTTTCTGGCAGTCTTTTAGCATCTTTAACAGCATGTGGTCCGATCTGCTAGAAGCAGACGGAAGTAAATGTGCAACATTTCTCTGAGTTGTTTCAATGTGATGGCCGATAAGAATATGTAGAGGTGATTTGTAACAGTATCAGAGTGGAAATTGTGTTGATCTTGAATTAGTTTCGCCTCTGTTGGGAAAAACAAATTTATTTAGACGAGCCAGGTTAGCCTTTGGACATCGAAAATTGGGGGCGTGACCGTCGATGTACATGTAGCTGCCACTGACGGAGACCCTGTTCTGTATGACATTTCCTATCTTGTTCAGTTTCTAAAGGCCAAATTTATGCCTCCGGTAAATTGTTCTCCCCAAAAGAATTGTGTTATCAACCTGACCAGCCTTTGCCTCAGGCTATTGCAAAGAAAAATCTGATGGTTCAATATCTGAACAACATTTAATTTGAACTGCTATCATTTTAACAACAGATTGTTTCTACCATCAAGGGACTTTTAGGTGATACTGTTCTTTGCAGTTCAGTTTATCTTAGAAGTTTGCATCAAAGGAATGAATAAATTAATTGATTAATGAACTAATGATTAAATTACCGAATTGAAACTATGAAGCTTTAAAGTGGAGTATGCAATAACTGAGCAAAAATGGCTTTTTTCAAGACATTTGTGTGACAAAGCTTCGAATGTATGCAAAGAAAGCCAGTTACCTTCTTCATCAGAAAATGCATTTTGATGTCTTTGACGGGCATTTACTGGATACATTAAATTTGCAAGGGTTTGGTATATGAATATCATAAATAAAATGAAAAAAGATAAGTGTTTTCTAAATATTTTGCATGCCTTTAAAGGGTAGAGAATACAGAGTCAAATAAAATTATGAGGGTTTTGTCCTGAGATGTCTCAATGAAGTAGTCGTTGGTTCCATCAAAATGAATACTTAACAAACATTTAATTCAAGGATAGTGTTAAATTTAAAAAATTATTTCATGAAATGCTACAACATTTTTTTAATAATTTGCATAGGACGGTTGTAGTTACCATGGAATGGTTAACATTGAATTTATTTTCAATCGAGTCAAAACAGTTTAACAACTACAGAAATGTTGTTTTAAAGTTTGAAATGGCGGACAATTTGCATCGTGGGATAAAACTGACAGAACTTGCTGGTTAGTTCTCAGAACCGACGTGTTCCATTTAACGAGTGTCCGGTCCGACCGGTCAATTCTGACAGATGGAAAGCGCACTTATTCGTCATAAGCAACTGACACTGGGTGGGGTCAATTTGGATACATCTTTTGACGTTTTAACTATCGTGTGGTTCTCAGAACATTTGAAGGTTTTACTGATTGCATTCTTTTGGTTGTTGCAGCTCCTCCAGAGATTCTAGCGCGCGGACAGTTAGCTTTGGAAGTTTATAATAATGCCCTAGCTGAAGGCAAAGCGTCTGTCAAGAGGGTACCATTGATGTTGATTGGACAAGACCGATCAGGGAAAACCAGCTTAAAGAAGTCATTGAAAGGCATAGTTTTCGATCCAGATGAAGACAGCACTGTCGGCATTGATGTGGATCGATATCATTTCAAAGTCACCACTGAAACTTGGATGACGGGAATGAGAGATGAAGAGTCAACTACTGATGCAGAAGCCTTTTCTTTTGAGCATAACGCGGCACGGTTGGTTGCTGAAAGATTGATGGAAGTAGACAACGTTATTGGGAGTGAAAGAAGAGCTGACGTTGGTTCAGAAAACTATGGACTAGAGATGACTGAAATCCCGATTGAAACTCAGTTCCGTGAGTCATCAACAGATCCAGAACCAATTGATTCACAGAAGCCTGATCTACTAGCTGGGGAAGTACCTGATTCAAGAGAATTTAGTATCGAAGGCGATGCTCTTTTCATCACACAAGTGCAAATGTCAAATTTTGAAGAGATTGCTGGTAGAACGGAAACGCTACTTCAAGATGGTTGGGCAGAAAACAGCGGTGACATCCACTCAATTATGTGGGATTTTGCAGGACAGTCGGTTTACTATGTGACACACCCACTATTTCTCACAGCAAGAGCAATCTATTTGTTGGCTTATGACCTCAGCCAAAGTCCGTATGACATAGCCAAACCTGTCGTGAAGCAAGGAGTGTTTAAGGAGTTTCAAGATAACTTCAATCTAAAAACCAATTTAGATTATTTAGATTTCTGGTTGACTTCTGTGGCTTCCCTAGCCAGTCAGGACCAACAGACTGATATAGGCCATGAATCTGAGGTGTTGCCAAAGAAAATTCCAGCGGTTTTCTTAGTGTGCACTCATGCTGATGAACCTCATAAGGGTTGTGATCCATTTAAACTCGCCAAAGAGATATTTGGGACGCTAAAGAGTAAGCCGCACGGTTCCCAGTTGTATGACGTGTTTGTTGTTGATAACACAAAGTCTGGCAGTCGATCTGAATGTCCTGAAGTTATGCGCTTGCGTGAGGAAGTACTTGCTGTTGCCAAGGAGTTACCGCACGTAAATGAAGTTATTCCAATCAAATGGCTGAGATACGAGAAAGCTCTTGAAACGCTAAAGAACAAAGGATACAAATGGATCTCTCTTACGCAAGCGAAACACATTATGTCCAAAGTATGCAGCATTAACAACGATGGCGAGATGCTAACATTGTTGAACTTTTTGCATGACCTGCGACTTTTAATTCATTTTGATGACACTTCAGAGCTGAATGATGTAGTGGTCTTGGATCCTCAATGGCTGATTGACGTGTTCAAGGAAGTAATTACGGTCCGACCCTATCACTCGAAAGACAAGCGATTTGTTGATCTATGGTGTCAACTTGAGAGAGAAGGAATTCTAGAAGAAAAGCTTCTAAGACATGTTTGGAGTTCTTTGATTCGACGGACAGAAACGTGCGAATGTCTTATTGCAATAATGGAAAAATTCAGCTTACTCTGCCCCTTGCCGTTACCTGTAGATGGTTCACGCAGCAAGCAGTATCTGGTGCCATCTATGTTGAAGTCACATCCAACAAACGCGATCAGTGATCTGGTTGCATCTGCACAAATTCCACCTCTTTTTCTTAAATTTGAAACTGGCCAGGTTCCTGCAGGCTTCTTTCCCCGGCTTGTTCTGGAGTTCTTTCGATGGTGTATTGACAGATTTCCGCGGCAAGAACCACCACAACTCTTCAACGGGTTTGCGAGATTTTACATTCAGCCAGGAGAAGGCCGCTCTGTGGTCCTACTTTGCCACTCTTTGTCCATCGAGCTTCTTATCCTAACCAGTAATAAAACTTTTGACACTTCTGATGGGAACTTGGCCTGTGCTGTTCGTACCCAGCTTGCTTCGATGATCAAATGCATGCAAAACAAGTTCTTTTGGGTCAAGAACGTTGTATGTGAGCTGAATTTCTTATGCCCAGTTTGTTGTCGAGGACGTGAAGTCAGGTTCTGCCGAAATCACCACGCAGAAGGCTGCAAGAAGGAGGAATGTCTTCACTTTTTTCCAGATTCTAAACTAGTCACTGGTGATAAACAGGTCTTCTGCAGCAGATCCGCCACTGCCCAAGATAACCGAGTTTTAGTCGCACACTTTGCGCCTTGGTTTCCATCTGAGCATGACAAGGTGAGCAGGGGTGTTTAGGTTGTGCATTAAGTAAAAGGTTCTGAGGAATTATACCGGATATACGTATAATACCGGATAAGGAAAAAGAGTGTTTATAGATACTCAAGAGCTATAAACTTAATCCTCATATACTCTCCAGCAGAGTCAACGATGCCCATTTAATGTTTAATGTGGCTTTTCAAATGGTATCAGTGAATTTTCAATCAACGTTGAACACCTTTATGATATGACAGACGACCATAGCAACAACGTCTCCTCAAAACCTCCTTTATAAATTAAATATTTAGGGATTATGATCAAAACAGGAGTTGGGTGACCATCATTCTTGATCGTTGAGGATTTCATACTTCGCAAAGGGATAGGATAGGGATCTAGAAAGACATTAAATTTCGAAAGCAGGCGTATAAACTTAAAAGTCCTTCTCTTTTTATTTATCAAAAGCAGGAATTGTCTGATGAACAGGATGGAAGACTTCTCATTTATGTGCAAGGTCTGCCGGCTTCCTTTCACATTCGGTTTACTTCTGTGTGTAATAAAATTAGTTTTCAATTTTTTATTTGATGTGATCAACCCCTCTATACCATTCCTGCGAACAACTTACAGCTCAGATCTTTTTGTAGAAGGTTTCTGCTATGTACATTTGTTTAAATCCAAACTAGATGAGTTGCCAGGAAGATCACCTGCCATACCTTGTAACGTATTAGGATCCCTTCAGCCGGTTAACCAATTGGAAGCCGGAATAGCCAATGAAAATGCCGGAGAGCTTCTTCCTTTTTTCATGATAAGATTTTGTTTTATTTCTTGTTCGTATTCCTTTAGAGATTACATGTCTTTGGTTTCCTAAAATGTTTTTCATTCCTTTGCCTTATAGAAAAATTTTCCTTAAGTTTAGAGCTACCTTTTTTAAATGTCTCTGTTATTTTCACCAGATGATTCTCCAAATGTTTTCTTTTTGTGCATGTTAAATCTACAGGTCATTGCGACACATCCCTTGCATTACCTTGCGAAGTTCTTACAACTCTTCAATCACAATTGGACAGTCGGCCCGAAAATGTAGTAGATAAATTTCTACAGAATCTGCAGCTGGAATACACGTCACTGGAACAGCCAGAGCCTGAGACCAGGAAGTGGATCCGTTGCCTGGCTAGGAAAGCAAACGATTTAAATAGACTAGATGTGGTGAAACACTTAAGACAGATTACACCAGCAGGAGCTACGGGTAGGTGTGACACTGGCATTGTAAATAATGATGGTGACGATTGACAATTGATGGCGATTGACAATTATTTTTGGTTTTCTTCTCTGTTAAGTTTTGTTTCCTAAATGTTTATGTGCCATGCATATGTCCTTATGTAAGGCGCTGGGTTTGACTTTGGGGTTGATCATATGCTTATGATTAATTGTGCTTTTAGACGTTTGGCGAAAGTTGAATCATTCTTCAGTGTTCTTTTGGTTTTGTTTCCTGTCTTTTAGGGGAGGGGAAGAAAATGTCCTTGACTTGATTGAATTAATGCGATGTGAACCGTTTGTCAAAAATAAAACACAAAAAGAAGACAGTCGGCTGCCAACATTGTTTTATTATATATGGTCCTGGGACAAAGAGATTTTTGACAAATTTTAAGGAAGGACAGAGCAATTGCGTTAAGACTCTTATTAATTTACCATGATTTAAAGGTTTTGTAATTAAATATAGGATGCTGGAGAATAATTAAAACTCATATTGCACTATCGGAAATGTTTACGCATCCTTTAGGGTGGCTTAATATATAGACTTAGCCAAGCCTAAAAGCGGAGCTCCTGATTACAATAAAGAATTGGTTCATGCTTGGCGTGCGTATATCGAGTTATGGATGTACGCGGGAAGTTTGGAGAGCACTTGACCTCAACCCGCGATATGGTCACGTGATACTGGTCAGCAGATACCTTGCTTTGACAGCTATCAGTTAATTATAGCATGGATGTCCAATATCAATGATGTACCCATAGTAATGTTGGTACCCTCTTATCTTTCAAGGTGTGGGACTTGGCGTACGGACGTACGTACGCACGTGCGGTCACGTGAAAACCAAAATTTTTGAGATCGAGGGGTTACCAAATTTTTTAAGGTATGGGGCTCCGCTCGTGCGCCTTCGGCGCGCAGGAGCTCCGCTATTAATCATTATTTTATGGCTTTGGCTTGTGGCCGATATAACGCGCGCTCTGATTGGCTAAGAGCGAGATCTGAGCGGTCATTATGCAGCCGTATTGCCCATTACCGAATACGATTATGCGAATTAGGAAGAGCCTGGGCACAATGTAACAGATGCAAAACGAGCACCGCGGCGGCTCTGAAAATTCGAGTGCATTTAATAAAACGATGAAAGCCGATTAAAAACAGTAAGATAAAGTAAATTTAATTCCGAGTAGCTAAAAGTTTAGTTGAAGAGCGAAGGTACAAGAGATTGCGAGATTGTGCTGGAAAGGACAATGTAAACAAATTAGAATACATTCAAGCTCACGTCTAAGAGGCAAACAAATAAAGTATTTCAAATTCGCATCAGAAAGCTGTCAGTGACACGATAACATTTCAACAGGATTTTTCCTTGATGAAATTTATATAGAAGTAGTTTTTACCTTACCAGCCGGTCACTTTGGCGGGCATGCACTAGTGAAAAACAATCAAAGCGGTTTGCCGAGTCTTACGTAAAGCTAAAATCGCTAGGTAAAAAACACCATCGGCAGATCTGTCAGGCATCCTGAGTAGATTGCCACGAAGAAACTTATAAGTTATCATCCTAGTCACAACAATTACCGAAATACTGAACTCCGTCACGGTCAGTTTAGCAGTTCTCATCAAATAGATTCCCTGGCTTTAACACAAGCAAGTGTAAGCGTAAATCAGCTTCCAGGATCATCGGATGAAACAATCGGGCGGTTTCTGTCGGCAGCAGTTTTTGATAACTACAAGAGGTTTTAGACGTTCACAAGGCTTGAAAAGTTCATCCATAAATCTCCCAGAATGAAGAAGGCGAAGATATGTTGTCGAAAGCGAATGCGAAGATCGAGTTATTCTGAGCAACGCATTCTGAAGCATTATTAAGGTCATTCCCCAGTATTGCATTGCGCATCCCTACTGCGCATAATTTCACGCGTGATTAGCGCGCGCGCATGAAAAAATGGCGGCTTTTTCTTTACGGCTGGACCAAGCCATAGAGGTAAATCGTCATTTTATCTCAAGCGGGCATAGTGACCTATCATTTTTTTCTGTTGTTTTGAATTGAGTAACAAATTTCTCTGTGTAAAATAAGTATGGACCAAACGTGAAACGTGAATTTAGCATGCAATCGTGACTACAATCATGGTGCATGGGGACCCCTCATTTTTATTTCAAAATTTAAGTTCCTATAATATAAACAATCAATAGACAAAGTTTCACAAAAATCTCAGTGCAGGTTCTATTTCAGTGGAATGACCTTAAAGCTCTTATTCTTTCACCCAAAGACCGTTTGTTTGGAGTAGTTTGAAGCACTTTTTGTCTTTCTATATGCGTTAACGTTTCGCCCCAAAAGTCGGAAAAACTCCCCCATCAAGTTGTGGCAACACCACACTAAAATATCTTTTTGAGGCTGTGACAATTATTTTTCCCGTGAAGAAATGTGTGATTTTGACGGAATACGTAATACAGTGGTGAAGTTGACTGACTGCGTAGCTTTGTCCTTGGGTAAATGAATCGGTAAACGCGCGCATCGCTGGATGTAAATTAACGACTTCCGCTTGAATAATTTTTTTTATTTTGTTTAATTCATAAGCCATATAATAAACAACTTAATAACCTCGACCACTCGGTCGTTACAGGAAAATCTCAAACCTCGGCCTACCGTATTGACCGAGCGATAGCGAGGTCAATACGGCAAGGCTTCAGTTTGAGATTTTCCAGTAACGACCTCACTCTCGGTTATTAAGTAGTTATTATTACAGTAAAATCTCGATTTCTCAAAGCAAGTCGTATTCCTTACCTCAGTCGAACACCAGGGAAGCACCGTAATTTTAGACCCGATTTCTCAAACTATCCGATTTCGCGAACCAATTTTCGTTTTCCTTGAAGGTTTGAAAAATCGGGATTCCCCTGTATATGGCCAGGAGTGTTTTACTGAAAACTGACTAGAACTCTCATAGAATCCATAAATCACTACATTCGGGACCCGAGTGGCGTATTCTCCGTTTGTCACTCTTGCGAGTGGCATATCGACAAATGAGTGGCGGGTCTAAAACACAGGTCACGGGTCACAGGTTATTATTGTTTTTACCAATACTGAAAAAAACCTTAAACCTTTACTAATACTAACGTTAAGCCTAAACATTGTCTTAGTGTAGTATTTAGGCCTAAGGTTAGCATTAGGAAGGGGTTAGGGTTGTGGTTATGGTTAAGGTTATTGATAAAACAATGACCCGTGACTTGTGTTTTAGACCCGTTGGCAAATGAGCGTCACGACTCCCGCCTTGAATGAACTTGGTTTGTTGTTCGGAATAGTGACGGCCGCTGGTAGATCGACAACAAGGTGATATTGTGTTTTCCGAACAAATGAGAACATGAAAACCGAAAACAATCAAAAACGGTGTAAAAGGTTTCCAGGAAGTTTTTCGAAACGTGGCAAAAATATCCCCAAAAATTGATGAAATTATGTTGGCGGAACGGCAAGCAATCAATTGCAACAACTACTTCGTACTTTGTGCGTGAAAATGAAAAAAAGGGATTAGAAAACAAGTTTCCAATCATCACAGCTTTTATTCAAAGCATCGACTGTTATCTGCAAGAAATTAACTATGGATTCTATGCAATTTTGAGTACTCAAAAACTAGTTCCGATTTTATTTTGCTTGATTGCACTCACTATGTTGTAGTTCGCTGATTGTGGAAATCGAGTATTTGTAAACATGCTTGTGTTTCCACCAGGTTGTCCATATAATAAAAAGAACAGTACACGTTAGCTCGAAGATATGAATTTTATGTTCCCGTGGCAAGAGCAATATCTCACCTGTTCGCTGCGTTCCTGACTCGCGATATTTTGTTCTTGCCACTAGAACATAAAGATCATATGTTCTCGCCACCGTGTAATATCCTCCGTGTATTTTACGGTTTGTTGCCCACTACATTAATACGAAAAACGACGGTCTGGTTTGCGGACGGCAATCTGCATTTTATACTTTCCGATTTGAACATTAATTTCTTACAGACGTATCAAGAAAACCGGCTCAACATTGATAACAATAGGCATTGTTATAAGACCTAAAATTGGTCTTATATGGTCATTTTGAACAATGGCGGTATAAGCTTCTAAATGCCCGCGGGAATTTTTGAAATTTCCGATTACCATACGAGCGCGAAATTTAAACGATCGGAAAGACTGAATGGAAGACAAATTCTCCCGAGGGGAGATGGTATTGGTGTAATCCTGTCGG
>Ga0126338_10000952_pt1 | contig 17526 bp, 8 predicted proteins | sample OrbCmetagenome_2_FD_92529 | JGI IMG/M metagenome (GOLD analysis project Ga0126338, IMG submission 92529) | Coral microbial communities from Petempiche,Puerto Morelos, Mexico - Orbicella C C metagenome | ecosystem: Host-associated > Invertebrates > Cnidaria > Coral | place: Petempiche,Puerto... | reverse complement strand
CATTATCATTATCATTATCATTATCATTATCATTATCATTATCATTATCATTATCATTATCATTATCATTATCATTATCATTATCATTATCATTATCATTATCATTATCATTATCATTATCATAGATGAATAATTGCTTGAAGTTGCACAGCAAATCATCGAACGCGAAAGCCGATCACCTTACGAGACTTGCGAATTCACTGATACGGGTTATGGGTGAACACAGTAAGGATGCACATACCACTTAGTCATTTCAAAGTAATAACAATAATAACAAATTATGGTATTTGTAAATTCAGTCATTATTGACTGGTAAACTGTCTCAAGGAACATAGATAACTACGTATAACGGCTGGGAAGGCGAGTTAAAGTCATAATCAAGTGGGTAAGTTAAGTCAATCTTGTTAAAATTCCTTTTGTAAAATATAAAAACCTATAATAAAATTGTCGTTGAATCGTAGCACGTTGAAAGTAAATTAAAAGAAGATTGTACCTTTCTCGTATTGTTCGCCGTTGTATCAAGCACAGAGGTAAAGACAATGCGACTCAACATGACCTGTAAAACCATTCTGGTGTGTTTATATGATACGCGCGGAATTCAGTCGTTCGACGATTATCTAAGCATATTGATCATACAGTAAACAAATCCCATATCAAATGGAAACTAACGGGCATTAGCAATGACCATGCTACAAAAGTTGAAGATTACCAGTGTCATAATCCCTATGCAAACCTTGATTACAATAAATTGGCCAAGCGTAAAAAGATTATCTTGCGTGCCTCTTATCTTAGGTAATAACTACGCTTTTGCTCAACAACAGGCAGTACACTCGATTCCACAGGTATTCATCAGATTAAACATTACGACATAGATTTAATATCAACTGAAGGACTTCGTTATTTGTGAAATGGAAATGTTCTCATTCATAGCTCTTCGTTAAGAGCGTCTGTTGTCTCTAGTTTGTTGGTTAAGCGAACGTAAAGGACTGGTAGTTAACCGCAGAGTCACAATCCACGTATATACGTTGTATTTGAACTAGCAACTGGTCTGTCGTGAATAAACAGTCAACAATTAAGTAGGCGACTTTCATTACCCACATTACTAGCGCATTCCATCACATAACAACGCGAAAAAGTTTGTAAAAACGGTCACTAATTGAACAATAAAACGTCTTGAAAATAAGTTCGAGCGGAAATATTAAAAAGCGTCGCTTAATAACAATCTAACATTGCTCCTTAGCCTGCGTGACTTGCTATTCATGGGTCATGCTTATGCAACCAAATTGTCCTATAACACGAAGGAAATTATCTATCGTTTCTCGATAGTCACCAAGAGCATGACGACCTACAGCTGTGTGTGTTATAAGTATCATTACCTTCAAATCCGGTCTCCAGGTGCACTCAAGCAACTCTCTCAAAGCTTCCTTCTTCTGCGACATTTTGCGCAACACAAGGTTCCAACAGCCCTGTCGGAAACAGAAGCAATGAACGGGTTCAGATGACAGCGAACTTCACGTACTTACGAGAAATTTGCCGAGCAATTTTACGCCTCAATTACCAGTTCCTACACTGTTTATGGCCTTACGCATCGTTTGAATAAATTATTCTGAACAAAGAAGGTATGAATCACGACTTCACACAAGCTAAGTGATCTGAATTGTTTTCTTTGTGTCAGCAGCGCTTGGTGGTGTGACGTCACAAACTCTTTTTGTTTTTATTCGTGTAAGTATTGGCGCAGAGGAAACATTCAGAAATGTTCACAGTGGTGTTGTTTTTCAGTCAGGGATAATTGATTTTATGTTTTGATGTGTCGAAAAGTAAACGAATAAGAACTGTTTTGACGTGACATTTTAATTTTGATACGGGAAGAGTTTTAAGTCTTAAGTTTTAAGTTTTAAGTTTCGAGATATAAGTGAAGATTTTTATTTTTGTGTTTGGAATTATCATTTGCTCTTATCTCCTATATCTTGCGATTATTTCTGTGTATTGTTTCTTTAAATATCTAATGAATTTCTGACTAGGGCGACCCTCAATAAAACATTACTCAGTATAGCAGTAAATTAACACCTACGCTAAAATAAAATAATTCATTTACGGGAAGATGTCTAAAATAACATCCTGACAAGCCCAGTTTATAAACGTGCAACTTTTACTGAAGGAAGTAGGACGAGGTAGTTCTTCCTGTTACTTCAGTATATGAGTCGAGTAACAAAACCTTAAACATGACCTTGATTCTAACTGTTGTTTTTAATGCAAGGGAATGGATCAGGTGTACTCTCCTTGCGGAGTTCAGCTTGGCCAGTTTGATCCAGCCTCTTGATCGAGAAGGAAATACTATTTGTATTTGCTCAACTTCTGTACGAGCTGTAGAACAGATACACGTATTTCCTTGGAAGTGTTCTCAACCCATTCGGCACCAAAGGAGTGAGATTAGCGTCTTGTAAGGTGACTAACGTCATATAACCGGGGCTGGCGAAGAGTTATTAAGGCGTAACACGTAATGAGGGCTTAAAATTAGTGCGTTGTTAGCGTGAGACGTTTAATGACTTATATTAACGTGTGAGGTTTCCAGTGACCTGTTCTTCAACAAATTATCAGGATGCCCATACATGGTTAATGAGCAAATTAATCAACTTAGCGACTGTGTTCAGTCCCCGATTTTCCATTTAAGCTGTCATGCCTTCTTAGTAATGATTTGACCTTACACAAAATGCTGTTAACCATATTTAAAACAAGTGGAAACCTTGTAAAATGGGAATGCCAACAGCAACAACTTAATTACTCTTAACAAAGCACTGAAGTAATCTTAGAAAAGAAAACACATACTTTACTTGTTGAACGACATGGGTAGTAAGCTTACGAACGGCTGGAAAATGATATATTCTTTTAGCTCCGACGGACGATACGTTAGATTTGGAAGTTGCTGACTGAAACGTATTTCAAGCTTCAACGAAAGGAATCCTGGCGTATCTTAACGCAAAAATATAAGACACTCTTTGGGCAAATGGTTTCCATTATTACGACATAGAGGAAAAAGATAACAACTCCGGCCGATGGAAAGATACGTGTTCATTCGGAGATTTTTTTATCTTATAATATACATTTAGTACGTACATCTTATTTGTGCTAGCAGATTTGTTGAAAGCGTTCTTAAGTCTTGCATCTACAAGCGTGCGAGCAGAACTTTCTATGCGCAGGTAATCTTGTTTTCCTTCGCCAAACACTTTGAAAGCTTCTGAAAAGTTGACATTTCATTCATTTACAAAACAGTGATCATTGTATTAAGCTGTTTATCGGTGAAAACTGTCATTTCGGCTTGAAAGTGAAAATGTGGTTGTACCTCTCCATATGCTTTTCTCTTAACAAGGTATTGACGAAAACGGATTTGACAGTTTGACTCCTCTGTTATTCCGTACCCATTGTGCGACTGATGCCAAAAATACACGACAGAGCTCGCGCACGAAAAATAGAGAAGTGAGACCGTTGCCTGAGGCAAGGGGAAATGCTGGGGTAGTACTTGTCAATTCTGACACGTCTTCTAGCCCGTTCTCCCTCTAGTCGCTTACTGAAGAGTGCTTTCCTTCTGTACGCGTACTTCTCACGCGTTGCGTTAAAAACACTTGACTCCCTTCACCACAACACTGGAGGCAGTTTAACCGACGGACTGCTGCACAGACTAGCTTGCAGTGGGGTGAAAAGTTTGAACAAAATGCCTTTATTTCACTCTGTCGTTATCACAATTTATACAGGACAGCATGTTTTGGTTGACAGAACGTGAATAAATACATTAATTTATGCCAGACGTTTTCGCAGCACCCTCACAAAGGGTCAATATTTCCACGTTCACGAGTATGTACATGGAACGTGTGTTAGAACAATAGCTAGTTATAAACATACGGTTTTGCTTTAAGGCATATGGAACCAATATGTTTGTGTCATTATTTATGTTAAGTATTATCGGCTAAGCTTTGTTATTAGTGATGGATGTTAGTAAAGACTGCTGAAACATTTCAATTTCAGTTAAACAACCATTATGCCGTGATTCTTTAACTCATTAAACAATATTTAAGCACTGAAACAGAGAAATTCATTGTTCATGGAAATGGGCTGGATTTCCTACTCACCTTAAGCGACTTTCTGCAATGAAGAACGGCGTCCAAGATCACTACATAACGACTTACAACTTAGTTGTAGAGCCAGTTTACATATAGCGCTACAACGAAGGAAATTTTTTGAAGTCAATGACGTAGCGAAAGTGCGACGGTCAAATTCTCGTAATACGATTGGTGAAAGTTTTCCTTATCTTTTAACTTTGTCGCTCTGAGAGAAGCAAGGTTTCAAGGTTACTTTGGCAAAGAGTCGGGGCTTTTTGTCGCTATAGTTAGCAATTCCTGCTTTGAAAATATTTTTGTAGCCGCAAGAGTCCTCGCTCGCCACAAGTTACGGCCTCGGTTTTTAGGGAGTAAATATGTAGCAAAAGCGGGCAGATGTTTCAATTCCGTAATAAGCTTGCAAATTGATGAATTAAGTAATTATGATAGGACATGTACAATCATTCTCGTATCTTCTTTTCCATTTTATAACATTTCAGTTCATTGCGCCAGTAAAATTAATGACGGTTTCTTACCCGAATCCTTTACAGCTTCTCGGGCACGAAACACCCAGAAAAATCGCAGTGTGCTTGCTTTTTTGTTCGCATTTTGTCACAGAAATTGAGAACACGAAGCTGTTGTTTACTGAAAGAAGCGTGGCTTTGATATTTTACTGCTTGGGTTCAAGGACAAGAACAATGGTTAGCCGTAACACAGTTGGATCTCATTCTGTATGCAATTTCTTCATTCAAAATAACGACGCCCAGCTATGAATGTGTAAATGGTGTAATTTATGAAGGACCACAGCTAACACATCTTGCTTAGTACCACGTACACACAAATAATATTGGAGAATATTAAAGAGCGTCGGCAGCAACAAGTACTTCGGCCGCAGCCTCCTTAAAACAAGAGCGGCAAATGTTGATTGTACGTTGTAATAAACATTAAATTTTAATGACGGGGTCCCCTTTATTGTTCAGTTTTATGTTTGGACCGTGGTTAATGGTTTCAGTCTTGTGTCACCATATTTTTTACCTAGGCATATTAGTATTTTGTTTTTGGTTCATTTCGATTTTCTAAGGCGTTTAAATACGGACTTAAAACACTGAGGTCAAGATTTCTCTTATCATAAAGAATGAATTACACCAGGAACAGAGAAGAAAGGGACTCACGTACTTTTCGTGTTTTGACAGCTTAATTGCCTGTTAGACAATAGCTAAAAGAAAAAATAACATGAATATAACAATGATGTGACAATTTACTTTAACAGGTGTTTTATTGGTGGGAAACAAACCACTTGTGGATTTCACACTCAATACAATTGGGAACAATGGGTTATGGGAAAGTGGGAATTCCATTTTTTTTCTTCTGAAAAAGTTCCTCGGGTTTCTTTGAGCGAGCCTCGGAAATCCTTTAAATATTTTGTGTCTTTGCAGACATTCGATAGATTGCCCAGAATATAACGTTTTTAAAGACTTTCGGGGGTTCTGTGTTAAGAAGGAAACAGAAATCAATGACATAGAGGAACCATGTATCTCAGCTGAGTTGCTTGGAACAGGTTATTCAGTCAATGAGTATTAAATGACGGAACCCTTGGAAGAAATAGAATGGTAAGTGATGAAAATGAAGTGAACAGCACAAATCTCGTATGCTCCGTGTCCTCCTTCATATCCCATCCCCCGGCAGATAGCCGTAAGAAGTATATAAGGTCTTCAAGCCCGCCGGGCAAGGGAGGGAATACTTTTTTCGTAATGAGGATTGGTAAACAACTGGTACGGACCACAGTTTCCTCTTCACTGCTTTCCTTTGTCAAACCAAGGTAGAGACATGAGTTCGCTAAAAACAGTATTGGCTACAAATCGGCGCGCGCAAGTCACCTTGAACCCTGTAAAGTAGCAATGACGGCCTAGGAGTTGTGTCTATGGTGACAAATCTGCAGGTGATGTCTTAGGTGTACAAACTAGATGAAAGAAAGAAAGTTTGATAGTGGCAAACTTTAGTCCGCAGGCTTCATCAACTCATTTTAGCATGGCATATGGGTTGTTCTTTCCACTAAAATTCAAAGACACGTTGCTTCGCCTCGTAATTGAATAAGAGAAGCCGATCTGAATTGAATGTGGCGTCCATTGGGGAATCTCTCTACTGGTCATCGTAAAAGCGACAATGAAGCACATTGATGAGTCTTGTCCGCAATATGGTTTCTGAAACAATTTGAAACGAATACAGTTAAAATGATTTAAGACAGCTGAAAGGAAAACTGTATAGACCGAAACATTGTTGTATGTTGTAATTACTCTTGCAGCCCGTTTTTACCTTACCATCCTGTGTTTATACCGGCATTGTAGGTAATTTATGAATTACACAAACATCTTCAATGTTCAGTTTGCAGTTTTAGTCTATGACGACTTCCTAACATGATGGAAAAACTGTGGCCTTCTTTACGGTACCGTGTCTTTAAGACTTGTAAAATGTCCCGAAATCTGGCAGTTTGACCTGATATTTGTTGCGCCTTCACCAAATATTAGGAGATAATTTTAGACCCTATACAAAATGTTACTATTAATTTCTCCCCCCTGTCTGACGGCGTCATGTTAGTTTTAAGATAGGTTACCCAGTTTCACTTTTCCATTGATGCTTCACTTTATCATTCTCTTGTCAATCTAGGCACTTGCGTGAAATATCATTATCAGGCTGTCTTCATTTCCATGCAAATAAATTTCCAAAGTCTTGTTTCAATTGTCAATTGGCCACCTGTTTTGCGGTTCACAGTCCAGCGAGGTAGTTTCGTCAAAAGCTTTTTAGGCAAAATATAACTTCCTTTACCGCGGAGCTGTGATCTTGAATAGAAAATATGCTGGTGATAATTTTCTTCTCGGTTTTTGCCTTAAACAACCAAGGTAGGTGTAGTTTTAATTGTAAACGAACACGTCAGCGAAGAATAAACTGAATGGACGATCATCAACATTGCTCAGTTATCTCGCAATTTTAGTGATGATAATCAGTCTGGTCTGCTTGAAATTAAATTGGTTAATCTTAGAAATAATATGCGACAGAAACAGTTCAATTTTACAAAGCGCTCCCACGATCACGGTGGGAAAGATGCCATAGTCTATACCGTTTAATTAGTTTGAAATAAGGCCGGTTTCCATTGCGCTTCACCTGTCATGTTCCTATTTTGGAAAAAGCAGCAGATGAATAGAATTTGAAAAGAGTTAAGCAGATTGTTTGTTAAACACCCTTTTCTGCCCTGGATATTGCTTTGCATTTTTTGCGGCTCCGTGAGCGTGCTAACTGATGTCCATTGTGAGACATAATTAAAAATTAGAGAAACTGGCTGGAAACAAAGTCCTCTTCGCATCTATTGCTAATTGACTGAGGGAGAGTGTGGCTTTAATATCAAGTAAGCTATATCTAAGAAAATATCAGTACTATGAAAATACTGAATTTTTTTTTTTTTTTTTATAATCAATTGTGCGAGCCAAGCAAAAGTCGTTCATGATTACCGATAACCTTCATATTTTGACTTTATGGCGATATCATGATAAAATAAGTTATGTATTATATCACTTTTAATAATTGAACGGGAACTGACTTGGATCAAATTTCAAGTGACAGGAGAAATGTGAAAAACGCCACAAGTAAGATTAGGTGATATATATATTTTTTGCCACTAGATTGAACATAACCCCTGTAGTATTATTTTGCGTAGGGTTATATTTAGGCTCTAAGCCTGACAGTGTTACGATTCTTGCAGTGTGTTATACCAGCGCCGTGGAAGAGAAACTACTGCGTAATATTCTAAAAGACTACAACAGAAAAGCTCGCCCTGTACTCAAGGAATCAGATGTGGTTCATATTTCCATGGACATCGCATTGCCGCAGTTGATGAAAATAGTGAGTAACCAAATTGCCTATTCTGCCTCTTACGTTCTGTTGCTTACATTCTTTTGTATTTGTATTTATTTTGTTATCTCTGTGGGTTATGGTAATAAACATATCCTTAGAGGTCCCCCCGGAGAGTCTCTGAAGGCAAGAGAACGCGGTGTTTTAAAAATTTTTGGTAACGCACTATGATCTACATAGTCTCTTGGTTCCAGGGCCGCCTTTAAAAGGGCGATCACTGCGCCCAACAACCAGCCTGTTTAAAATCCGCCAAACTACGCAGGCTATTTTGAGGACGGTTGGATTTGATTATCCCAAGAGAGGATGTCATCCATATTTTTATATATTATTTCTGTCTTCAAACCCTCGGCGGCATTTCTGATATTTCGCTGGACAAGCGTTGATCATTGCGTGATTCACGGCGTGATCCATTGCGTGATTCCTACATCTCCCGGTTACTGATGGGAAACACGTGGTGAAAACTTGGGAGCGGGAATGGTCTGACACACTGGCAAACGGGGCCCAGAAAATTTATCAGCAAATATGGAGATGTGTGCAAAGCAACTGTTTGATAAGGAGTTTAAAGAAGAATTGATCCGTAACCTAAACGGGCTGAGGAAGTCAAGCATTCTCTGTGATACAACTATAAGAGCGGAAGGCAAAGACTTCGCGGCTCATCGATGTGTTTTGACCGCCGCTAGCCCTTACTTCCGAGCTCTGTTTACTTCGACCTTTAAAGAAAACGAAAATAATTTTGTGGAGCTCAAACAGGTTAAATGTGCAGCTCTAAGCGAAGCTCTTCAATTTACGTACACTGGGACGGCGAAAGCCGATTGTTCTAACGCTCAAGATTTGGTAATGGCGGCGGACTACTTGATCTTACCAAGTTTAAAATTGAAAGCTTCCGAATTCCTGCAGGAAACCATTAGTGCTTCAAATTGTCTTGCTCTGGAATCATTTGCTGTACAGTTTAACTGTGAGTCGTTAAAGAAAGCTGCAGTAACCTACAAAGTTAAAAATTTTGTCGCCGTCGTGAAATCGGATGATTTCAAGTCTCTGGACTTTGACAAGGTTAAGGACCTAATTTCTCGAGACGATATAATCGTATCTAAAGAGGAAGAGGTTTATGACGCAGTTATTATGTGGGTGAAACACGACCTTTCATCAAGAGAATGTTGCTTCCCCGACCTGCTAAAATGCGTGAGAATTTTCTCGATGTCGAAGTACAGTCTTCGAGAGATTCTCTGTAAAGAAAAGCTCGTCCTAAATAGCCTGCCTTGTACGACTATTCTCTTCAAAGCCCTGGATGCATTTCTTTTCCCTGATAGTTACCAAGTTTTGATGCAAAGACCTCGCCTGTGCCTTAAACGGAAGGAGCTAGTAGTTGTCCTCACAGGTGGCCACAATATTGACAATCTCAGACAAGAGCCAACCGATGAGACATTTGGGTTTGTTCTTTCCTCCAAGAAGTGGTTGAACCTGCCCATGATGCCCTGGCCTCGTACACGGCACGCTGCTGCAGTGTGTGGTGGTCAACTGTTTGTGGTGGGTGGCAACTCAGATGCCCCATCTGCCCCTTTGTGTTACTTCAACCCTGGACAAAACAAGTGGTTTGCCAGTGATAAGGCTCTGAAGGCAATTCTGCACAGTTCTTTGGTTACCCACAATGAGGAACTTTACATGATTGGTGGTGAGATTGGAAATGTGCCTAGAGTTAAATGTACAAAGTATAATTACAAAGATAACAAATGGAAAGAGGTGTCACCAATGATACATCCTCGTGCTGCTCATTGTGCAGTTGTCCTAGATGAGCTCATCTATGTCATGGCAGGTTGTGACGATAATGCCTGTCTTAAGAGTGTGGAGTGCTACACTCCTTCAAGTGATGAATGGAGCCAGATTGCAGATATGAACAATGCAAGAAAATTTGCGGCTGCTGTTGCGGCCACTACTAGTGAGAAAATAATAGTCGTTGGAGGGTACGGTGACATAGATTGTGCTGCTGTTGTAGCAAATAGTGAAATATTTGACAAGAGCTTGAATCAGTGGAGTCTGGTTTCTGCTCCTATTGTGCCACGTGCAGCATGTGGCATTGTCAGTGTTGAAGATTATGTCTATGTGTTTGGGGGAGAAAGGGAATCACCATATGATGATCTGGATAGTGTGGAGTGTTATGCTATCCAAGAGGATGCGTGGAGCCAAGTTGACTCCATGCCAAAAAGGCTTATCTGTCTTCAAGCTTCATTGTTGCAGCTACCAGTGGAATATACGTAAACCATTTTAAATGATATAATTTATTATCCAAGCATTTTTGTTATATATATTTATGTGCACAATACCAGTAATACTGATGATGTAGGAAATTTTCACGGAAGAGACTGTTAAGTTAGATACTGTAACCAGCCTTTGTGGCAAAATCACAAGAATTGAATTAATTGTCCTGTACTGTTGTGTATTTACCAGGATATTTCATGTAATTCATTACATACTATCTGATTTACACTTTGTTAATGTATCTCAAGGGTTATTGAACCTGATTAATATCGCACCCAATTATATTCTTTATGATGTTCAATAAAAATATTTGACTTATACTTTACTGCTTTATACCTAATCATGGTGTATTGATAATTTCTGATTTACGCTGTGCCAATTTTTTTTCCCTAAGATTTAACAAATTTGATTTTAATGTTTATCACATTAGGAAGCAATGTATGAATAATAATTATTCCTAGGTTGTAATCAACTGCTGTAGTATTATTTTACCAATAATCAATAATCAACGAGCCTTACGTAGTTATTATATAGTTATTGAGGAAGATTAAATTTGTTCAATTTAGTTTAGCCATGACTAAAGTAAAGTGATATTGAAGTGAATAAATAAAAACATTAAAAAACAACAAGAACACCACATAGAGACCTTGAACTTAAAAAAAAAAAACAAACAATATGCGGTGAAAATTAATTCAAACGTCATTCGTGATCATTCTTATTCACTCAATTGTAACTGCTTTGTGGGCAATAATGAGAGATTGATTGTCAAAGCTGTTTTTACTTGTTTGTTTGGTTATTTATACTTATGTTTTCCATCTGGCTTGCTTATAGTTTTATCAAAAATAAAAAATAACATATAATTTGAACACTTAAGGACAACTATAAAGAATGCACCAAACTGCCTATCATGCACACAAAGCTATTGGACAATTCATTAAACTTTTTTTGGTTTAGGGACATTCTCATTGTTAACTTAATAATTAGTCAAATGTAAATATTCAATAACACAACGAACTTTGATCTCAAATTAAGCAGCCTCAACATCGTAGAAATGAAAAACTTGAGGGAAAAACTTGTCTAGTTTAGTGGGTCATCGACTGCCATGCTTTTCATAAAAATCATCATCATCATTATTATTTTTATTATTTTTTTCCCTGTGGTTTTACAAAGTCTCTACACTTGCGTTGTCATCATAGATAGGATGTCACTGAGGAGAATGTACAGGGAGTCATTAACACCCGCAATTTATCATCTTTTTCTCGTCCCTCCAAAAGAACGTAGGCGGGTTAATTATAGTTCACAGAAGGTTTTACACTGATCTTCTTTATTCCAGGATGAAAAAGAAGAAGTCATAACCACAAACGTATGGGTGAGGCAGGTACAATAAAAGCAATCGTCTGTTCTTTTGTCGTTTGTTTGTTATTAACTTGAACTTGACTTTGGTATGCACCGTATCAGTGACACTAGGTAAGGTCAGACATCTTTTGATGTATCCACTCACAGGTCAAGAGAGACGATGACGGTGATGTAGTAAATTACCAATCACTATCTCTCCACAGCTCGAGCCCGCCCTCCTTCATCATTTCCACACTGCCTGGGTCAGACTTAGGATCTAATGATCTCCGAGTCGAGGAGAATCAATTAGAGTCTACTTTGCTGCGAGCTGCCATGCATGCCATTCAGGCTATCCCAGCATGCTACTCAGGCTATCCAGAGACACTGGAGAAACGCCACTAGTCTGGTCCCAGGGTTCTTTCTGGTCACTTTTCTAAGTTTGTAAGATTAGTAAAACCACCTATTCACGGTACGTAGTTTCTTAGTTATCGCTTTAATTTATTTCATCTTTTCAGTATTGGAATGATCCCAGGTTTTCTTGGAATAAAACTGAGTATGAAATCTCACAGATCATCATCAACCCAGAGAAAGCTTGGTTACCAGACGTTGTTTTACTGAATAGGTGAGACTTTCTCATTACCTCGCTAGGCTCGTTACGCAGAACATGGCTCATAAATGGTCACAACTACTAATAGAAATTTGTCTCTTTGAAATATTGTACAAAAATTGTACCTCCCATCTCAGCTGCCTGCCTTGCTTAGTCAGAGTGATTCCAGGATAGCTGTACGATAGCCGCGCGTAAACTGGAGCTGAGACCTGTTGATTTTTGCTGACAAAAACACTAACAGATCACTCGCCCGGTGACAAAGCACATGGTTACAGGCAAAAAGTTGTTGCTAAGTAACTAACATGCCGTGTGGGGCTGGGTCGACTTAGGGAATGTTCGCGCTTTATTTTGCAATTGATAGATGAATTAGAATCATAAAATGCTTAAATCCAATCGAATGTTTTTTTTTTATTTCTAGTGCTGAAGCAATGACAGACGGGCGCAGCACGGCAGCACGCCTGGTTGTGAAGCATGATGGGAATGTATCATGGTTGAACCCAGTGATTTTCACAAGTTCGTGTGAAATCGACATTACGTTCTTCCCACTGGACGATCAAACTTGTCAGCTCAATTTTGGTTCGTGGTCTTACAGCAGTCAATTTCTGGATGTCCATCCACGAGGAGACAGTGCAGATTTAAGCTCGTAAGTTTCTATCTGCATAGATCAGTATGTTATCTTTTAATATGTTCAATCCTATCTTTAACTCTCCTTAATGACTTTTAATCAGTTTTACTAATATTAGTTCTCAGAGTATGGTGCTGCATCAAGACGGCAAATTCGTTAGGCTTTATTCTCGTCATGTCTATTTCAGAGGGTGTTAAGCTGGTGTCTTGACCCCTCAAATGTAGCTGTTAAAGAGAAAGTCTACCATAGGTAACTTTTTAAATAGGTTTTTTCACAGATAGAAGGAGCTGAACAGGGAAACTACGACCAATAAAACAATACAACATACCAGTGTTAAATCGCCACCATTAAAACTTAAAAACGTCATCACCATCACCACAACGGTCACCAACGTCATCATCATCATCATCATCATTTGGTTTCATTGGCTCTGAAAAGCCCCATCGGGGAGCGGCCAATTAAGATTTAGTTTATTTTTTTCGTCATCATCATCATCATCAAGGCCTAAGGGGAATTTTGAGAGCCGTCCAAGTTTTCAAAGAACTCTTTTTCACAGTAAACTTATGTTTCATAATACAGATACGTGGAGAATGGTGAGTGGATCCTGCTTGATGTTAGATCAGAACGCAAACTTCTAACATACGATTGCTGCGAAGGAGAGTTCCCGGAAGTGACGTATCATCTGGAGTTGCGCAGACGCACTCTGTTTTACATGATGAACTTCATATTGCCGTGCGTGTTGATTGCAGTCCTAACCTTACTTGTCTTTTTGCTGCCGCCGGAGTCTGGAGAGAGAATGTCGTTTGGAGTCACTGTGTTGCTGTCGTTTACTATTTTGTTGTTAATGTTGATGGTAAGTATGTTAAGCCTCTGTTTTCATAATAAGGAGTAGAGAACTTAATGAGCAAAACACTCTTGGGCGACTGTCTACGACTGTACGTAATTATCTGGTTCTCCTCTTTAGGACAAATTACCAGCCACGTCAAAGGTTATTCCGCTAATTGCTGTCTACTACGCCTGCACTATTATTGAGGTGTCAGCGGCAATGGGAATGGCGTGTCTCATCCTTCGTTTTTACCATCCTGACAATTCTTCGGCTCCAATTCCCGCCTGGATCAGGGTAATTCAAGATCGACTTGTCATGGTTTAGAGCAGCATTCAGCTTTTTTTTAATGTGAATTTATTACAAGTATTACAATTTTCTGAGCACCTGGCTATGGAAAAAATCAGGCAACTGAAAGTTCGGTTGAGATGAAAACTAGTTTTGAAATTTAAGTTTAATCTTAACTTTGATTTATTTTTTTTCTGTTAAGCTGCTGGATTGATTGGAACAAGAATTAATCTGTCTCACAATTTTCACACATTGTCACGCACATAGCTGACAAAAATAGAAGATATCGTCAATTAATTGAAGAAGTCACTGTCTTTGTGTAACAGTAAGTTTTCAGAAATAACATTCAAAAGGTGTGTAGCAATAAGTAGCGAGACTCGATATTTGGTTTTATGTTTCCTTCATGGTAGGTTTGTGTTCTGAACTACTGCGCACGGCTGGTGCGTTTGAGCACATCCGCTGGCCGTGTTCGACAGGCCCAGATTGTGCAGGAGTGGCGCCAAGGTTAGTTTCTAGGGAATGATATTTATACCTTTGGAAAACACATTGCAGTATGCACGTCATGTAAATGCAGCTACTTTGTCTCAGGATAGGCAAGTCTTCCAATGATAAACTGCAGGAGGGTATTAAAAACGGCACGTCAAATGGTAATCGAGAACTGAAAACGACAACTGACAAACTTTTTTTAGTACAAGTTTACCATCAACGAACCATGATCTCTTGACGTCCTTTTGAATGAATGTTCACGCCATAAAGTAACACAGGAAGTAACCCTTGATGATCTACAGGTTCCTTTTACTCAAATATTTTCTCATGTCGTGGTTTGTCAGAACTGTAATTTAACAGTTATGCTTCTTCCTCTCTTTTGATTTCATTGCAGTGAAACTGCGTGAAAACAGAGGCCGAGAACAATCAAACATGACCGTTCTAACAGACAACATCTTCAAAAAGGAAGAAGCCGACGCCATGAGGGAGGAGTGGAGAATGGCAGCCATGATTATGAATCGTCTCTTTGCTTGGATTTATCTCATCACTATTGTCATTACACTACTTGCTGTTTTGCTGAAGTCCCCGCGGTTTCGGAAAGGGGAATTGTAAAATAACAACAGGACCTTTTCCATGCCATAGTGTGGATGGTTTCAGGAAACCATTGAGAAAGGCTCGATAAGGGGGTTGTTTTTGAACACTGCTAGGACATTTTCAAAAGAGCCTCTTGACTTAACTGACAGAAAGACGGTCAGACACATGCAGAAATACTTGCCTCACGTCGCAATTTTATAACCCAGAAATAACTGAAACAATCATCTGGTTCTCAGCATTTATTTGAGAAATCTTTCAACTCGTACAGTATACGAGCAGCGGAAATTTCTCTGGTGAAGTTAAATAATTATGCAAGTCTCGGAGCCTTGCCGCTTGTTTCTCGATTTTTCTTGCCCTTATTTTCTTAGAAATTCAGCGAGGGAATAGTTCGCAGTGTAAGACATTTCACACAAGGATGCTAAATTTGAAATTGTCGTTACGAGCCTAAGAAGCACTGTGAGTGACCAAATAACACGATGATAACTCGATGACAAAGTGTAAGAATTTGTTTTGAGCTCGAACTAAAACATGAGAGCTAGAAGCAGGTACAAGAATGAGCAGAACATTTACACTACAGACTTCACGAAAGATTTGCAGAATATTTCCCTCAACAATATTTACCAATTTCATACATATACAGTTACTGACCATGGGCTTATCCAAAGGTCACAATTACAAAATTTTTACATTTCTGTCTACCTGTAAACATTTTAAATAGTCAGTTTACTTTAATTTTAATTTTATTTAATTTAACGCCGATGGCATAATCTTTTATGTGCATCGTTCACATCGATGAATAAAGCCCAGTCTAAATATTTCAGTTAACAACTTCTTTGCCTGACTTTCTTCTGTGACACGAGTCTTTGAGATTCATTCTTCTGAATTTCAACATTGCTCGAACACCGCAAATCACCGCTGCGAAGTTTCTCCGCTGACCGTGTTTTTGTGGTGCCTGCTGTTGCGTTTCCATTTGAATCCACGGATGATTCAACGCCTCAGACGCTGTGAGTCTCTGACTGGGTTCCACAACAATTAATCGCCGAACAAGATCTTTGGCTTCATCCGACACATTGTCCCAATACGGCGAAGGCATACTGTAATGCCCCTGCAGAATGGAAAGCAATAATTTCTCGTCATTGCTACTCCAAAATGGTGGGTACCCTGCTAGAAGAATGAACAATATGACACCACATGCCCACATGTCAACTGGTTGACCAATCAGATCTTCTAAAATTGTCTCTGGTGCAAGAAACAACGGCGCACCACTGGCGTCACAGCTGATGGCGTCAGAGTCATGCGGCAACCTTCGCGCCAAACCGAAATCAGCGAGTTTTACTGTCACGTGGTCTGAGTGTCTTGAGCGACTGAGAAGTAGATTGTCGGCTTTGACATCGCGATGAACAATCCGCTGACCATGAATGTATTCTAGGGCTTGTAAAAGCTGTGGGAAGAAATGAGAACCATGATGTTGATCATTCAGTATCATTTCAGTGTTGACTTCCTTGGCGGAGAAGATCAACAAAGAGAATTACGTATGATGTATTAACTTATCTATATTACACAAGAAAGCTTGACCTTCAAGGTCAAGTTTACTTGTGTTACATAAATACGTTAACACTATATTAGAGACAAACAACAGTGGTAGCTATTTTCAACTTTGTTTTGAAAGCCTACTTGGCCTCTGTCTGTCCTTTAATTACGTAACTGAAACGACAAAAAATGAACTTAGAAAACTGATTTTTGACTTCAAATTCGAATTCTACGGTGAAAATAACCCTGAAGCATGTTATTTGGAGTTCAAGTAAAGCTTATTAACTATTTTATTCTGGGTTAATTTTGGACTTATGTGTCACGCGAAAGAAAATCGCGGTTTATTTACGGTCTCGCTCGACGGACCAATCGAAAGAGAGACTGCTCGTAGTCTATCCCGCGCCATATCAATACCTTTACAACACTTCGTTTTCGTCGAAAGGGTTTTTTGAAGCAAATTCCTTGAGAAATAGAAGGTTATTAAGATGCTGTTCCACTGTAGATCTGGCGCAAAGCTCACTGCTTTGATAGCATGTTGATAGCATGGAAATTGAAAGGTCACGGTATGGTCAAATGACAGTGACGTCAACTTGTGACAAGGAGGGTTCGCCATCGGCGCCGCTTTGTTAATGTGCATTTCCGTGAAATTGAAGCAGTACTGATCTTCACACCAAATATCAAAGAAACTAAACGTAATTTCCGATTCGGTTGAAACTTGATAATTCAAAATATTCTAAAGGGACAGTTTCCTTAAATCCAGTTTGGTTTTTCTCGTTTTCCCGAGAAAACGCGTAGCTTTGAATATGAGTTAAAAATAAAAATCGGTTGAGGGTTTAGTGGTTCAAATACCAAGCTGGTGTAATAAATTGAATACAAAAAAAAAAAAAAAAAAAAAAAAAAAAAAAACCAAAAAATAAAAAAATCTCAAGAATTAAAAAAAAAAAAAAAAACTTTTAAAAATAATTTAAATTATAATAAAGTAAAAAAAAAT
>Ga0126338_10000950_pt1 | contig 17564 bp, 9 predicted proteins | sample OrbCmetagenome_2_FD_92529 | JGI IMG/M metagenome (GOLD analysis project Ga0126338, IMG submission 92529) | Coral microbial communities from Petempiche,Puerto Morelos, Mexico - Orbicella C C metagenome | ecosystem: Host-associated > Invertebrates > Cnidaria > Coral | place: Petempiche,Puerto... | reverse complement strand
ATCGATATTTAAACAGGGTGACCCCTTCAGTCGCAGGACTGGTATCAACGGGGGCCCTGTATAACGTAAAATAAAAAGAGCATGTATAAATAATATATATCTATAAAAAACTAACTACTTTAACAGATACGCTAAAATGTTTAAAAAATTAAAAAGCTTAAAAAGGTAATAGCGTTCTCATAAAAATTGGATATCGAATTGAAAATGTTCTATAAAAATAACCTAAGAAAAAAAATCGGAGATAGCCTTGAAACGTTCCTTAGGTGGCAAAATCTTTATGTTCGTTGGAAGGCTATTAAACGTGCATTTTCTTAGTTAAAAGAACCCCTTTATTAATGTGGCCACTCCGTTAATACGGCCAGATTTTTGTGGCCCGTTGGTGACCGGATTAACGAGGTTCCACTGAATGTAAAGTTTTTAAAATGAACTATCCGACAAAAATCGTGCCTTGAAGGTCTACGGTAACCCAAAGCTTTCTGTTAGCATTGATAAAATTTTTCGGTCTCTTTAGTAACAACAATTAACGTCCATAGACTGGCATTGCGTTCTTACGTTGTTCTTGTGTCTGCGTTTGGAAAATCTTCGTATGTGAGGCCCTTTTGGGGTTTTCGAAATACAGATAGTCAGGTAAAATATTCACGGGATACAGGATGTTTGGGGAGTGGAAATTAATGGGACATGGGATATTTAGATCATTTATAACGGGACATCGAGTAGGAAAATCGTTAATTTTGCAATAGGCCATTTCCGAGTGACCTTGTGTCTCTGTTTCAAAACGAGTCTTCGTGCGAAACCTTCCTTATGAGAATAAGTTTGATTTGCATGAAAGTTAACCTGTAGACGGAATGAATGGTTTAGCACGAAGACAGGGTTTTGACACAAAGGCAAAAGGCAACTCGGAAATGGTAGGCCAAAAATTAACGGGATGTGGGATACTAAGACCCACTTTCCCCCCTCCCCCCCCCCCCTCTCCCCCAATGGGGCCTCGTATGTCAATACTTTCCGGGTCTCGGTTTTTACCTAATCAGAAATCCGGCAAAAACTCCATTAGTCCCCTTTGTTTGAAACTCCATTTCGTAATTACTCCTCTCCTTATTGTCTGAAGATTTCTAACCGTTATTCCAGAAAATGAGTGGCCGGTAAAGTGCTTGGATTCTTTGCTAAACACGTTGAATTCTGGTTATAAACTCATCAAAAGAATTCTTTTTGGATGGGAATGTTCCCAGGGCAACATATCAGATTTTACCGTGTTTATTTTTTCCCAAGCACCGTGAAATACAACAACGTTAAATGCAATTAACTTGGCGCTTGTTTGTATTCATGTCTGGCTGCGATCAGTCGTGTTTCAGCCTGAGTTTTCGTGCGAGTTTTCATCAAGCCTTTTTTATCCATCATTATTTGTTGTCACCATCAATCCGGTTTTATAGTACAATACTAACTGACCTGTCTTCGCTTTCAGGACCATCGTAGCGCTCGTCTATAATGTTTTGAAGACCTTTATGGAAATGAACTCGAAACTGTTTGACGAACTAACGTCTTCGTACAAAAGCGATAGACAAAAGTGAGTGTACTTTTTTTGTTAGGTTGATTTAGAACGTTCTTTTCCGATGCGGAAGGAATGAAACAGTTTTTGTAGTAAATGAACTACTAAAAACAATTTTGTTTATGACATATATTACATTGCAGTGAATCATTTAACTAGTTCTTGGATTCACTCCTGGAAATGTTGGATTGGTTTTGAAATGAGGGCACAATTTGAAGGTGGATGCAAAAGAATTCGATTTTGTTGAGTACTGGAAAGTTCTCAGCACCTTCACCAGTTACTTTTTACTTTCGGATGTCATCGGACCTTTGTCTTGCTTGTGGTAACTATAAATTGTTCGCCTTTTCTTTTCAGAGAAAAGAAAAAGGAGAAAGAAAGAGAAGAGCTGTGGAAACAACTCGAAAAGTTGGAAATAGAAACGAGAAATAAGTCAACTTGCTCGGCGTCGAATCCCGCGGGCTCGAACCCGAATCCCTCTACCAGTTCGGGAGCCGGGACAGCGACTAAGAATGCCAAGAGCTGAACTCCCGAGCGCCGCCCGCGGTTGCTGTTTTGTCCAGACCTCCTCCGACATTTTGATTAGTGTGAAAAGTGATCCAAGTGACACTCCGTTGACCAGTGACTGAAAGAAATTATTAATTTCTAATTTGAGGAAGTTGAGCTTTGACTGACCACACCTTCGAAAAGCACGAAAGAATTTATTAATTTAAGATGTCGTATATTGTTCAGACTCGAGGGTTGTTACATACCCTTGTCTTAAGTTACTCACTGCGCGCGGAGGGAGGTGGTAAAAGTGACGCCGAAGCGCCGTTTTATTGTGTATTTTGTTTAATGTGGTCGTCCGGCGCACGGCGCGCTCGATTCCGTCTTGATTACGGTGTCGGTGGTCATTTGTTGCCTTTCGTCGTCCGGTAGTACAGTGACATTGCCTTACTATAAATGTGTGTATTACTGGCGTAGAGCGGTCATTGTCGACCAATACTCGCTTGAGACGAAACGGATACGTTAAGGCCTGGATGATATTGAAGTTTAGAAAAAAAAAAAAAAATACTTGTAATCAAATTCTGTAGATAGCCCTTCCCTAACAGGAAACCTAGCCCGCAGAACAGTGTTGTGGCGTCAATTCAACCAAGATGGTCGTCGCAAGGACAAAACAGGTTCTACTCAATAATGTATTACGATACCAATTTACCACAAAAAGCGCAGAAAACGAAACCCATTGAAAGGAGATTCATTTCTAAATTCAGCGCAGAACTACCCTATGGCCGTAGTGAAACCACGAACATTGCTTTGCAGACGAGGTTTCCCAGTAAATTTTGCAGCCCTATTTCTCTAGCAATTTTCCTTGTATGTAACTTTTTACTCTGATGTCGCATTTCTTTACTACTTTGAAGTACAGTCTCTGTAAGAGACGCGCGATTAACTGAGGTGAAGGTATTTTTCACGTGATGAGGGAAAGACCAATAAACAGCATAAGATTCCTCAGGTTCTGTTTCTTTCTACAAGTTAGGCGAACCGTTCAGTCAGCGTGAGTAAAAATACCTGCGTAGAGGAGTCTGGGGAAGAAAGGTGTTCCCCTTGTCCGTGAAAAGATGTCTGTGTTTCTGGACCCTGGACAGGAAATCGGGCGTTAGAAAGAGGTAGATTCTCGAGCTAATTTTCTACCAACAATGAACGTTCTTACTGGTAGAGTTTGGGGGTGAAAAGACCATTTCCGTATTCTCGGTATTGGACTGGAACTAGCTTGCAACTGAGGCTATTGCGGGGAGTGTTTTCAAATGCAAACGACATTTAAAATCTCTTCAATGCTATTCCCCGTTTGAGCCTCCATTGGAAGCTAGTTGCAGTCTAATTTTACGTGGCAAAACCCCTTTTGCGCCTGTTCCATGTTCCTATGGTCCTGCCCGGGTGGAAGGTGAACGTGACTGTAACCCAAGGCAAACCCATTCACTAGCTTTGTTAATAGTTAACAGAGAAACGCTTGCAACAAAGTTCAACCAATCAGAACAAACATGCCTTTCCTTTTAACCAATCGGGAGCCAAAGCAAACCCAGTCGTGACTTATCTGACGCACATTTTCCCGCGTTTGGCGCCGATTGCATGATTCTTCCTTGAATGCCGTTTGGTTTGATTGCAATACTACTGCAGTGACAACCGACTTGCGTTACGTTTTCTTGATCGCGGAACTGTTCAGCTTCATTTAAAGTGTCTATACGGCCAACAGGGTTTTTGTGATTTTGGTATTTCTACAACATCTGAAAATGTATTCACACCAAAAAAAAAAAATAATAATAATAATAATTCCTGCGCTTTTTTTGCCCTGAAATCAAGCTTTAAATTTCCCGCCTCGACCTCGCCCAATGAAGTTAACCGCGTAATGAAAGATTGGCGACGAATGACGTCACTTCAAGAACATCTTAAAGCTTCATATTTTTATTTTGCTTGATTGACGACCGCATTGTTTGACCAACTTCGGTTTGTTTGCTTTTTGTCGACGAAAACTCCTAACCACTACTGAAACAACAGTGACCTGAACTAGCAGGATTTAGAAATTCCTGACTTGACGTCACGACCCATTCAGGAACTCAGACTCTTTTTTTGCACTGTTTCACGGTCAACTTCATTGGGCGTGGTTGAAGCGGGAACTTTAAAGTTAGATCTTTGGGCGTTAAAATGTCGGAATCTAATTTTTTTTTGTTTTCTTAGAATACCTTTTTACACATTATAGAGATACCAAAACAGCAAAAAGACCCCGTTGGCCATATAGACACTTAAAAAAGAAATTTGTATTGATGGAAATTTTTGAAAGAGCAGAAGGTGGTAGTGAATTTAGTGGTAAATTCAGAAATCGGATCAAACTGTTTTGGCGCTGTTTTTCGGATGATTTGGCCTGGGTTTTCTCTTGAGCATTTCACGCTAGTTATTTTGAAAGCGTTCAGGTTTTTGTTTGGTTCGTTTTTACCCAGTTTCATTCACACCTATGAAATGTAATAAGTGATGATGAGTCACCTCTGTTAACTTAGCTAACAACTTTTTGTCTTGATTTAAAATCTCCCAAACGAATGAGTTCAGTGTTTATGTGGCCTTGATTGTGATGCTCTTGAATTGCCTTTGGTGATCTTCAAGGAAAACGATTTTCAAGTAAGGTAGAATAATTGTTAAATGTACCAAATTTTACAGAATTTTACCCAAGAAAACAGAGGAAACACCTTGTCAGGTTTGCTTTTTTTACGATCATGCTGACGTCAAAAAATATCGGAAAAGTCTGCTGTTTTCCCTTGAGCGCGCTCAGATTACTAAAGCTTTCGATCTCAGTGCGCTTTGTGTGTCGAGAATGGAGGTTCGCAGTAAAAGGTATTTATAAAGAAGAGAACTATTGATTACAGAAATAATACGATGAAATATAAAACTATAAAACAAAAAATATTTTAAAGCCAGATCCGTATTTTAAAACTGTTAAATTTACGTGGCATTTTCTAATTGTTCTTTTAAAAGCGTCAATATCTAAAGTCAATATTTCTTAGGGCATGGAATACTAAAACATGGGACATTAAAACAGAGTTTTTGTCTGAGAATGTAACTCGTCTCACGTTTAACAAATAAATCTTAAAGAGGGTTACGTGCATGTGTAGCACCATAAAAACGGTTGTGGGCTGAAAACAATAACCGCTGACAACAGGTGTGCCTAAGAGGTAATCAGTCTACAGTGTTTAAAACTTCTTCCGTTGGTTAACATCAAACCAGGCGATAAATAATCTTTACTGCTCTTACATGAATCCGTTCCAATATAGTCAAAGAGGGTCTTATGAACCCCGTAATGATTAGGCCATAAGAAATAGATGTTAAAATGACCTTGTAATAGAAATCTAACTGAATGTTAATCGGTTAACCAGTTGTTAACGAACTCGACCATTGAACCTTCATTTAACGCCGAAGTCTCCACAATCAGCGAACTTACCAGCTTACCAAGGGCAAGAAACCAAAAGGTCAATCTCGAGCCTACGTTGTATAGTCTTCGGCTCGACCCAAACGCTGACCGAGCCGGAGAGACTGGGCTCCAGACCGTGTTGTCATTTCAATGACGTCATCACGTTTGGCGCCAAATCAAATGGGCGTGGAAGAAAACGCCTGGGTACTAGCCTGTGCAAACCGGTGGCCGGGTCTCTCCCGGCGCCCACCCGTGCAAACCTGGCTGAAGTTCAAGGCAATTGTACTGTAATACCGGTCATCTGTGAACGCTTCGATGCACTGTGTCTACCGTGGAATCACGGAGCGATCAGTGTTAAATTTGTCACTGTGACACTAAACAAAGCCATTTTCAATGCACGACGGAAGCCAGTTTGCTGTGCGATACTGACTGGAACAGAAGTGTTGTGATGAAGTCTTCGCTGAACTGTTCAAGGTCTGTATGGAATAACTGGATTTTAAGTACTAGGAGTTTTGAGTCTTTCTCATCACGCTATGCCACTCGGATCTGTTGCGAAATCAACTACGGGTGTCCCTCGTTTTGAGATCCTCTGAAAGCTAACAGAGTTAGCCAGAGTTGTTCAGGAACTTACGCGTAAAAAATCACGTTGTCGGTATAAGTATATGTTGCATTTTTGCCTGGGTTTTACAATGTTAATTTGGAGTAAAGGCCTGAACTGGACGGCGGGACAGGTATTAGCCTATTGTTTCAGAATTGCAAGACTACTGCGTTCGTTGGTTCTCTCCGGAATTTTTATAGGAATTTTTATAGGAATTTCACTCCATTATTTGATGCAACTGACTATCAAAGCTGCCCAGTTGTTCCTGTCCGGCGCTAAAACGGCACCGCGCCTGTGACAGATCCAGCAAACTGAGTTAGTTTACTGGAACCCTTTTCTTCTTCGTTAGTTGTTAATAATTCATCGTTCCGCGCTTCAAGTTCCTTTTCTCCGACAGTTCCCCAAGAAAATTCCCATTCTTTCACTTAAGTTGTGAAAACTTGCAAACTTTGGAGATAAATGCGTGAAAATTATCTGTCTGTTGTGTTATGGGAGGAGAAAAAGCGTGCAATCTTGTTCTTGCAGTTCTGGCCCCTCGCGTATTCATTTAGCAAACAGTCTGCCTGCACCAGTTAGTACTGGTGTACACTCACACAAGAACCACAGAATTGTCCATTGCACCAGAATCAAACACTTTCTCTTTTAATTTTAAAATCTGTGTGAAGTCGCAGCAGCTTCACAGTAGACCAAAAACTGGACAGCAATAAACCTTGCTCGTTGAAAACCGAATTTATAAACCTAAACAGTGGCAGAAACAAAAGACTTGATCGCAGCGAGTCCGGCATTGCTTAAGTCAATCGTGTTCTAATTTACGCACAGATTATTTGTTTTTCTATGCTCCTTTTTGGGGTGTGCGGTGTATAGTAAGTCGTTACAGTCAATAGAGTTAAAGTTGACTGTGATTACAAGCAGGTTCTAGGTATGGACCCGGAATTTGTCTCATTTGGGATGAAGCCCGTTTTATCACGAAATGTGCTTTCAAAGTAGCTCGCCACTGACAAGGCGTTAACTTTTCTTCAAGCCGAATTCTGCATCAGATCATTGTGTTAAGTCTGCTAAATGAATATGCGAGAGGCCACTGTGTATTAACAACTGAATTTTAGACCGTTCATTTTGAGTCCAAGAGTCGCCTCAATGATTCACACGGGCTCGGTGACTTGATTCACGTGTGTTGTCTTAGCATATCGTGGACACACGGGTACCCTGAAGCTAAATAAACTGATTAATGGTCCAAAGCAAAATCAGTTCGGAAATCAGGTCAGCTTTCATAAAAATTATCGTGTCAACTAGAGCAGCTCGAGATCAGTCAGATCATTTCCTGACACGACTGCGCAGCGACAAACATCGCAACAAGTTTTTCCGTTTTCTATCGGTCAAATTTGTTTAAAGCAATGCTACTTAATTATTAAAGGAAAATCAGCTTTGCGACTTAAACATTTTAGCATCAGAAGGTTAAAAAGAACACGCTGTTAATCAGCCTGGGTTTTATGCAATCGTAGGATGTAAGCTGGTCGCTTGTTTTGCAATACGTTTTCGTCTCATTACGGGGAGAATTTTCCACGCTCTCAAAAGTGTGTTCAGCTGAATTTCAAAGTGTTCCTCAAAATTACGTGCTGGTAAATTGATTTTAGCAAAAAGCTGAAACAAAACGAAACTGGCTAAGCTATAAGAGCCCCCCAAATGAGCGATTACATCGGGTGTGGTCTCAGTGCTCTGCTCAAATTACACAAAAATGCTCCTATCCTGTTAGCCTGATATGTGCTACGAACAATACCACTTGAAACTGCCGGCACCTGGCTCTGCTGGCTAGGGTTTCCCGGGATTTTCTAGATTTCATCTGCGAGGCGAAAACAGAACTGAACTAAGTCGTTTCCGCGCTACTATATAGCAGTGAGTCAGCATATGCATGTTTTTAGTGGAGACATGCAGAAATTAACCAAAAAAGCCTAGCTATGGCGATAAAATCCTTGGTATTAGCTGTCTTCTTCTTGTAAAAGACCATGCAAGACCTGCCGTGCTACCGGTGTTCGTTTACAAAAGTTTTATGCGATGAAAACCAAGAAACCCTGCTGGCATGTAATATTCATGAATCCATTCTTAAGAGATCCAAATATTCGGAGAGCAATTTGTACTCGAGAGATGGCTTCCTTCCAGGTCTAAAGATATTTTTCTGTCAAAGAAAGGTACGAGATCTTGGTGACCATGCGAGAACAAAATGCGGCGCCCTGCAGCTGCTGAAAGTAACCAGGTGGGATTTACATTGTTCGCGCGCGAGCCCAGTGAAATTGCTGATAACTCAACTTGCAAATTATATTATGGTGATCTTTGTGATTCTACACCTATTTACAGCTTGCATCATTTCATTTTAAGCCGTTTCCTTGAGCAGCAGCTTTCCTTTTCAAGATTTGAATAAAGAAAAAATTCAACGAGGAACGGATGTATGCCGATATAATTACTATTAATAGTGAATTTTGTTGCGTGGTTTAAAATTTGCTTTAAGTGGGGTTGCACATTTAAATGGCTTCCGGGAATAAAAGGGTTGAAATTGAGTTCTATTCCTGGCGTAGAATTCAGAGGAAAAACCAAAACACAGAGTGCGATTGTAGCTATTTAGTTTCGACATGGAAATAGTTTTTTCTTTCCGCGTGCATAAGGCTCTTCAAGTTTAATTTTCGTTTCACACAAGTGAAAATTATAATTACTAGCCGGCTGTTCTAAAACATTGTGCACGTGCTTCAATTCCACGAGCTTCCTGAAAAATTTGCATGGAAAGACAGTAAACAATGGACGTGTAAGCAAATTTACTCGATAACTCGATTGTTCTGTGAGCGAAGCAAGTTTTGAAATCTCCGGAGGCCTTGTTTATTTCCGTTCCATTGTCTGCGCAAAAGCAGTCAGATAGTCCAACAGGTGTCCCGTGCAAACCACAAAATGAAACAAAATACGCATTCCCAAAACCTCCAAGGACTTCAAAACAACGCAAGACTCGAAACAACCTTCTATTTGTGACAGATCTATTTTTGTGTTGAGCAGGATGTATAATGCATGTAGTCGATTCCAGAAGAGATGGCCGGTTCGCAACTTGAAAACAATAACAGCATTTCGATCGTTTCTCGGCTAAAAGATTTGCAAACTGTCCAAGATTCACGTCAAGGGGAATTCCACTCGAAAACATCAACAAAAGTCCCAAATTTCCCGCGGTATGTCATTTGGACTTCCGTGTGTAGGGTCACTTTGCACTTTCAGCACTTTCGTACAGGCAAGTGTCATATGAGCTAAGTAGCAAGTATTGACGATCACGCTACCCATATTTAGAGCCCTATTAATAATATTTGTGTCCACAAAAAGTTGGCTTCGATTCAGCATTTGTGTTTCTTGTCTCAGTAACGCCGAGGCAAAGTCCACGCAAGCTGGATGCTCGTGATTTTAATGTTTTTCTCTGCTCCGTTTTCAATGCGGGTACCAGAAAGAATCACAACAGCACACGGCGGGTTGGAAACACTAGTGTTCCCGGGTATTGTTGTATTAAGGCATTTAATAATTGGATGCTTCGGAATGCCTTCGAAGGACTCAACTTGACCTACAAGATACGTTCTAGAATTCTTGATCGAAAATAAATCGTGATGTAATTGCAGCACGAAGCGGAACATTTGGAGTAAGGGATCGATCCTTATTTGGGGGCAAATATTTGATATGGTATTCCTGTTGCTACGCATTTGCAATAAAGTTAACAATACAAAGCGAGTATATTTTCCTGTTCCAGGGCTCATTAATGACTTCTTACATTGCATAGATCCGTAAAATTCCTGACTTAAGCTGAAGGCATTCGAAATTTCTGCAAAAGTGTCAACCTAGTGGCGCTACTAAGATGCATGTCTGCACGCTTTCAGTTCGCACAGGGTCAAAACTCCTCGGCGTGTGTCAAATTACGTATTGGCTTTCGAATGTGCTGGGAAAGCGGATGACGTATCGAACACTTCCGTTCGTTTCCGTGAAGCAGCGACCCAGAAAGCGAAAGCTCAGCCCATCAGACTGCATGCAAAATCTTTAGTTTCCGCAAAAATTGACTTGCGTTGCCGCTTTGTTAACTACAATCCGGCTGCATTCCGAGAAATTTTCGTTTGCACCGCGCTTGATCCGTGCAATGTTTACCTCAAATTGATGTTTTGAGTGACAGTTATGCTGAGAGCGGAGGTCAATGGACGGTTAGATTTGGCGCGGAACCGCATTGTTTATATTTTTAGTGAAATCTGACTCATGTTTTGTTGCCCACCCATTCCCAAGGGATTTCTATGGCTACACTGATTGGATCGTGGGCGGGAAGTGATTGTATGCTGATGTATGACGTAGTTCAATAGCCAGTTGTGAAAGGCCCCCGGTTGACGAACGTAGCAAAAGCTGGAAACTCCAATACTCAGAAATTGTGAGGGAAAATATTTGCGATATTCTTGTTCCAATTCGTCGTCAAGACTGCGATCGAGCACCAGAGAGTGAATCTGAGGTGTTTCATAAGCGATCGAATGTAGAATTTCGCGAAGCTAGCAAGTTTCCGGTAAGTAAATGTCGTTTTCACCTTCGAACGCGTGGAGAAGTTGGTTTTCTGTTGTGTCGTCATGTCGGCTCGCGCTACGTGTAAGCTTTGGGCTTGTTTACTCTTTCAACTTGGCTGTTGATTCCTCGGACGATTTCATTTCCTCTGAGATTTTCAGCCAAGATGGGAGTGTAAGATATGTGTTGTGTGAATTGCACGCGTTTTCTTTATCAAGGAAGCTGCATGTTTATTGACGGCCAGTTTAGCAGTATTTGCATGAAGAATACACACGCCGCTTTGGTGGAATTGTCGGTGTGAAAACTTTTCCTCTAAACAATAGTTCTCTTCGCCATGCAGAATGGCGCTCTTTATTGTAACCTTTGTGGAAAATGTGATGTTTTGGCTACCGATCTATGTCCTGAAAGAAAGAACCAAGCTTATTTCCTTGTTTCGTTTTTGCATAGATTCATTTATATCGTGAAGCTGCTGAATTAATACGTAGGCAGTGACTAAATTCATTTCTTTCTCTTAGGACTAGCACTGTGTTGTTTTCTTTGTAGACTGGTTGTTCCTTTTTTTCTTGCTTAAACGTCGCGCTGTTGAAAGATGCTCATCTGGCTTGAAACTAAAATTATTCACCGATCACTGCAATGTTAACCTTTCATTGTCTCGTGTTTCACGTTGAATTTTTCTCCATCGTTCAGAGTCTCCCTGTTTTTTCTCGTGACTCTGCGTTCTTCTGTTACATCATATCATTCGCATAAAAGGACAGTTTTCAATTGCATTTGCTTGTCACGAGGACTAGAAATCGTGTTACGAACGTGTTCTATCCTGCCGGGGTCAGTCACAGCCAACCCTGAATGTAATCAGTTATCGAACTCCAATACATACAATACGGGTGCTATTTTTCAAACGTGCCCAAATAAAGTGCGTGCAGAATTAGCGGTCTGTTTGGATTTGCTTCTTCAGAAACGGAACGTTGGAAAAATTTCAAGAAAATTCGAAGTTCAAGCCTCGCCAAGGTTTCAGTTTTGTCTTTCTTTTAAATAACAATGTGTTCTCAGGTCGTGTTTTATTGATAACCTTTCTGTTCGCTTTCTTTATAGTTTCTGCTGACGAAAGTGAATTACGTCTTTGCTTGTCCGCGTCGTTGCCTCGGCGCTCGTGAGATAACTACTATCGGACACGCGGGAAAAACTGGTAGCGTTTCACGGTATGTCGTTTGAGACTTTTCCTTGTGGTAGCCCAGAAGCTGAAAGCCCTGAAGAACCTGCTCCGTCGCTTTACGTTGAAAATCCCGACGAGGAACACGAAAGACTGCTTATCAAAAAGCCGGTGAGCGCAGAACCGTCCAGGCTCGCCGAAACGGCAAATATTGAAGATCAGATGATGAGCGAAGATGAAATCGCTCAAGTAAATGCTAGTGGCGATGCGTTGAAGCTAAAGAACCAAGAAACAGAGACGTCTGGCCAGACTAAAAAGAACACCGATGAGTCTGAACGGCGCATTGTGGAAGGCAGTAAAGTTTACGAGAGCTGGATTCAGTTAAATCAGTTAAATTACGGAAATCCGGCGCCTGGCCAAACGCATTCCGCAATTGCGATCGATCGCAAACAACAAGGCGAATTAAGCTTATCTAGCAGAATTCTAGATGCGGATCGCGCCAGCGTCATCATTAAAAGAACGAGTAAAGGGCAAGAGGAGGTCGAATCGGACTCCGACAATGAGTCACAAGATACAACAAGAAAGATCAGTGCGAGCGAGCTTCGTTGTGACGAGAATATTTCTGGTGTGGATGCGAACGATGACAAACTGAACTCACTCTCGCATTCGTCGCGTGCACTTTATTATAATTATAATGCACACCACGAGGATGTCAACAAACTCGAAGACAAAGGGAATGCTAAATTGCAGAACATTCGTGGTGAGTTTATCCGAGGTGCACATGGTGAAACGAAGGCTGTTCCGATTTATTATATGCCTGCTGGCACGTATCCACACATGGTCGCCGCTATGGCTGGAGGAAATGCTATCGGCAACACAAACGGGCTTCAAAGAGAGCAGCACTTTGTGCATGCAGGCACAAGTGAGGTGAAGCGATTTCCCGGTCAGCGCATGGATTACGTTTCAGGTAGACCAGAACAACAAGTCCCTGTGGCTACAAGCACCGTGAACACTAATGAGGGGAATGTGTTTGGTAACTTGCAGCATGGCGCTACTGGACTGCAATATGTGGACAGGCGTCTTGTGCATGCAGGAGGCTATGCTGTGGTGCCTGGTATTGGACCCGTCAGAGTTATCGATGGGATGTATTACCAGGGGCTTCCCATGGGGGGTGATCAGAACCGGTACGAGAATTTTGGATCAGTGCCTTCATTTGTACCCATGGGCAATATCCAGGCTGACACAACAGCCTCTCAACCGCAAGCTCAGCTGACTGTTTCATCAGCTTCCAATACAGATCCAGTAAACCAGCGAGGTCAAGAAAAGCTGCTAAGTAGGTGTCAAGTAGGCTTTTAGCTATTATGTCTGCAGATCCATTTAGATCTGTGCTAATATAAAAGAATTGTTTGCACCCCAATATTGCACTCGGTTTCCTGCCATACCAATATAGTTTCTGATTGTGACAAAATCACCTCTACTGTTGCACAAAGTGGACTAATTAAGCCAGCTTTAAATTCAGGACCACTCTCGTTAATTCTGTGTCATTGTTCCCCCAAGAGACCTTGCATGGTTCACTTGCCACAAAGATCCTCCACCTTTTGTATTGTTGGGGAATGTGACAGGTTTAAGCCGTGTGTTAATATTTTGCACCCAGCTTGGACTCTTCCTGCATGCAATGTTAAAAAATAACTCAAAAACGTTTTGTTTTCCTCTGTGCAAACCCTGAGATAGCTGTGATAGTATTCTGAGAGTTACCAAACCTTTTTTCCAATCTTGGTTGACATCTCTGTATGTGCAATGCTTGGAGAAGGGTTAAAACAATGTTTTCGCTGTGAGTGTTGGAGATTCTGAAATTTTATCCTGTTTGGTCATAAAATAACTCATTTCAATCAATTTATACAAAGCCTTCAATGTGTAAACTAACATCACATTCCTAAATTTTTCGAGTGAAATGTGAATTGCACTTACAGCTTGTGTATATTGATTTGAGAAAATATCTATGGTTAACTATCTTATTATTTGCATGATTAGTCTCCAATTTATGATGGTTGTGTTATGACATGAAAAAATGACAAATGGAGTTTGTCTGGAGGGCAGATGCTTCAAACTCATTGTGTACACAATGACAGAGACTGCTAATCTTCAGATGTGTTAAAATTGCGACAGCATAAACTTTCAATATCAGATTTTTCTGAGTAGATATGATAAGCTGGAGCAATACAAAAATAATTCCTTTCATTTGTGAATCAAATCCTAAAAAATATTGGTCTGTTCAATTATCATTAATTTTATCATTAGTCAGCGTAGAAATTAACAATTTGGTGTTGATTTCTTTTTTTTTTTGAGTTAACCAAAAAATACTTGGGTAAAATAGATCAAATAGATTTTAGATATGTTGCTTTTGACCTCAACTTTGAGAGGTTTCATCAGCCAAAGGAATTTTCCTAACTTAGAATCTGTAATTTGATACATGTATCTAATCACATCAGATTTCATTTTTTGCAATGAATTGTCTGCAGTGTGAATGGCTGTTGCAAAGATCCCATGCTTTCAACTTAAATCACGGAAAACATTACCAGCACCATGTGGTGTCAAAATTTCAATCTAACATGCCATTGGACTGCTGCCTGATTCAGAAAAGCCATACATTTTGATTGATGCATGTTTTGTGGTGAAACATAGCTTGTAAGTTTCATTTTTCAAATTCTGCAGATAGTACCAAGCCTTACACAAGCCCTGTTCATCCTGAAGTTTCACCAGCATCCAGCTTGGAGGAGAGAAGATCGACAAATTCTCCAGCTATAAAAAGCGACAGCAGTAGCCCGGCTCCCCCAGCTGGAGAAGACCCTGAAAACAAAAAACACACTCAAGCTAAAGTGAAGGGCAAGCCAAAGCCAACCACCGGGACTGCAAAACCAGAAATAAAGTGCGAGCAATGTGGGAAAACATTTGGTTCCTCTAGCGCTCTTGCAAAACACAAACTTACTCACAGTGATGAGAGACGATATGTTTGCTCAACCTGCGGGAAAGGATTCAAAAGACAGGATCATTTGTGAGTGAATACTCCTGTTCATATTTTTTACATAGTAACTTATTAAAAATATTGCTGATATTTGATGTTACCGGTGCATCCTATTGAGCAGATGTGCTGATTGTTGCTCTGATCAGAGTTGGACCTAAATTTCTTGGTCACTGTAAAGTATTTCAGGATCAGATTTTCTACAGCTGTTTTAACAATATCAACACAAAGTAGTGAAATTCAATCCTTGGGGATGAAATTATGTTGTTAGTAAAAATGGATTGTTTTCTTGGCGTAGAATATTTTGAGCTCAGAGAAAAATGTGATTTAACATGTAAATAAGAATGCCACTTGAATAAATGGTTTACAGAAAGAGAAAATTATGAGAGATGTAATAGAGAAGCCAGCTTGTTTTGACGGCAGAAGATCAATTAAAAAAAAGATTGCTAACATGCTTATGCTTGGCAGGGGGCTTTGCAGCTCAGTTACAACTCACAGTTGATTTATAAAACATTCATAAGGTCTGTACCAGAAATAAGATTATAACTAAAACTATATTAATTTTAATTATTCCAGAAATGGACACATGGTTACACATCGTGACAAAAAGCCATTTGAGTGCAGCTACAGCGATTGCGACAAGAGTTATTGTGACATGCGCTCATTGCGGCGACACCTTGAGAACCACCATACTGCTAATGTGAATGGCGTCAGTGATTCTAGAACACCTGGTTCAGGAAGTCCCAGCTTGAATTGCAGTGAAAAGCTACCAACAGGTTGTAACAGTGTAGTCAGTAATGAGCGAGTGGACTCACCCAGAAATTTATCAAAACTGGCCAAGGGTAGACCACTGAAGGACAAGACGGATCACCTCCTAGTCAGTGGTTATGATAGCGGTAGGAGCTCAGGTAGATCAACACCTGGAAGCACCCATGAGCCTAGTGCCCCCCGTGAAAGGCCCAGTGATTTGCCTCTGGAAGGAGCAACATTAAATTTGTTACGAGAACGAAACAGTGACAGCTTTAGCTCAACTACTTCGGAGGATGGAGTTGGTCACTCTGCAGAACAGAGCGTACCAGAGAAAGTAACTGATGCGTCTACACCTCAGTCGGCAGTTGACTTATTAAAGCAGGCTGCCGATCGTGTCAAAGTGCAGCAGACCTCACGCAGTGCTAACGAAATGTGGCAAGAAAGGTTCCAGCAACAACCCTATATGGTGTATCACCCAGATGGAAATTCTTATCAACAATGGTACCCCACGGCAGTATATGCCCAAGATCCACGCTTTGTCTACCAGTATCACTCCATGTTTCCACCAGCTGTCTATCAGGTACCTGTTAATCCTGTCAGTGGTTTAGTTCCTGACTCACGTCAAAGGATGATGAGTGACTCGGAGACACCCACTGAGATGACAAAGACAGTTGGAGTGTCAACCCAGGCAACGCCATCACCCTCCCAAGAGTACCGTGCACCCGATACTATGCAGGCTGCATACTTCAGGCAACAGCAAGGTGGAAGAATTGCAGGGACCCCTACTGATCCTACTGCTGTTGCTGTGGCAACTGCTAAAGAAATAGGACATTACCGATATGCTGGGGAGAGTTGCTATGGGGTGCATCCTTCAGGGACCCAATGGCAGCCAGTAAGTACTCTTAAAGTCAAGCTGTTTTTTTCCTTTGTTTTTTTTAAAATATTTTTTGAGATAAGTGAAATCTCTCACCTAATTTAGTAGAAACACCTGAGGGGTATGTGGAGAATGTGGAGGTGGTGGCTTCGTGGTTAGTGCGCTCACCTATGTGCTGAGCGCTCTGGGTTCAAAGCCTGGCTAGGGACATCGTGTTTGTTTTCTTGAGCAAGACACATAACTCTCACAGTGCCTCTCTCTGCCAATCATGTATAAATAGACACTGCTGAATTTAATGCGTGAAAATTTATTTTACATGCTCATATTCAGACTGGATCAAATTCAAAACAATGAAAATCTGGTTATCACTGTATTTACTTAAGATTTACCTATTTAGTTCTTGTGTTTTTCTTGTCTCTGTTTATGATTATTGACTTGTAATTCTGGAGTATCACTGCAGTTCTTTTGAAAAGTTGTACCAAATTTCAGGCCAAAAGACAAAATTTAACACTCTATGACTGGTAAAGCCTATCATAAAGCCCAGTTCCAGACTAAAGCAGCTGAAAAAACAAAACAAAACAAAACAAAAAAACAACAGTAACTGCAGCAGTGCTTTACGAGAAAACATTTTAGAATGCCAACATCTCCAAATTTTTAATTCAACCAAGACAGAGAACATGCATGAAAATTACCCAAGGCTGATGTGGCTTCCTCTCTAAATATTGTAATTTATATTATTTTATTAAATATTCTACGCTACACAGAGAAAAGCACATTTTTCATGTCCAGTTCAAGGTCAACTTTATTTTAAACTAGCTTTCCATTTTTAGCTTTTCAACAATTTTGAGCCAAAAATGTTCTTGAATGATAGCTTTAAGTTTTGTTTGTATTCCGCCATTTGCAGATCTTTAATATGTAAAAGCTAAAAGCTTTCCATGATGTATGAATGAACACACTGCATTAGCTTTATCTACCTTCTTTTTTTGTGGTGTTTAGTTTCTTTGCATTGGTAATTCATCTGAAGTGTTGTCTCTTTTCTTGACAGTAATGACTTGACTATTTGATCTTGCACAGACATCATGTATGACTGTGCTGGTATATTTTTTCCTTTTCTGTGGGCATTGTGCATTTTAATTTTAGCATGATTCTAAATTTGT
>Ga0126338_10000949_pt1 | contig 17575 bp, 18 predicted proteins | sample OrbCmetagenome_2_FD_92529 | JGI IMG/M metagenome (GOLD analysis project Ga0126338, IMG submission 92529) | Coral microbial communities from Petempiche,Puerto Morelos, Mexico - Orbicella C C metagenome | ecosystem: Host-associated > Invertebrates > Cnidaria > Coral | place: Petempiche,Puerto... | reverse complement strand
TTCTCAAACTCATTATCAATTCATCAAGTTTAAACAAAGGAAATCATGACCGTGAACGTGTTTGGATACCTGATCTTAATTAGCATACATTTTTATGATTTCATTTCTCTGTTTTCTCCTTAGTTTTAGTTTCGATTGAGAAGATTTATCAAACAATCAAGACAGTGTTTGACCACATTTCCAAACACCTTGAAGTTCCATCAAAATTACTCTGCTAAGCGTTGTATTTTCAACTCTTTTCTCAGTGTTTGGAAATGTAGTCAAACACGGCCTTTCATGTTTGATATATTAAATCAACATATTATAGAAAAATGGGGTCAAAAAAAGGAATTTTAATCAACGCACCTTACACCAAGAAATTTAGCTTTCTCTCCAGGCGCTGTGCATTGAGACTCAACAAACAAGCTCTGTACATGACCAACTGACAAAACAGTTGCGGCAACTACCCACGGCAAACCCAGCAATGAACAGATACCAATGATGATGGCTACAAGTAGGAGATCAAGATGGTAACCAGCTCCTTTCTGCAGAGGAAAACCATGATTACATTAGCACATTGATTCCATCCTGTGTGATTAACTATCTTCTTACACAGTTACTTTATGAACCTGAGTGTTTATCCAACTGGGATTCACACACATTGACACATGACCCTCCCCTGCTGCTCCATCAACAAATCTCAATGCTATACATGTACCATCTTGGCTAAAATGCAGAGAAAATGAACAGGTAACATACAAGCATCGTACTGTACAAGGCATACCTTAAGTTTATGTTCTCTTCTGTTCACGATCAGAGCTGTGATCTGTTGATCCATGAAAACTAAAATAGTTGCAAGTAATGCTGGGATGGCTGCGGCAGGAATCGTCCACACAGGGTTCTTGCCCAGTGGAGGGATCACCCATCCCCTCTCCTTGGCATTTGTGGGTTGGAATTTCAATGGAATATCAAGCTTTGGTGTGTTGACACCAAATGCAAGGTCTACACCAACCATTATCATTATACTTATTAAGATGGCAAAGTCTGAGACGACTGCACGGACCTGTTATGAGAAAGAAAAAAAACATTGATTGAACAAATTAAACATTGGTAGATTAACTAATTTTTCAGTGATTCTTCTGGTGACTAAGGTAAGGACTTAATCACTAGCTGATAAGAAAACATCTTTGCTTTTTTCCTTCCAGGTTGTTTTTCTGTTTAACAGTCATCACAAGTTCACCACTATACCTTGCACAATCTCCCATTGAATAGTCCAGGGGAACAAGGGATGTCGCATTGATAAACTTATTAATCATAGAAGGTGACTTTATTGTCATCTGCAATCACTGTAACATGAATTTCAAAAGAATCTCACCTTTGTAGGGAAATAAGAGCTGGTACGGAATCCCTTCAGTGAAATAGCCAAGAAAAAGGTTCCAAGGGCGAGGATAACAGACAGGAAGAACACATTATCGTGACATGCATCTCCCACAAGTTCACCGCCGTATCTCGCACAATCTCCCATTGAGTAGTCAAGGGGAGTAAGGGTGGTCGCATTGACAAATGATGTGTTTGGCGATGAATGGGATGAATGCAAATCATCAGATTGCTTTGGCAAGCACAGGCAAGAATGTTCTTCCATGTAACCGTATCGTCTATAATCCGAATCTGTTGTGGGAACAGGGCTATCGTGCAGAACGTGGAACAACTTTTTGAAACCCTCGACAATGAAGATCAGTGCAATTAACGTGGCAAAGGATTCTTCAGTGAAACGGGTGAAGTATCGCACAAGCGCACTGGCGTCTGTTATCACCAAGACAAAGCAGTACAGCATTGTCCAAATGCCAATCCACAAACGGAATGGCAGATAGTCCATGCCGAATTTGTCACAAAATGTGTAAAGAATTTCTTCAAAGACTAACATAGGACCAGTCGCACCTAGAATAATAAGAGGCTGACCACCAAACAGAGAGAACAGAACTCCACCAATACCTCCTGCGAGAATTTGCTCCATTGCAGCCTACAATGAAAAAATATATACTGTATGTACAAACATATATAACTAGCAAAGAGGAACAATTTTCTCTAGATGTCAAAAGGAGGGCAAAATCATCCTCAAAGCCGCAAAAATCAGCCACACAGCAAGTCAATTTGCCTGGTGCCCAGCCCTGATTAAAATCCACAACAAACAATTTTGGAAGCTCTTCTAAAATTACTGTTATGTTCAACAACAACAACAAGCTTTATTTCCCCTTGGTTTAACAAAAAATATTTTTACAAAGTAAGTTCTGGACAAGACTTGAACCAGATTTTGCTTCTGGAGTCAGCTGCTAATTGTGTACATGCAGGACCACAATTTTCAAGGTGTTATATAGCCCAAATGAGCACATGTACCATGTGCATGTATGAGCTGCCCCATTGGAAGGAATCAGTGTTTTTGTTTTACACATAGAGAAAATAAGTTTTAAAGGTAAGAACAGAGTACCAGTAATGGGCCCTATGCATGATCCAGTCACATGGTGTGGAATTAGCCATGTTGGGAAGCAGGTTACACAGTGGGACATCAAAAACAAAGGAAAGTCAGGCTGGACTGGTGATAGTTTCTTTGTTTTTGATGTCCCACTGTGCCAACTTGCATCCCAGCATGGCTGATTTTGTATTGTGTGACTGGATCATGCAAAGGGTCTTTTGCTATTTGGACAAGCTCCATTAACAACAACAACAACAACAACAACAACAACAACAACAACAACAACAACAACAAATGAAATCAGCAGGTTTGGTTCAACTTGCTGTAAATATCTGTTAACAAGTAAAGTTAAGCTTGAAATTGCTTTATTTCAGAGCATAAGGATTTCTGGGACTAATGCTAACAGCCATGACATTATTGGAGAGTTATTGTCTTCAGAACTTTTGTACCATTAACAGTATTTCCTATAGGGGGCTCCACTATGACAATAATTACTGTTAAACCCTGGATCATTGGATAATGCAATTCAAGAGCTTTCATTGGCTTAGCCATCATGGGTTATAAGCCATTATGCCATGCGCCACAAATATGGTAGGTGTACACATGATTTTTGGGGGCATTTTTATTTTTATTTTAGTCTAGCTTTCTTTATTTTGGAGATAATTTTTATTCCACTCATGCTTGTTTGACATGAGATGATTAAAGCCATCTACAATTTTATATCCAACACATGCTTGAGGAATAATTGTTGATTATATTAACATACTGAGGTTCAAAGAACTCAAATTACCATATTCTTCCCTGTCTTTGTTCCCATTAACCCTCCAAATGTAATGATTGGTGTGAGACAAGCAAAGTAGATAAAGATGATTGACGCAATGCACTGAGGGTTGAGGGCATCCTTAAAATCACTCCAGTACCAAGGAGCTCGGCGCCTGATATCAGCAAGAAGACCTCCACACAACCTATCGGGTAGTTATTAATAATTATTTGTACTGCACCATTACTTTGGGCAAGGCTTATGTACCCCATGGTGTAACAAGAAGGAATGATGACAATTACTTTGGATAACAGCTAGATGACTAGTCACAGTTATTGTTTGAGCCATCCTCAACACTTTTCTCCACAACGGGAGAATTTCTTTTCAGCAGTTAACTAATTGGAAGACATCGTAAGACAAAGTTTTAGCCAAATAAAACACAACTGATGTAAAAAACACTGTAAACATTTCCATCATACAAAGTCATGTAAGTATAACAAGCCTGCGAGTTCAAGGAACCTAAGAGCTTCTTGGCAAACTGTAACTGTCAGAACATTTCATTCCGTCATTATGCACTCATATTACTATCTAACTTTTTTTTTTCCTCTAACCTTCCTGTCTTCTGAAGCTGTTCTTCTCTGTCGCCCGCAGGGTCATGCTCTTCTTCATCTCCATTACCTGCAGATTTAGCTGACTCAAGCCGTTTACCCTGTTCAGGTATCACATCAGGGGGTTCAATACGGATAGAGGGATCCCATTCACCAGGCGGCAACACCGTCACCTGAAAAACAATTTAAATAAAATTGTAAGAGTATAAAAGTCAAACCCTTTTACATGAAGAATTTTCCAGAACTTGCTCAGACCTTCAGTAGATTTCCTAATTTTAAATGCCTAAGCTGCCTTGCAAGTGTAAGAACAATATTATTGCTCTTCAATAAATTCTTTGACACATTTTGCAAATATTATTAAATTTTCAAACTAAATGCAAAATAAGAAAAAACAAACAAACAAACAAACAAACAAACAACAAACAGTCCAAAGTCCTACGCTCTTACAAGTTGAGTTAGATCGATTAAGACTACAAAGGGCAAAAAACATACCTGCATTAGGAACTCATCGATTCCAGCCAACAAGTCTTCACGGCAGTGAGCCTTGTAAGCAACTTGATGAAAAACCTATCACATAAACAACATGTCAGTTACCGTACTTAAGCAATATTAAAACAAAAGAATTGAACTGAATACCTCTCAGAAGAGGACTTCTCCTTTAAACAGTAGGTCATGTCATACCAAATGGCAAAATAATGCACAATGCTTGCAACAAAATACATTATTTTTATCACTCTTCTAAGCATTACCCTAACATGTAAGCCTTGAATGTTGACCTGTGTTCTGTAAACAGGATGATCTACCAACATGAATTTAACAAACACTTACCTCATCAGACATCAGTGTTGCTATGGCACGTCCGACTTCATAGTACCGTCCTGGAGTGCCAGGAGGTCCTAACATGAAAAAGATAAACCGTGTGGGTACTGGCACTTCAGTAAGGTCACCCAGAAGAGAAGCATTCTCCAGACGCACAAATGCAGTCACTGGTTTCTTCAAGAAATCTAACTCTCCAACAAGGACATTGGATGCTTCTGCTCCAGCAGGAATCTTCTTCATGAAGTTGGCATCAAACTGAAATGAGAATCTTGCATTTAGATCAAATGCAAAATGAAGTTATTGTACTTTTAGTATCACCATAATTTAAAACTTCATTCAATAGGAACTTCATGCAACATTCAGAACACAAAATATTCAATGTTTTCAATTGCTTGCATGGTGGTTAAAAGTTTTAAGTAAAGAGATAAATTTGCAAGAAATGCTACAAATAGAAACCATCGTAGATGACAGAAAAAGGCATTAGATATAGCACAAACAGGGTGGTAAATTATCCCAGTCGGCAGTTTTTAATAAAACCAGGATTTCACGGTTAATGATATACCAGAACATCTTTCAAGATAATTCTTGTTTTAGGTTTCATTCCCTGTGCACATTCTCAATGCTAAAATTTTAGTTCACTAGTAGATTTATGTTTCTTACTGAAATTCATTGGGTGGAGAGTATACATGCCCACAATAATTAACCACTCAGTCATAAGCAAAGAAAAGCAAATGGCAAAATTTTGCTAATATTAATCACAGCCTGATCAAAGCATCAAGGCAACCACAAGCTGTTTTGCACCAGCTGTTCTCTTCTGTTTTGAACATTTTGAATTTTAATTAGTACAAGCTGAGCAACAATCAATGAAGTATGATAATGAGGGATAAGACTGCAGCTTGAGTTACCGTTTCTAGGCCAGTATCTGATTCTGATTGCTTCACATCACCATTCTGTCCACTCTCCTTCTCTTTTCCCACTAAATCTGCAGCTGATGGCAAATGAGGGAATTCTCCACCATTGTGATCTTCTGCCACTACCTCCAAGGTTTTAGGAGCTGTTGTCTTTTGCGAGGAGTCTGAACGTTTTAACATTTCACTAAGACCTGCTGATGAGGCTTTCTTTGCAAATGATCCAAAGCTGCTCATGGTAGAACTTTTCTTTTTCGAGGATTTCACCCCCTGGTGACGATGCTTCTTCAAGAGTACTTCGCGAGCTCTCTGTCTGTTATCTTGTTCCAAGTAATTTTTATTCACCATATCATCAAGGACAAGATCTTAGAGTAGAAGAAGAGTCATTACAGATACATTAGACCCTAAAGAGGCTCAATCATGGCATTTTGAGTTATTTTTGCTATGTACAGAATTACCTTCAAAGTGATGGAAACCCTCCAGCGTGAAAATAATAGTATACTAAGATAGGGAAACATTACAAAGATACTAATAAACCATAAAGAAACAAGGATGATCAAGGATGTAGAAGACTGACATGGATTACAAGCGATGAACTTGAAAAATTTAAGATATACTTTTCGAGACACAGGAACTGTGATGTAGCTCCTTTAATCACGCTTTGAAATCAAAAGTTTCAAATAACTCAAATGGAAAATAACACGCAAGTTGCTTCAATCCATTATGAGAATGGGTAAAAGGTTATTCTATCAGATACTAACCTGCAATCTGAGGTAAATTGCTTGCGTTCATGTCCAACAGAACTGTTCCACGTAGAAGGGCACTTCTCAGCTCAAACAGGCTATAGAGAGACAGAGTACCAACATGCGGCTTACTCCAGCGATCTCCACCTTCTTCGACAGCCTCTTCAAATTTCAGCCACCGTGCCATTTCCCTCCACTCCTCATTTCCATCTTTGTCGCATTGATATGTTGCCAACTCCGTGAACATCTTGTGTTGTTCCTGTTCATTTTCTTCACCACCAAGAATAAAGCGTACTTTGTCTATCGGCAATGAGGATGTTGCGGTATCTGGAAAACAAGCATATTGAATTATTTGGTACAGTGGAACCCCATTAATCTAGTCGTCAACAGGCCACAAAAGTCTGGTTATATTCAAGGAGTTCTTTAAACAAGAAAATGACTGACAAAGCTTTTGTTCAGGCCAGAATAAAGTGGCCGCATAATGGTGTGACTGCAATACATGGTTCCACTGTCCCACAATAATAATGGAAAGGAAAGACTTTTTGGAGCCTAGTTGTTAGACAGGTTCACGCATGACTCTGGGTTATTTAGCATGAAGCAGTTAAGTTTTGCCTCTCCCATAAAAATTTGGATCAGATACATGAACTTTTCCATTGCCGGTCATATCCCTCTTAGTTGCTGCAGCACCAATGTATACCCCTGTATGAAGGTCAAGAGTCTTTCTTGAAAGCATAACATAAACACAATGACCCTGGTCAGAATTTTGACCCAGACACCTCAATCTAGAGACCACAATGCTGACCATCAAATAACCACTGATATATTTGGTCCATGTTCACCTAAAATACACCTATATTGCAGGCTAAAATCAAAAACGTCCTGTCTTTTCCTCAGTCCTCCAAAGATCTGGATTGTGATCCAGAATTGATGTCTATGAGATATTTGAACTGATCATCACTGCCTTTTATTAACAGTTATTAACAATTAAAAGCTGAACACCAGAAGCAATTATTATTAATTATAAAGTGGTTTTTAATCAAATAAAGGGAAACAGGGTATTTACAAGCAGGATGGTTGGCTTAAATTAACACAGTCGGTTTGTACATTTTAACGAAAATTACAAGCAAATTTAAGAATAAACCCCATGTAGAGATCTACAAAAACAAACTAAGAAAATACCAGTATCTAGTTGTAGAAGTCATTCAACTAGTTTCCAACACATTGTAAGAACAACCCAGAAAATATAAGGTAGGTAAGATTGCCTCAAAACTGCATTATTATGCCTTCTTTCAGGCAGAGTTAATTGTTAATTGAAAACAACGCGTTAATTATTCCAATCAATTAACTATAGCCCCTGGAGAAAATTTTTCGTGCTACAATTTGTAGCAACAAGATAGGTACATTTTAGATTGGTTATTATGTAACTACAGTGAAACAACAATTACTTGGTCATAGAACGGAAAAGCACAATCAGTTTCAAGGAAGGAATTCTCAAACAATGATAGATTGTGCCTAATGGCCTGCTGTGAGGTTGAACACCGGGAAAAACAAAACTCGATTACAACAACTACCCTTTGAGTAGAGCAACTCAACCATATATTTAAACTGCGTGCTCCAAAAATTCATTCAGAGCTGTACAAGTACATGTACTGTTTACCAAACGACAGGTTACCTTGAAAGCAAATTCAGAATGTACAAAATATATGCGATTTTATTAAAAACCTCAGGTGAAGAAATTCTTGAAAGAAGTTGTTCAAAGAAAAACTAACGTGCCCACAAAACAAAATTTATTATCGCACGTTTTTGCTGCACATATACGAGAGCAATTTTGTGCGTGGTTGATACTTGTGAACATTGGCCACTTCACAATACAAAAATAATTTTCAGTATTTGAGTTTCCACATGGTAGATAAAAGTTCTTCAAACGTCAGACGCACTTGATTGAGGTGAATCGTATATAAGTTAACAACAACGATGTAATGGGGACTTTATATTACGCACATGCTTCACTTAATGAAACTTCAAGATGATAACGAAATCATTGCTAGTCAATGCGATTGATATTTTGGGCTTCAAAAAAATCTACAATATGAGACTGAAGCGTTTTAACCAAGGAGCACAGAAATCAGCTTCTTTCCCTCAGCAATATAAGTTGTAACATGTGACATAAAGAAATGTGAAACCTGAAGAAATCAAGTCAGTTTCGTAATGTTCGATGAACAAGTTACCGGTATCGAAGAGGATTATTGACAAGTAACACGAGATAAAAAAGCTTGTGACAATGGAAAGATTCTAATTTATTCGTACAACACTTTAAAGGTTTAGTCATGTCGATCCATACAGTTTAATAAAAGTTCCACGCTCCGCGTTACAGCGGTAGAAGCAAATTCGCCCGGCCTTGCTACTCACATTTACTCTATAATATAAACACACTTCGCTTAAAAGAATTTTCATTTCTCCCAAACCTTCCTCCTTCAACCACAAAGGAAACGAAAAATCCCCCATGAGATAAAAAAAAACATAATGTATGTCTTATATACATAACCTTTACAGAAATAACCAGCAAGTGTAAACACAATTTCTCACCTGACTCGGTAGAATCGAGTGTGAGGGATCTATGTCTTCGCCGGTGATGGTGATGTCGTTGATGGTGATGGTGTTTTCTCGGTCGCAGAGGAATATGTACTCCTACATAAAACTGGCGATGATCTAGAAGAAGAAAGCAAAATAAACGGGCATGACTTTGTTGAAAATCAACACGTGATGACAAAGAAAACCTCGTCGATATAAAGTGTGCTGTACGTCGCGCGCGCCGGTTCCGGGCAAAACACTACTGTTCGTATTCATGCGTACTTTGATAGTCGAGTTCTCCAAAGTAACCCTTTGTGATAGACACTCCTTTATCCAGGGGCCCAGGGATTTCATCGTAGCTCTAGAAGAAATAACGAAAGTTATAATTTTTCACCCAAACAGCTTGATCACAAATTTTTTTTTTGCTATTCACCGGTTGTCTGATCTCCATGTTTCGCCCTCACGCTTTTCTGTGTGGACCTCGGTTGCGTGCGCGTCGTGTTTTTATTCAGCGCTCAGGTAGACTGGCACTAGCACTTCGATATTTGTATCAAGGGTTTATATCCAATTTACTCTTGCAAATAATTGTAGATTTTGGCATTTGAAAGCGGAAATCTTGCAGCGAAAGCCCATTGGTGCATTCAGTGAAGGTATATCGATGTTCTACGCCGTTTCCTCTTTTAACTGACAGAAAATTTGAGCCAAATTCTACTGTTGACGAAACTGTTGCACGTGAACATCAAGTGTTGTCGCTATATACGCGTCTGTGACTCGCAGGTGGCACGAAACAAACGCATTACCTTCGACCCCATCAATTTCCAAAGTTTTACATACGATATACACCCTCTCTAAATCAACCATACAAAACATTGTGTTTTTCTAGGAATCTAAGATATAAGGAGTGACGAAAGAAAAGATTTGTTCTCCGACCCAAATGTATTAAAGAAAGTTTTCTGTGGAATGTCACGCCATGAAATAAACTATATGCTATTGAATATTCAAAACTCTCAAAACTTTAACAAACTTTAAATTATCCCTTGAAATTAGCAGCACATATAATATAATGCGAATGTACTTTGTACAGATGACTATTTTTTTTTTTGTAGCTAATTTGGAATATAAAATACTATTAAGACAGGAAAAATATTTGGAAGTTTTATTAAATTTTCGAGCTGTACTTTGTTTTTAAAAAAATTGCCCTGCCTAGCTTGAAGTGTTAGATAATAGAATTATACTTTTGAAGAATGTCATAAGATTAAAACGAACTTAACAGAAAACACCGGCTGTTTGCAACCACAATATTCCATACTAAAATGAAATATCAATTATATGACAACCAAGTCATAAATAAATGTTCAAAACAATGTAATTAGTTCAAATGGCTAGTGCAGTGCCATTTGATGAGAGAGAACAAAGGATCTCTCCTGTATCGAGATGTCTTGTGATGTTTTAAGCTTATATAGGAAAGGTATAAAAACTCATGGCAGTTTATATAGATGACCCTTGGTTGAAAACTTGACGTCACGAATTTTATGTACAATACTGGAGTACAGCTGCGAAATATCTCGTTTATCACTCGGCTATAAAATACAGGACCAATATTAACCCGGCTCCTCAATGCCCGGGAACCGGCTCAAAACTTGAGTTTACTTCGACGGTTTTAATAACAAGGTTTGTGGGAAAGGCAGGGAGGTCATTAAGATCTTTCTAAAGAACCTGATGGGAAATCAAACTTCATCCAACATGCTCCAGATTATATCCGTGCCGATCGACGATTCGACATGTCTCAGTTCTCAATCACTATCAGGCTTAACGACCTTGAAGACTCTTGGCTCAGAAGGCAGTCGCCACAAGATTTAAGAGTGTTCAGAGAGAGGTTGTGCGATAGAAATTCGTGTACCTTGTCATGCAATGAACGGGATTACACAACAATGAATTTCTTTAGCGGTCGCTTTTCGTTGTTTGTAATTTTACAACATCAATATCGATAGTTTCTCGCTTTGTAGTCGTGCTTATTTCTTAAATCGGCTTACCGAAAAACAAAAATAATGTTGTAAGCTTATATTTGCCGCAGTGATCAATGGGAATCTTACAAAAGGGGGTTTTGACCAACCTACTCGAACAAGTCCCTATATTAGCCGGCAGAGCGATGTCAACAATATTCCCACTCGCAGACGACATCGCTTCAAAGTGATTCTCAAAGTCTAAAAGCTGCTGTTGTGTACGTAGGTTACCTTGAATATCTATATCTTCAGTTTGCGATTGATAAAAATCCATCGTATGAGGGTCGACGGCCACATCTTCACTCTTTGTGCCCTGAAACGAAAACGGCATACAACAGAATACACGTCTGTTAGCTGAAGAGCACAATCAACTAAATCTGACTAACTGCAGAAACCGGCAACAGAACGTCGTAGCAATATAACCTTCGGAAAGCTTTTATTAGATCTCTTAAGTAATATCTTTCAACCTAATGTAAAAAGCGAGGGATAGGAAAGCTTGGAAACAACTGTTAGGCTCCTATCCAGGCAGATCAAAGATCACAACGTGGGAATCGAAGAAGAATCAGTGAAACCAACATTCCTGGCCGAGTCACAGTTGGAAATCTGATAAACAACTTACCATTCGGGGCCTATATTCTGTCGCCATAGCACTACAGAATATGACACGAACCTCTCAGAAAGACGGTTTGGTTCATTAAATTCAAGAAGCAATAAAACCTCCAAACAAGCGCTTCCCTAATTCTGGGACCTCCGCCATTAACGTTTTCGCCTTTTCGGCAAAGTCCTGTAAAGCTGCCCACCTTTGTAGATGTCATTCAAGAAGTTAAACCAATCAGATCTCAGTGTCACGCAAAAAATATGTAATTGTCTCTTTGTCCTTTGGGTAATTTGTGTAAACTAAACAACAGTGTGTTTTTGCATACGAAAAATTTGCGTAAGAAATGAAATGCATGAACGACAGATTAAATATTCATTGTTTAGAAATGTAACATTGAAGTTTAAACATGTTTGTCAGGCGAGCCTCTTGAAGACACTTACAGGTCTTTGGGAATGCTGTACTTTTAACATGAGTTCTCTGGTTTTAGATTTTGAGGCACAGGTATTTGGGTCGTATTTGATTTTGTGCTTTTTAATTAACGCCGTATTATTGCCGTTGATATTAATCTAGTCCAGCGTTTTTGGTCAATAAATATATTTTCTTTATTTTTTCTTCAATACTCATGATACTGTCCTGAAATTATACTTATCTGAAGGAAATCTACAATTATGGACAATTTCTTTTCTGGTTTGTTTGTATTTTAAGCCAAGCTAGTTCAAATCTATGCAAAATATCAGCGGATCGTTCCATGAAAGATAACCATTTCATTACATTTGGCATTTTGTTAGCTTTTCAGTGATATATTTCATTTTCACCTGTATGTTTACGGATCTAAAACTGATGTCTTATCGAATCTTTTTAGATATATTTTTTTCAGCGTTTACTTCTTATTTCTTCTGGATACTTAAAATAGCTCAGTTGAATTTGCATCTGAATGAATATTTTTTGCTACTTGAACTGTGAAATCATTTCTTGCCTCTACTAAATTTCTTTCATGTTATAATTTAGAAATTCCCGTTGTTTAGTTAAGAGGAAGAAAAACGACGTCTTCTCTAACAATTGGAGTTCTTTGGATAATAACGTCATAGATTAAGGCGAAACGGATGAAACCACGGCAACACATCATCCTGTGTTTTGATTTAAAGGGAAATTGTTGCTTCTGCAAGGACCGTACGTCACAATGCCACCACGGTGATTAAAATGAAAAGTCACTTCCTTAACTTGACGGGAAAAAAACGTGTACTGTGTCATTCGGCTCTGGTCAGTATAGTATAATGGTCACGCAATCTTTTAAAAGTCTCAATACATCGACACGGTCATTGACAGGCATAACTAACTGCGCTGAATAGACTTTCGCTGAGTCATGGCCAAGAAACTGAAAATGTTGCGTGCAATAAGCGTAGCGTGACCTGAGGAAACTGACGTCAATTAATTACGTTCCCGCGAAGCTTGAGTGACTCAACAATACACGGCCCTTAACAACCACTCTACATTCATTAGCTCAGGCCGGTTACTTTTTACAAATCAAAAACCTGTACCTTAAGTTTAATTAAACTACATATGCTCAGCAATCCCTATAGCTTCAATGAAACTTATTAACTCCAAAGGGGCCCGTCTAACTTGCAAGGTCCTCAAATTTGCTCGGTAATTTTTAATTCGGTGGATTTAAGGGAGTCTCGCATAATCCGGGTTAGAGGCCAATACAAGTTGACGTGCTAATGACGAAGAGGTTTTTTCAAGCAGATCGCATCCTTTAGACCTTAGGACCGGGAGTATTTTATTCCGCTTTTATTAAACCGTGACAGGATCTGAGAGAATTCATCATTCCCCGCTTCCCCCCGCAGAGAGAGTGAAACAGAGAACAGAAACAGACGAGAAGAGAAGAGAAATGCACGTTTGTATTTTCCATATAACAGGCACTCTGATTGGATTATATAACGCTCGCTCCGATTGGTAGTCCAATCGCTCTAAAATGGGCTATAAACACGGTCAAGGTTATGAAGGGGCTATGATGGGTACATGCATCACTGCATTTTATTGGGTCGCTTTATTTTATCAAAAAAGAAATGTATACAAGCGTAAAATAATCGAGAAACTGTGGAAGAATTCGAAAGTGCTTATGGTAACCCCTTGCCTGCATCCCAAATAAAATTCACATAAGTTTCGAATTTTCCAATTTTCCCAAATACTTGCCTCAAACTTTCCAGGTTGTAAACACGAGTGCCATGTTAATTTTTTTAATTACAAACAAGTATCAATGACTAAAAGAGCGAATAATCATCACAATACAGTGAACAGGTCAATCGCTTGTGCGATTGATTTTATTTTTTTATCGTCACTTTTTTCAATGAAATGTTTTCACTTACATATAAAGTCCACGCCAAAATAATACGCCAGAAGATTTCCTACTGTACAAATAACTTACTCTGCTAGTCTGACGTGAAAAGGACTGATATATATTACATCTGTGATAAATTAAACGGCTACAAAAGTACCACGAAAAAACAAAAACCAGCAAACTGAATTCAACAGCATTCGGAAACTGCCTTCATGACAAACGATCATATTTGCAGGTTTTAGGCGACCTAAAAACGCAGTGATTCGTACAGAAAAATCGAAAAGAAAAATCAAGGGCAGTGTCACACTATTCACACTTAGAAATTTTCTTGTATGTTCGTGATGAACATGCAATAAAGATGTTAATGACCATGGCGATTTTAGCAACTGTATAGTTGCCATCTCGAGGAGAACTATATTTTAGTTCCGAAATTATTCTTCTCTAGGTAACCGAAACAAGAGTTACCATAATATTTATTCCAAATGTGTTACTTAATTAATTGTCAGCAAAGCTTCACTCATCAACACTCCAACGACACGGATATGTTTCGTGCCCAGTTCCTTCACGCGTGCACGCTTTCTCTGTCCCAGTCTCCCGTCTTTACATAAGGTCGTAATCGTAGCCTTCCAGTTTAGGCAGGCGCATGCGTTGCTCGTCAAACTTTCTTTGTCTTTCTTCAATTTTCTTCTCTTGGCGTATCTCCTGTATGGTGATTTCACGTCCTCGTATAAGTTCACTGCGAGTGTGAGAAGAGACATATCGTTAGAAACAGCTGAGAACTAGGGTCGCAACAAGAATTCGTGGCCTTTTCAGCCGTTGGAATAAGTCCATTTTCGGCTAAATTTACGTTCTTTGCAAAAAGTATGACACAATGTTTCAGTTATGACTGGCAGTTTGCCGGAGCAACTTGTAAATTCAATTCAAATTTTCTCGGCCAAGTTCCGATTGAGCGTTGACAAGTTTTGTTGTCATTTTTCTGGCATAAACTGAGACAATACCACTTCTGTGCAAGAGAGGGAGAGAAAAACAAACTCCATTAAAGCCGACTATCATAGCAGGTGTAGAGAACTTTCACCTTGCCAAATTGAAAACCACACTTTCAAATTGAAAAAGGACACCTTAACTTGCAGAACAAATTTGAATTTTGAAGCGGGGTTTCAAGTTTGGCGATGAGAATTCAACAAGTCGCTAGCATGTCGCAAAGCCTTGACTTAAGTTTTTGGTTGCATCTTTTAAAAAACTAAAACCTTTACCTGAATTCTATTTCGCCATCGTCATTGATGTCTATGAAGTCCATTAAACGATCAAGTTGACGCTGAATTGAAAAAGGAAAAGAAACGGTCATGAATGAAGAAACAGCACCATCAACGACAACCACGACAACAACAAAAACAACAACAAAATCCAAAGGAAATAGCAAATGTAGTAATATACATGTACCTGTGTCATTACAAGCCCGGTTTCTTTAAGACCCGTTTTGAATTCCTCGCGGGATATCCCGCCACTGTGATCCTTGTCAAACTGGTTGAACCAGTCAACCAGGCGAAGCCGGTTATCCTGGATGAAAGTGAGCAGTATTCGCATGCCTGGAGGCATTTCCTGAAACGAGAAAAAACGTAAAAATCATGAATTGAGCACGTGTATGATGACGTCAGGGGCATCCTAAAAGTGCGAGCACTCAAGCAGAATCCTTTTACAGAATGTAAAGGACATGTTAAAATTATTGTCACCGCAACATTTTAACACTTTCGGAGCAAAATTGAGGGGGTGATCTGAGAGCATTTTTAATCGCGAAATTCAAGATGTTGGTTTTGGGGGCTCTTGCCAACCCTTAAATTTGACGACTTAAAACTATACCCATATATTACTCTCAATATTTTACTTAGCGTACTGAAACTTAACAGTCTTTTTATCCTGGAAGTACATTCCCAGTTGTTCGTCGTGCAAGAAATCTCGACACAACGATTATAAATCAACGACACATTAAATTTCATTGTCTGAAAGTTACCATATGTGATGTTGTTCACTAGAACCACTCTCATTTAATAAGAAAAAGTTGAAGGCGGAGAAATTTAGACTTTCAAGGCAGAAATCCTATGAAAAATAGTAAAATATATTAACTGAGTGTCACTCCGGCACCACGGGGAAATATAACGGCAAAACGTATAACTGCCGACAAGTTTTATCAGTTAACAATACAGAAAATTGACGGATATTCACTTTACGTTTATACTTTGGAAAAATAGCATCTGCTCAAGCCTTAAATATATAGCACCTGCCATTTCCGTGCTATTAGAGAAGTAATATTTAGTAAATTGCAGTTCACATTATGCCAACGCCATGTTTAAAACGACCGGCATGTTACGTAACACACAGCTGAGGGAAAGACAATGTTTCCAGTAACATCATCACTTTTATCTTTCGAGCGACGTTTTTTCCTACCATTTCAAAGTTACTTTCGTATTTGAGAGATTAAAAATAGACGTATGGCTGAAAATAAAGAGTTGTCGAAATTTCTTAAACCTTATCTCCAAAGCAAATCCTTGTATTGGCGCTAAAGCTTGTAGGAAGCACTTCTTTGTGGGAGGAAGCTTTATAATGACGCACAATGGAAAGCACCAGTTGCTTTACATTTGTTACGGTTTTAATACGGTTTAATATCCAGATATTAGAATGTCGGTTTGAAAAAGAACTCATACTGGGTTTTAGAAGAAAATAATCAGCTACCATTGCTTTGGTTTTAACGAACACTTTCAAGTTTGCCCTCAGCTCGGACCGTGAAGCTGACAGAGCTGAAAATGAAGGGCTGACGCAAAAGACGTAAGCCTTCAAAAAACTCTTAAGTTATATTGAACGTTTCCAGCTGATATCAAATTATTTCAATATAGGTTTGTTACAAGTTTTATATCAGAAGGGTACTTAGAATGCACACGCCATTTGCGCAAGTAGTTAGTGACGCGAGTGGCGACGAAAAAAATACTTTCTATCTTTCAATTGGTTTCTTAAACACGCAAAGCTCATTTACGTCTTTTACTACGCAGATGATATTCATACATCGTATTTACGTGATATTGTTTCATTTACTAGCTCCTGAGCCTATCTGCAAATCTCTGAGCTTAGAGCTCTAAAGCGCAAGTCAAAATGTTCAAAAATCGAGGTTAGACCATTGTTTTGATGTTGTTTACATATTTTGACACAGATTAAGAACGAGGCTACACTGGGATCCAGGCTCCCCGTGCTCTTGGTCATAGTTTCCCGCAGTTAACACATGTTTTGAACGTTCATTCGGTAGTGACATCACTAGTTAAGCAACCACTTGGTTTTTTTCACGGGGAGTTCAGCAATTACCAAAAAAATTCCTGCAAGCAAGCAAGCAAGCAAGGGAAGCCATGGAGAAAACAAAATCGAGCAAGTGCTGCCTCCTATCCAAGTTCGTTTTTTGATGTTAAAAGAATTCTTGCACAAGCTATTACCCACCGAAAAACAACTATGCAAAACTTAAAGGTGCGAAAAAGATCCCAGAAAATTGCCCAGCTCCCCCCACACCCCCCTTTAAAAAAATGGTCCATCTATTTGTTCTTGCAAGTGATTTTCTTTACTTGGTAGACGTTTATTGAGGAAAAACACTCACCTTTGGTCTCTTATAGCCACCAATTCCACCTGTTACTATGGTGACACCTTTTTCCTTCTCAATCTCCTTGATTTCATCAAATATCTTAGGAGATACAGTAATGTCCTACAAAGGAAATCAAAAAAAGGGATGATGCCAATTTATTAT
>Ga0126338_10000948_pt1 | contig 17580 bp, 6 predicted proteins | sample OrbCmetagenome_2_FD_92529 | JGI IMG/M metagenome (GOLD analysis project Ga0126338, IMG submission 92529) | Coral microbial communities from Petempiche,Puerto Morelos, Mexico - Orbicella C C metagenome | ecosystem: Host-associated > Invertebrates > Cnidaria > Coral | place: Petempiche,Puerto... | reverse complement strand
CAACTTTTAACGACACTCTTGGAATAACAAGGGAAATAGAACCACTCGGGGAATAATTTCATGAACTCGTACGCGCCGTCTTATTCACCAAGGAAACGGGGGAGGGGTGGTCTTAATTTTCTCGTACAGGCAAGATTATAGTTTATTCGAAACACTGTGCGTGTGTCAATATGTGGCTGTCAATCTTAAGATCTGTTTCCTTCGACCTCAAAAGTACTGAACATTTGCGATATTTCAAATCATGGTCGGAATAAAAGGAGAAATATAACAACCCCTCTTTCCAAATCAATAATGAACTAGCGCTAAACCCAACGGCGTACCATTTCTTTTTTTTCTTTTTTTCATCTTTCAAATGGGGGAAGGGTGTTCTAAATTTTTCATTTAAATTGATCAAGACTGTAGCTCCCGTCGTCACATTTGGTTACGTTAAAGTTAAAAATGTTGCGCGCAAAGTTATAGCGTGTCTCAAACTGCTGCGTGCAAAGTGGCGTGCAATATTTGACATATTTCACTCGTGTTTTGAGGCCTTTATATTCCCTGCCTCGTATTTTCGTGACCGACGCGACGATTCGCTCCGTTGACTCTGTTATGGTATGTTGTTTCCCCACACCTCCCTACACGGTAACTTTTGCCACTAAAATGGGTTTTCCCAACGGAGCGTAATTATCATTCCATTCGCGTTTTTGTCAAGTATCTTTTCAATCAAGACACATAATTTGAATTTTTCACTTATGAAGCCAAGGGAGTTGCACGTTATTTTTTTAGTGTAACACCAAAAATTAGGTTTTTCAGAGGAAGATGGAACTTTTTAGAGTTTTATCTCTGTCAAACAAGCCTTTTACCTCAAGCCTCACAACAGCAATTGTTAATATGTTCCCGTTTGCTTTAACAGAAATCAAAATGTTTGGGATGTCACGAACTGACCTTGAATGGTAAATATGAAAGTGCTTTGATGGTATTTTTAGCTTTGATCTTGTAACAATAACTTTAATTCTGATTTGTGTAACAAAATAACTTACCATAAGGCAGAAAAATTTAGGTTAGTTCACTATCTGTCAACGACAGAACTCAATTATTTCAAATTAAAAAAAAATTCTAAGAACTTGAATTCAGCTGTTTAGAAAGGTATTGAAGAAATGCAAAGGTATTTTTCGTCGTCTTGCACCGGGCTCTGTTCTGTAAAAATAGATTTTCTGTCTTAAAATGAAATCTGAAACTTCCGTAATGTATTGTAGAAAGTGGTTCCTTTCAATTCGGTAAACAAAAATCTAGCGTTCGTCAGAAAACCTCAATCACTTCTTAAAATGTTATGAATTGGCTTCATAGTTCACGGTGTTGCTTAGTTGAATAGCAAGCTTGTAACTGTCAATTCGTTAACCGGCGTCGATTTGATTTCAACTTGAGCAAAGATACTTGGAGAATCTTCCAGTTTAAGTTTTCTATCAAGAGATCTCTGTGGGAAGAAAATGAGCTCATTACAAGTCAAGGATTTGACTGTTTGGGCATAGCAGAAGTTGCTAAGAACTCACTGCAAAGAAGGATTAGCCGCCAAAAGCCTATATCAGTAATCTCCAAAATCCAGCTTAAAAATAAACGACCATTCTTCTTTCTTAAATATTTTTTTAAAGTCAAAATGAGAAACAATACTTTAAATCAAGCCTTAGTTTCTAACCGTACTTCCTGAAGTTCGCTCTAAATTAAGAAACGGATAAAAAAAACAACAGAGTCACAAGAATGTACTAGATGTTTCACATTTCTCCTGTGTCATGAGATAAATCTTAGTATTTTCTGATAACCATCTAGCACAGGTCGTTCATACGTTGTATTTCTGTTCCAAAACCGACATTCTTTGACTAATTTATGTTACAGATTCCATAAAATTTAAAATGCACAACTCGATAAAATAAGCCACACATAGTAATTACTTCAAAATTGTTTTAATATATAAGAAAAGTTTTTGTTTGGTAGTAATTATTCATCACAGGTTAGACAAATGTAAATTATTTACAAATTTAATTAGAGGTAATGGGTGGCTTTTTAAAACTTCCTTTTTAAGATCTTAAAACTGATTACAATCAAAACGGGAAACTAAATAAGCTTGATATCTTATCTATTCTTATAATGGTTTCCTATTGTGACCGAGTTATTGTAACTTTTCATTCATAAAAATAATTTTGAATTGCATAACAGAATTGGCACCTTAGAGTTAAAATGTAACAAAATATTAAGCAATCAAAACCTTTGCCATACATTGCAGAAGCATTTTCAGCTTTTAAACTTATTATTTACTTATGTTCACCAAGTTCTCAGGTAAAAAATTCTTTTGTTATTGAAAACTATAAGAAGGAAATCCTCCAAGAGTTCTAATCAGACTTTGTAACACTGAAATATTTTTTTAGATGAGATCAGTCGGGCAAATAAGATTTCTTGTTTCCTGCTGTGTAGCAATTTTGACTTAAAGCAAAACTTGATTTATTTAAGAAAAAATTAATACTTTTGCAAATTCCACTTGTTGAAAATAAAAGTCACAGAAAATGATTTCATTTGGATGAGGCACCTTTTTCGAGTACACAACACTATTTTTAGATCGGAAGTGATCAATTTACACTTAGCCAAAAGTGCCTTCAGATTTGTTTGTAAAAATACAAAAATAGGTTATCTTTTAAGTCATTTAAATTATAATTAAAAACACTACAAAACCTTCTCTTGCTCACGATTTCATTGCACAAAATAAATTACACTTAATTTTGCTGTAAACCCCTAGGTGATTGAAAGTAGCAACTGTTCCATAGCATGCAAGCTTTGACCTCTCACATTATAAATAATATTGCTGTCTGGGTAAAAACAATATAAGAATATTACTGTATGCAAGAAGACTATCTATACAGTGGATAAACATTTAACTCCTGAGAAATTTGCTACATCTACACCTGCAAATGATACTGATAAAACCTTGGGAGGTTCTTAATAGTTACAGAATACATGCTGAAAGATAATTAAGTTTCTACAATTAAGGCCAGGCGACGAATGGTACAAACAGAGACTTGCCAAGATGTCAAGACCCTAGTTTAAAAATCCAAGACTGAGACTAAAACGATTTTACATGCCAAGACAAAAGAAACACAAACAAATGAGACTTCACAGCACATCAGAAAAGCTTCCTAGATTTGAGATTGGATCAAAACTTTTTGAGATCCAATATTTTTCTATGTACCATTCGCCACCCCTATAAGTAGGTCTGTTTGCTAATAAAAACATAAAACAATTCTTATGGGCTAAAACACTTTTTTTTGGCGATTTGTTGCGAATCTTCGCTTCAGTAACTCGGATAATAACTCTGTCTCAAAAATGTCTTGTATACATCAAGAGCCTCTGTTGAATGACTGCATACCAAAACAAAGCCCTCATTAAAATTAAGTAACACTAGTTGTGTTCCCATATGATAGGTACAAAGTGACCAGGACAGTCAAAGATATTAACTTCAAGAGAATAATTCGAACCAAATGGCAGTAACTTAGACTCTCTGTAAACTTTTTTGCTTCAAGATTTCAGGTTGCAATAACTTGATTTTTCGTGACCAATTTTCGGCAGCTATATTGTGATCAGGAGTGCATTTTCAATTAGGTTTCAATGCCTTGAGGAAACAAGATCATCATCATCATCATGATCGTCCGTCCTTGTTGCGCCATGGGATTTTCTGTTTGCAAAAGGCCAATCAAGTAAACTTCTAACAACTCTTTGGAGCTAGGTCAATGTGGAATTCTTTCAGCTCAGTGGAATGACAAGACTAAAAGTCCTGAAATCTCACCCTATGTGTACATATTCTAGGATTGTTATCTAGGCAGCAACCTGATTTAAATGCAGTTATACCAACAGAGAGTCTTGTGTAATTGATTTGACCCGTAAAAACTTTCCCAGAACATTTCCAATTGTGTCTTGCATCAAATATATTAAACTTTACACATGAAAAATAATTTCATGTAACTGCACAAGACTATCGAACATGGGAAAAATGCAATTAAAAAAAAAAAACAAAAATCACATTTTGCAGGGGAATTTGATAATGGAAAGCTTAATGCTATATGTATTATATTGCTTGGATTAAAAAAAAAATTGGAGTAAAAAGTGCACTAGTGTAGCAAACTTGAACTAAAATTCAGTCATGCCTACATAAGATGGGTTTACTCCCGAGGCTTCAGTTTGAGAGACCTGTCATACAAATCCTCCTCTGACAAGAAATTGTCCATTCCAGCAAACAGCTGCGCAATCTGATCATTCCATTCAAATTCATAAGAAGTTAGTTTGAATCGTCGCACATTGTCCACAATGTTAAAAAGCTGCCATCTCTTGACAAAATTCACTTTGCCGTCAGGCAGCTCATCGGCATTGCCATGGTAAACGAAAGTGACATCTTGAAGAATGAGTCCAAGATATGGGATGCATGGAGGCTCTGCTGCCGCCAAGGCATCACGGTAAGCCTTGAATGACGATGAGCTGTCAAGCAATGCCGTATACTCAGACAAGCTCTCTGGCAAGTGCTTTGGCCAGTTGAGTCTCCTGACCGCAGAACAGTCCAATGCAGACAAGATTCCAAAGAAAGAATTAAAGTCATTGAACCTTCGCAAATGCTTCATGATCTTCAGAAACTTGACGTAGACTTGCTCTCTGTCTTTCTGTTTCTCAAAGGAGAGAACATGGGTGCGGCACCAATAGGAAACCTTGTTGAAATGTTCTGTGAATATGCACAAGTTTGGTGACAATTCTTCCTTTTGCTCCTTACCCCAAGCAAGGATTTCTGGAATCTCGATGTTGTGGAAATTCTTTGCATCAATTAAAGTGAGCTGCTTTGCCAGTTCCTCAGCATGAAAATCCAAGACAGTGTATTTCTGGGATGGATCCAAAGGAGCCATGGGATGACTTATCGCTGATGAAGTACGTGAACGATAGTAGTTCTCACATTTAGGCAGCATCTTGTCCCGGAGAATCTTCCCAAGGACTATGTCGCCATTGACGAGAAGGCGATAGACTTCTTTCATTAACTGCTCCAAGATGCTCCTCTCGACTTTCCCAGTCAGTTCATCAACAACTCGCAAAAGCAAGAAGAAAGCATTTTGGCTTGCTTTCTTGCAACCCTTCTCACGAAACCTTCTCTCCCTGTAGAGAAGTTTGGTTATCAAGTCCTTGGGGGAGATGAACGTTCTGTATGTGGTAAGAAAAGCTTCGTAATAGACCAAGTCCTTCTTGGTAGAACCACTGGCATGGACAATCAGGGCATCAATGGCACCACCAATCAGTGAAGGACCATCATCTTCATTGCGATAAACAAGAAACCTAGAAACATCCAGGCAGTCCAGGGCAGGGGTGTTAACGTCCTCGTCCTCCGTCCCACTCAAACTGCTCGAGCTGCTGCTGGCGTTACTTCTCTTTCGACATCGCTCCTCTTCAAGTGGAAGTAACTTCTTTCTTTGAGAATCAGGCCGAACATTCTTATTCCAGTCAAGGGCACCATTGGATTGGAGTTGGTTTGACGGCATAACTTTCCCTGTATGTCCTTGAAGGGTTGGAAGTGAATGGGAACGTTCAGAGTCAGTGACATTTCGAAAAGCAAACATTTCCTTCTTCAGCACTGGTGAGGTGGGTGAATTGTTGGTCGCAATGCTCCTCCTAAAATTTTCTTGGTAACCATCATAGGCTGACGATGGTCGCCGTAAGATCCCATCAGAAGGTTGAGTGTAATTTCCAACAAGTTCAATGTACACTTGAAATGACTTTGTCTTCTTCTTAGGACTCGATGGTTCATGGTTCTCTACGTATCCCAGAAAATCTGCTTGGATAATAGGACAATCTGGTTCTTCAAATGATGGCATATGATCATTCTCATCGGCAGAGTAGAATGAGCCTTCCTCTATGGAACTTGCAGCGGATAGGTATGCATGACCAGTAAATTCTTCTTGTGAACTAATGGGTGATTGTGGAAGGGAGCGATAGCTTGATGTGTCACTCGCCTGGCTCAGTGACCAATCAGAGTTCTTCAAAGTAACATTACTTTGGTTATAACTTGACGTGGTTCTGTATGAATGACGTCCTCTCACTGGTGGTTCTGGTGGGCTTAATAAGCCATTAGTATGAGGAGCTGAATCAGGTTGATCAAGGATGTAGTTGTAAGAACCACGACCCGAATCACGGGAAGTTGAAGGGGAAGCCCGTGAAGAGCTGGAATCTTGAGCAGTTCCATCAATTAGACTTCCTTCACTTATTCCAGAATCTCTTCGGTTAGACGAGTGTCCGAAATCGGAACTTTCCTCGCCGACTTGAATGCTTTCACTGCTCCCCTCGAACATGAAAATAGAATTTCTGATTTCGTCGTTCACTTGACGTTTCCTCAGCCGAGGTATTGCCAAATCAACTAATTCCTTCACGCTCGCATCGAGTTCTTTGACAAATTCGACGCCTTCTTCGAGATTTCCTTTCACATTGCCTCGAACTAAGAGCTGGTCGGTCCAGCGAACGAGTTCTGCAACACGCTTATGAATTGTCATTCTGTGCGGCATCAAATCCCGATTGCTGCTGTGAAGCCGTAGGCAAGTATCTAGCATATTATCGATATTGATGACTGATTCCAACACTATGGAAGTGTTATCGGGAATTTTAGCCATGACAATGTCCATGTTGGTTTTGAATTTGTCCACGACGAGGATGAAATATTGCACAGCGCTTCGCAGTTCTTTGTGGTACTGTTGAAAAGCTTCTAAGTCTCGTGTTTGGTTGGGCGATTTAACGACCGGCTTCGCCACATTCTGTTGATCATCCGCCATTTCGTTCGCGACACGATTATCCCGTTCTTCGGTGCTTCGTTTTCTTCCTTGATTGAAGGAAGGCCTCCGCAAAATTTTAAGGAATTTCGGCTTTCGATTAACAGCCTGAGAAGGAGACGAATCGTCCACAACATTTGATTTCGTCTCCCGTAAACTCATGATTCGCTTAATCGGAGATGCCATAGTTTGTATATGCTGCATTTGAGTTATCAATTCAGCACTCGCCAATTTACATGTACAAAAATCAACATTGCATTCAATTGGATCGCTGCTTAAACTTCTGGTCACTATGTCACCAACAGTTGAGTTTCACAAAGAACCTTGAAAGAGGATGAAATTCACACCACGTTGGCACCTTGAAAGATGTCCATACATCGATGGCATTCCAATCCGACTGGCTTAACACGCTAATGAAGAAATCGCGCTCCGCTAGACTAGTTACGGCTACACGCAATTCTTCGATGGTAGTGTAAAGTTGAGAAGATCTGAAGAGAGACTTTTACAGATGCTGCCCGTAAACAAAGACACTGGCTTCGTGATTTCAATCGCTCAAAGAATTCGTCCGCCGCTTAATTGGGCTAGAGTTCCAGGGTCGAATTTCACAAAATACTTGGATATTGGTTCTTGGTGATTGCTGTCACGTCGTTTTCATTCATGGACAAATGAGTTCCCAAGTCATCAATTAGTTGATAAGAATCTAAGACGTGTGGCAGTTTCTAAAACGGCATCTGTCCACTCCAGAATGTAAGCAGTGCTTGCACGCGCTCTCTCGCGTCTTGTTTGTAAATACTAAAGAAGGAAAGAAGTTCAAAAAGTTGCTCCTTCCAGTCAAACAACACCTTTTCGTTCGCAGGAAATGTGCAGCACATGGACCGCTGACCTTTGAAATTAGTTCATTTCTTCAGCGTATGATTGGTCGAGTCTGATAGCAATCACTCAAGGGCTTTGTCTAATCCGGTCAATGAATGCATATCACACATTTCTATAGTGATCGAGAAAACTTAATTATTTTTCTATGTACAATTGTGTCCTTGGTCTCAATTTATATCTTCTAGAAGGACTAGATTTCATTGGTGCAGACAGGCGGATGACTGTATCGACTTTCCCCTGGCGACTCTACGCAAAAATTCCACGGATATGACGTGTAAACCAAACCCCTGTAATTTTACGTCAGCCCGTCTATTCAGTATCTATTGCTCCCAAAAGTCCATTATAAAGGTCAACGCGCGAAGATTTCAGTGTAAAACAGATCTGCACTCGGATCAGGAACTTTCTTAACGTGGATGAAGAAAACGTCAATCAGGGCAAAATGATTCAAATATAAAGACGATATTATTTGACGAGAGGGAAGAAGGCTTCGATATTTTGCGGTTTGTTTCATCAAGAGCGCTTTATTTGGTAGTGGTCATCTGTTAAAAAGTTTCCCAGCATTGGGAGGGGAGAGATCAGCCTTCAGCAATAACAAATGTTTGACCCAGACACGAAAAACTTTTTTGCAGTTCAGGGATGGTGGACAAAATTAGAAATTACGGTCATTGCTATCTCACAAGCTCCGTAGTACACAAACAAGTTAGGTCTTGATTAAAGTGGTTTACACAAGGTTCGTCATATGATCGTGTTTCGTGTACGATTAATCAATAGTTTTGGAACTAATAATATCAGATTAATGTTCATCTCTTGTGGTTTTCGTTGCCAACCGAAACACGGAATCTAATTCCGCATAAAAACTCGAAGAGTCATCAAGTTTGGAAAACAAAACGCCCGTCGAAAAGAAAACCCTTTAATTTTCACGCGAACGTGAAAAAAATCAACCAAAGTCACGCTAAAATTAGATTTTGATCACTTTTTAACGAAAACCTGACCGTTTATTATCCTGTATACGATTTCTGGACATTTTGAAGCAAAAGTCATGCAATATCCTAACTTATTATCACATCGCGTGGGTGTCCATAATTGGAAATACCGGTGCAAATACCGGAAGTCGTTGGTCAAAGTGTGTTTGACGAGCTCTTTTGTATGTCACCGATCACTAGTTCGAATTCCGACCTTGTAAGGAAGCCATAACAGTACTTGGCGGTTTACATGTCAATCTTTCATTGCTAATGGTTAGCAAACATGATAAAGGAAGACTTAATGTATGCGCTTTAACGAACAACGTCCACTTTTCCCTTACCCCTTCGAACAAGAAATGCACAGTTTATTGACTTCCCACCAGGGAGTCTTGAACATAAAGAAATATATATTTATTTAGATATGACTTCTATATAATACATATATAAAAAGATACACACCCGAAACTGTTTCTTTGATACGTTTAATTAAAATTCAAAAATCCGATTTCTGTTTTCTTGCGGAGTTACGGAGTTGTCAGTAAGTGAAACTGTTTTAAATCGAACCGGCAACTTGGAAAGTCGCTTCGAGTTTTTCGATCTACTTTTTTTCTGTGGCTCATAAAAGCAATCGCTTTTTTTTTTTTTAAAGCAGTCGCTGCTGTTGTCGTCGTTTCTTGTTTTCAATAATAACTCAATAGACCTAAATTTGCAGGCTATGAAAGCAGCCGAAACAGACATAAAAAGCCAGTTCAGTGTCGCGCAGAACCCAGTTAGGTTTTCCCACGAGGAAAAAAGTGAATTAAGTCTATCCGGTGACAGCCATTTTAAATTTCTCTGCATTGTTTAAAATGCCGAGGAACGTAACCGAAGCAGACATTCTAAAATAGCAACAAAATAAGGATGTTCTAAGAATATCCCAGACCAATTTTTCTTTCTCATGCATAATGCCTAACCCATGCGCTCGTAGCCTACGCTATTCACGGGACCGGTCAGCTACCCAACGGAAGTCCTTGTACACCGGAAGATGCTGCGTTTATCGCGGGAACGTGTTTGTTGCACGTGGGAGCAAAGATTCTGCCCAGCCCAATTTTGTTGCTGTTGTTTCAAGCTCTGTTCATATTTATCACTTCTTTATTTCTTCAGGTTTTTTTTTTTCTAAACCGCAACCCAATTTATTGGCTCTAGGATATTCCAGATCAATCGGCACTAAGGCAACTGATCAACATCAAGAGCTCTGGTAAAATCTGTCATGCAAAGTTCAATATATGCTTGGTATATTACTTCAGAAAAGAAAACGTTGCAGGAGGCAAATAGCGAGGGTATAAAAAAAATAGCCAAGTACTCCAGTGGTGGGGCTGACTATAACAAGTTGCCCGGAAGCCTTTCATATTAGGAGGACTTGAAGGAATTTAGGGTTTTATGATATCGATTCACAAGTTCTGTATGTTTTTGTGTCATTTGAAGAATCCTTTTTTTTTTTTTTTGCGGGGGAGACCCCCAGCCAGCCCATCCTTCACTACATGACTGTTACACCCACAACTATCTTCTAAGCGGTACTTACCGCTGATCAAGAAAAACGATGACTCAGTTTTTCCTTTCCAGACAGTTCGAACAAAAATCTCGACATTCGTAAAAAAAATGACGACTTTAGACGATAAACTACTTGGATTGAAGACCCAAAACTATGTATCAAGCTCCGAGAGTGAAGGAGAAGACGACGACGAGAAGAGTTCAGGCGGAGAGGATAGCAGAGACGATAAAATTGATCTTGGCGATATAGCAGCACCACCAGATTTTCGCTTGGAAGTTCCGAAGGTGAGCATTCGATTGGCAGAATTTTGAAATATGCTTATTTTCTGCTTCTTGATTGTCATAAGACCTAAGCCAACAGAATTATGTATTTGCTTACCCATACATTTCTCCCTTCTTTTGCTGTTAGCTAATAAAAGAATCTGGGGGGCCGCTATACTGAAATCACGACTACTTTTGTCATGGTTTCATCTGACAAGAAGTTCACACGATTGCATAAAAAAGAGAAAATAACTTCAAACTGCCATGAAACCAATCTATCCGAGGTTATGCTAAAAATACTTATTTTCTGTTGTCACCCAAAACATTCCAGAAAAATATTCATGATCAGGGAAGTATCTAAGAAAAAACTAAACTGGATATAGGTTGACGAACAAGCATAGCCGGCTTGTCTGGCCAGCTGTGTACCTTGAAGTCTTTGATTTCTAGTGATACTTCAGCTGTTGATGAGCTTGACTTGTAGCCAGCTAGCTCTTACATTTCTGTCTAATGCTTGCTGTACCCAAGTAGTAAACATCGTTGCTCCTCAGTTGTGAAGGACCCAGCCCTATGAGGGGTAATGGTATTTAGGAAATAGAAAACATGTGACATGTTTCTAACGGGTTTTAGTATAAATTATCTCGTGTTCTGTCACAAATGCCATTCTCTAATTGGCTATGCTACTCACTATCTATTTGGTGATAGATAGTGAGGAGCGTAACTGTGTGACCTTGTTAACAAAATGATGGCCGTTTCTTGGCATCTTCGAATTGTCTGTGAAGAGGATTTAGATAAAGTTTTGAACGACTAGTAGATTTATACTGAAACAATAAGATGATTCGCTCTTTATTTCTATTGCGTGATAGTTGACTCAGGCTGTGCCCTCGTCAACTATCACACAAGAGAAATCTCAAGCTCATAATCTAATTTTTTAATAGAAACACAAGTGAAAGTTTGGGAGAACGAGAAATGCTGTGGGAACTTGAACTGTAGATGAGTATTTCCACAGCTTTTTCTGAGTTCTCCCAAACTTTCATGAGTGTTCCTATAACTCAATAGAAACACGGACAACATGTCGTCTATTTCTTTTAGAAAATTCCACAACCAAAGCAAAGAAAACTACTCATTTACTTTGATCATCAAAATGTAAATTCTCTTTTCTTGTGCCATTATTACGTCAACAGCTCGTGCTAGTTCTGTGTTTCTATCGAGTTTTAGTAGAATACTGTAGTATACTAATGCAAATGCTGTAATCTGATTGGATGAGCCATTGCACACTATCAGCTATTAGTGTGCAGTGGCTTGGTGTGGTCCACAAAATTGCAATGTTTCCTCGTTTCTCTGAGAAGTGTTAAAAGAACATTTTAGAAACAAACAAATAAACAAAATTCCTGAGAAAACTAAAAGGACGGCATTTACGGTTTCTTGGATTAAAAAAGCTCGAAATTTTTTAAAGAAACTGATAAGCGTGCTTACACAACTACAACTGTCAAATTGACAATTAAATCAGTCCGCATGAATTCTCTAAAGCGTAAAGTTTAATACTAAGATCAGAAATAATTGGAATCGTCATTTGAAGGAAATTTCAGTCAGAATTCTACTAAAACAATTAGATTACGAGCTCGAGATTTCTATGAGGGGATAGTTGATGAGGTCAAAGGCCGAATCAACTATCGCCTCATAGAAATCTCGAGCTCATAATCTAATTGTTTAATAGAAACACGATTTTAAACCAATCAGCACATGTATTTACATAGGGTTATTTTTTAAATAGTAATAATAGTGACAATTTATTTAAAGTCATGACACAGGGTGTAGTTGCCCATTCTTCCAAGCCAGTGGGTTCATGAAAAAAAAGAGAAATACAAAAAAATACCAAAACAAAAAAATCAAAAAGCGTGTGGAGGGACATCTATTGGAAGCTTATTTTGGTTAGGGTGGTAGAACACTGAGACCTTTATGAAGCCAAATCACTTCCTTTTGTGACCTCGTTCACAGAAAGATGCCTTGGTATTGCATACTGTTTTCAACACTGAAGTAAAATAAAATAATGTTACTTTGTTCAATTTCTTTTATGATGAACTGAAACACTGAAATCCTTATCACTGATGTAAGTCTAGAATGAACTAACTTCTCATCCGGGAAAGAATAAAAATTACTTCAAGTCACATTATACTACAGATTCAACACATAGGTAGCAGCCTTATGGGCTACTAGGGTCAAAAGCATGGTTAACCTTTACTTTAAAACAATAAAGTAAGCATTTTGGGAACCCAAAAAATCCATATCAGGTGCTCAGAACTAGACTTGGAGCAGTCTCTGTTTTGTTCAAAAATTCCTCTATAGAGACTTCTAGCAGTCTACATGTAGCTCGGTATGGGAGAAGATGTTTGCTCATTTGGGCAGCCTGTATGAGTAACTGGCACCATTTTGGGTATCAGTGAATTAAAGAACATGGGTTTTGGCTTGTTTTCAGACAGGACCTAAAGGTGTTATTCAAGATTATCGTCGTTATAAGCAGCTTGAGACAGAGCAACGCAAAGAGAAAGAAAAAGAGATGAGATCTTTAGCACAGAAGTTTTCTGTTTCCTGTCAAAGTAGTGTAAGTCAATCTTGCTGAAGAAAAAGTATATTAACTGCTAACCACCTAAAATTTGTTATTTTAGCGTGCGTTTGGGATTGTAACTTATGGTAAACCTACGTCTCTTTGTTTTCTCAACTTTGAGGTCGCTTTAATGCTGTAATTTTAAATTGTGTACAAGCTGCAAATGGGGTGGGGTGGTTGCAGGATATGAACCTGTTGCCAGACATCAGGGAAAAAAGGAGTAGAAAGGATACGGGAAACAGGAGAAGAAAATGGTGGGAAGCAGGATCTCTGATATGGCAAGTACAGGGAAAGTTAAATGCATTTTTGTCAGGTGTTAGTGAATTATTGTACTTAAACCCATTTACCCAGAGAGAAGAAGATTATAGGATATGAGAAGCAGAAGGAACTTGTGAACCCTAGCTGCACTCTATATTGTTCCTCAAGACTGGTTCATGGAGGCACAGTGACCTCATGGTCAGAATGTTTGACTTTGGATTGTGCGATCAGGGTTCAAGCCCTTGCTATGGACATTGTGTTGTGTTCTTGGGCGAGACACTTTGCTCTCACAGTGCCTCTACTAAGGTGTATAAATGGGAACCGGTGACTTTAATATAATGGATAAGCATCTTATCCAGGGGGGAACGGAAGTACTCCTAGTTGCCTTAAGCTGCATAGAATCTGGAGATAAGCGCAAGCCTCATGGGCCACCCTGCTCAGATGCAGACTTTGCCTACCTTTGACCCTCATCATTTCCATGCTATCAATGTTGTGGTTCAATTTTAGCCTTGGTACAACAACATGTTCTTTTGTTCTTGTTTATAATAATATATAATTATATAATAATTTTATTATATGAAATTGCACCAAAGGTAATATTGAACCATAACATCAATCTCTTGTCTTCGCTGTAGTTTGACTTCAATATATTTAACTTAGTTTCTGATTCCAGATCCTTGTAACACTGCTTCCAACCCCCACTTCATCTCTGTTAGCTTCAATTTCTTCCTAAAAGCTAAGCACTGATTCAAACTGCCTGTCTTTCAGAAATGTGGAATGTAATTCATGTATGTTTAATCCTCTTTTACTCATGAATAGCTTGATGATGAGAGAGAAAAAAAACTCCTTAAGGAACTAGAGCTTGACACCGATGAATTTATTCAACAATATCACTTACAAAGATTGCTGCAGCTGAAAGAAGAACAAGAACAGAGGCTTCACTTTAACAGGTGTGTGACCCTTTCTGTTAGCTGCATATTCAGATGTTTGTGACAGGCAGGGTGCAGTGACCCATCAGGCTGGGACTTACCTCCAGTTTCTGTAGCATGAAGTGACCAGGAGTATTTCTGCTCCCCCTTGGATGGGATGCTAATCGATCAGAACTTGATTTAACTCATCAACAATAGATGAGCTTGAGGAATGGTGCCTAGAAGATGGCACCTAGAGCAATCTGAACTGAGCACATAGGGTCTCCATGACAACCCTGTGAGTGGACACCACCAGGGTACTGTCACACTGATAAGCAGTGAATACTTACCCTATACTTACCATGAGAAGAAAATAAAGGAGGGATGGGTAGGCTGGGAAAAAGTCAACCAGCACAAAGCCAACATGACGAAAACACGTGCAATAAGTACACCTGAAGCCCAACCATAAAATACTGGCAGCCCTGCGTAATATCTGAAACCTCCCCCGCACAATCCTGCCATGAGAAGCTGCTGGCCAGCAACATTGTTTTGAATTTAACTTTGCCTAAATTACATTTAGCCACATGAAAAAAACTTGAATTCCAGCTTGCCCTTGGGACAAGAAGCTCTCAAATTCTGCTTGCCCTGAGCAAGTCTTAATTTACTCTTTTAATCCTTTAGATGGCAGAAGACTTGCCTGATTCCCTGCCCATTGGACAAGTGGAAATGAAAAACTACTTGTCCAGAAGGAAAATCTACTTCCCCAGGATGACTAGACAGCACTTGTTTTGAGCGCTTCCATTGTAGGGTTACCCTCTAGCATTAAACTCACTGGTACTTGTTTATGCACTTGGGGGGAGAGAGTTACTGCGAGAGTAAAGTGTCTTGCCCTAGAGCACAACACAATGTCCCTAGCCAGTGCTCGGACCCGGACCACTCGATCCAAAGTTGAGTGCACTAACCATGAGGCCACCATGCCGCCCAGGGGGCAGTAGAGATATTCCTATTCATGCTATCGAAACTGGTGATAACCATCAGTCTGATGAGCCACCAGATGCATGCATACACAATCATTATTATTAATAACCTTTTTCGGCAAGTACATACTCAGATATTTACCTTTTTGTCCACAATCTCAAACTGTCCTATTATTCTTCTGATTGCCATGATTCTTTATTTAATGTTAGTTCTGAGCATCAAGGTGTTCTATCAAGACAATATGCTTCTTTTACTTCAGACCCAAATTTGGAAAAGTAATCACACTTCTGGACAAACATCAGTTCCTTGATGCTATAGATAAAGAAAATCCAAGCGTGATAGTGGTGGTTCATCTTTATAGTGAGGTAATGCAGTGCGCAAAATCCATTCTTTAGTTTCGTAGTTGAAATGTCAGTGGGAAAACAAAGAAAAAACTAGAAATCTCCGAACAGATGGATTAGTCTGTATTTGCACCATATGGAAAGGGTTTGTAATGAGCAAAGTCATTGTATAATGCAAGTGGTGGGAAACAAGAACGTTATTTTATGAGGTATATGCATGATTTAATGGCTTGTGCATCTTGAAAAGTTTAGCCTAAATTTTTTAAGTTTGTCATTTGTAATCTTTTTCAATCTTCTCCATCCTTGATCATCTTTGTTCGTTTATGGCTTATTAGATAAGTATCTCTTAAGGTATTCCCCTTAAGTGCTTATCTATTGTTCATTAGTAGACTATTATTTTCAGGTTTCCTTTAATTTAAAGGTAATTTTGCACATGGCAGAAATAACTCAAAATGCTGTGACAGAGCTGCTTTAATTATCCATAATTTTAGGCAAACTGTTGAATTTGTGGTACTTAGTACACGCCTGTGTGGGGCTTAAGCCAAAAGTCGTTTATGAAGTCCAGTCAATTTGAACATTTGAACTTGTTATCTAAGAGCTTTCATTGTAACTCTCAATACTCCTAATTGTTATTTTACTTGCATGCATAGGACCTTCAAAGCTGCAGGGCAATGAATGGCTGTCTCCAATGTTTAGCTCAACAATACTCTCTGGTAGGTAAATACTGAAATCATTACTGGGCAATATCCCTTCATAGTAGTAATCTTCCTTTGAGTGGCGATTCCCTCGTCATTTGGCAGATCTCACTTGAAATGGGCAATGTCTAATATGGGGACTTCACCCTTAGAGGAATCCCCTTCCATAAACTGATAATTTAGAACCTCCTAGAAATGGGGGAATCCCCTTCCATACATGTGTACAGGAAATCACAATGTTTGGGAATCTCTTTCTGAAGTAGACAATCCATTTCAAGGAGAAGAAGACTGAAGACACCTGGGAATATTACAAGTCATTCTTGACTTGGCTTTGGTCTAAGAGTCTCTCAATTTTAAACTTGAAATCTTCAGTTGGAAATCTCAAATTAACATTTTTGATTTATTTAATTTGTCGCATTACAAACCAGGGGCAAACCTGGAGTGTGACAGAGAGGATGTGTAACCACTTTGGACTCCAGTGCCCGGAGTCAAATTGTTGCTCATCAATGATGAGCTCTACTCTTTTGTTTTGTTTTAATTCTAGGTTAAATTCTGCAAGATTATTGCTCGAGATACAGGAATCAGCAGACATTTTGTAAGTCTAAGTATTTATTTGAAAGAATTTCCTCTGCTTGTTGTGGTTTTCTGGGAATTTTCCTCATGTTATGAGAACTCTGGGATCACACCATCATAAAGCCCCATTATTGTAAATGAATTATGTAGAAAATGTATGGGATGTGAGGAGGCTTCAGAGTCAGTGCGCTCGATGCCAGATTGAGTGGTCTTGGGTTTAAACCCTGGCCACGGACATTGTGTTGTGTTCTTGGGCAAGACACTTTACTCTCACAGTGCCTCTCTCCACCCAGGTTTATGAATGGGTACTGGAAAATTTAATGCTGGGGCTAACCCCGCAATGGACCAGCATCCCATCCAGGGGGAAGAAGAAATTCTTCTAGTGGCTTCATGCTACAGAAACTGTAATGTAGATAAGCGCTAACGTGATGGGCTACTTGTCTTTTATGCAGACTGTACCTTTTATACCAGGTCCTATAGAGAAAAACTCTGGCGATGATGTTTGCAGGGGTGTACTAGATTCTTGTATTTTAAGTAATTGTCAAATGTTCTTTCCTTACCTTTCTTTGATCTTATTTTTATACAGACTTCAGAAGGCCTTCCAGCATTACTTGTTTACAAAAGTGGACAAATCATTGGAAATTTTGTCAAGCTAGAAGACATCTTTGGACAAGACTTCTTTGCTGTAGATGTAGAAAGCTTCTTAATTGAGTGAGTGCTTTTGATGATAATTTGAGAGTTTTATTTGTTTTAACTATTTCACTCTAAAGTAATAGTCAACTCTTCT